>Ga0137445_1000001_pt1 | contig 45928 bp, 61 predicted proteins | sample EasRivERMGT338_2_FD_104647 | JGI IMG/M metagenome (GOLD analysis project Ga0137445, IMG submission 104647) | Soil microbial communities from meander-bound floodplain in the East River, Colorado, USA - East River MetaG ERMGT338_2 | ecosystem: Environmental > Terrestrial > Soil > Floodplain ...
CGTTCACACGTCCTGAGTGATCAATTGAGGAGTTCAGATGGCAAGATTCCATGGAAATGTCGGGTACGGAATTTCGATTCTCGAGAGTCCCGGAGTTTGGGTAGATACCATCGCCGAGAGAGCATATTACGGTGATGTAATTCGAAACACTCGACGACTCGATCCGGCTCAAGACTCGATCCATAGCGATATTTCCGTTGGTAACTCAATCTCCATCGTTGGAGACGAGTATGCCTTCGAGCACTGGCATCTGATCAAATACGTGCAATGGGAGGGGCAACTCTGGACTGTTCCGTTAGTGGAGGTCCAGAGACCCCGTCTCATTCTCAGTATTGGAAAGGTGTACAATGGGCCGACCTCGGACTGAGCTGCAAACACTCCTCGAAACCATCACCGACAACGTATATTTCCAGCGGCCTCCGTCCACTGGGATGCAGTATCCATGCATTCTCTACACTCGTGACTTTGCCACGACAGAGTTTGCTGACAACAGCCCGTACCGTTTTACGGATCGCTACCAGGTGAGTTATATTTCGAACACTCTCAAAGCGGCTGATGAAGCTGCTAAAAGAGCAATCGAAGCACTCCCAATGTGCGTATTCGATCGATGGTATCCGGCTGACCAACTCAATCACGACGTCTACAAGCTGTTCTTCTAAAGGAGAAAAATCGAAATGGCACTAACATGGGACGGTGTCGGCGAAAAGTTTTTCGAAACTGGAGTCGACCACGGTGTTCTCTACATCCCCAATGAGGACGGTGAATACGACAATGGCGTGGCCTGGAACGGTCTCACCAACGTCACCGAATCACCGACCGGGGCCGAGCAGACCAAAACCTACGCAGACAACATCATCTACGGTGTTCTCACGTCGGTCGAGGAGCTCGAAGGTACGATCACGTGCTACACATACCCACCTGAATTCGACGAGTTCAATGGCAAGGTCGAGGTTGCTCCCGGCTTGGTCGCTGGTCAACAGACTCGTCGATCGTTCGGGTTTGCGTATCGCACACGCAAGGGCAACGATGTCGCCGGAGACTCCTTCGGTTACAAGCTGCATCTGCTCTACGGATGCTTCGCTGCCCCGTCAGAGGAGTCGCACGACACGGTGAACGATTCGCCGGAAATGACCGAGCTCAGCTTCGAGCTGACGTCGGTTCCGGTCCCGATCACCATCGACAGTGTCCAGGTCCAGACGTCCGTGCTCACGGTTGACTCGACCACGGCAGACCCAACCCAACTGGCAGCACTCGAAGCTTTGCTTTATGGTGTAGCCGGCGATCCTCAGTTGCCCACCCCGGATGAAGTCAGTGCACTTCTGAACGGTACCGCCACTGCGACCAACATTACCGTGGCGGGCGGAGTTGACTCCGTTGCCATTGGTGGCACCACGACCAATGTGCGTTTCACGACCTCGCATTGGAATGGTACTGCTTGGATTGTTGATGGTGATACTTTGTCTGAAGCCGCAACCGAAGCACTGACGCTCACCACCAACGGAATCCATCGAGTCGAATTGTCGCCAGTTACGGGCTTCTACATCCCGGCGGCGCAGGTTCAGGTGTTCTATGTCACAGTGACGTGATGACAGTTGGAGGTCAGAGAATGCTCACTATTACCGTTCCTGAATTGGAAATGTGGAATGCTGAGGACGAAGTGTTCGTTAGCGAACAATCGTTTCAGCTTGACCTTGAGCATTCTCTGATCTCTCTGTCAAAATGGGAGTCGAAATTCGAGAAGGCATTCTTGGATGAAAAGGTGACCAAGACCCAAGAAGAAATGCTTTGGTACATTCGATTCATGGTAATTTCCCCGGGGGTTACTTTCGAAAAGCTTTCCAGATTGTCGGTCGAGAATCTCAAAGAGATCAACGAATACATCGACTCCAAACAGACAGCCACAACCTTTCGAGAAGCTCTGACGAAGAAATCTCGCACAGAAAAGATCACAGCCGAGTTGATTTACTATTGGATGTATGCCAACGGTATTCCGACTGAATGGGAAGGGCGTCATCTCAATCAGTTGTTCGCTTTGATTCGAATCTTTGGCGTCAAGCAAAGCAGGTCGAACAAGAAGCAGTCGAGATCAGAAATTGCGGCATGGCAGCGTGAGGAAAATGCTCGACGTAGAGCAGCGAACAACACTCGTGGATAGGAGGGATGATGGCAGCACTATCGTGGGATGGAGTAGGACAGAAGTACTTCGAGACCGGACTTGATCGGGGCGTGCTGTACCTCGAAGATGGAAATGGGGTGCCTTGGAATGGTCTTACAGCCGTTGACGAGAAATTCACTGGTGCTCAAGCAACTCCGATCTACTTCGATGGGGTCAAGATCAATGACATCGTTGCTGTGGCGGATTTCTCGGCCTCCCTCAGAGCGTTCACTTTCCCAGAGGAATTCGGTGAGTACGAAGGGATCGTAGAATCGAGCAACGGAATGTTTGTGACTGCACAATCGCCGGCGCTCTTCGGTCTGTGTTGGCGAGTTCAAGTTGGCAACGATGTGAATGCATTGTTGGGGCACAAGATCCACGTCGCCTCGAATCTTAGCGCCATTCCGGCTCAAAGATCAAACAAGACGATGTCAAAGAATTCGGACATGGTTGAGTTCGAATGGACAATCAACGGCATCCCGTCGATGATTCCGGGATTTCGCCCAACAGCACATCTCATATTTGACACGTCCAAGTCCCAGCCAGAATTTGTGACGGCTCTAGAGACGATTCTCTATGGGGACGTTACGAATGATCCATATTTGCCCTCGTTGGGAGATTTGGTGAACATTTCCAATGCTTGGACGGCCTAGGAGGCATCGTGATCGAGGTGACCCATCAGGGGGACTTCAAGAATGCCGAAAGATTCCTCAAGAGGATGTCTCGACGTCAGCAGTTCGGTTGGTTGGATTCATATGGGATTCGAGGAGTAGATGCTCTTTCGAACGCCACGCCCAAAGACACTCGAGAGACCTCCAGACGTTGGCGATATTCGGTCACAGAAAAGCGTGGTCGGATCACCATAACTTGGTACAACGACAACGAAGATGACGGTGTTCCGATCGTCATCCTCATTCAGTATGGGCACGCCACACGAAATGGTGGCTATGTGCAAGGTAGGGACTTCATCAATCCCGCCATGCAACCCTTGTTCGACCAGATGTCTGACGAAATTTGGAAGAGGGTGACACAGTGACCACCATTGACAACAGAATCATTCGAATGACGTTCGACAACGGAAAGTTCGAACGTGATGTCGCCCAATCGATCAAGACACTGGACAGTCTGAAGTCGGCAATGGACTTCAAGAAGGTCCAAAGAGACTTTGCGGATCTCAGTAATCTGGGCAAAGTCAAGATGACTGTCGATACCAGTCAGTTTGGTCAGAAGATCGCCGAAGCGACAGGTCAAGTAAAGTCGCTTCAGAACAGCTTGGATTTCGGAGCTTCGAGTCGGAGCTTCGGTCAACTTGGTGAACAAGTCAAGGGCGTCAATCTTGCAGGCATGGGCACGAATGTTGCCGGGCTCAGTAAGAAGTTCCTGGCACTTGCCACTATTGGCATCACTGCTCTCGCTCAAATCGCCAGCAAGGTTGCCTCGGTCGGCATTGACATGGCTACGGCATTCTCTACCGATCCCATCATCGGTGGTTTCCGTGAGATGGAAACCAACATGAACTCGATCCAGACGATCCTTGCCAACACGGCAAGTAAGGGAACGGATCTGCAGGATGTCAACAATGCTCTCAACATACTGAATGAGTACTCGGACAAGACGATCTACAACTTCAGTCAAATGGCGAAGGCCATCGGTCAATTCACCGCCGCTGGTGTCGAGTTGGATCAATCTGTCGGGGCCATCAAGGGCATTGCTAACCTGGCCGCCATATCTGGCTCAAGTGCGGATCAGGCAAACACGGCCATGGGTCAGTTGTCTCAGGCACTCGCCGCTGGCAAGGTTCGATTGATCGACTGGATGTCGGTCCGTAACGCTGGCATGGGTGGCGAAGTCTTCAAGACGGCGTTGTTCGAGACCGGTAAGGCCTTGGGTACGCTCAAAGATGTCGACATCGCTACAACATTCCAGGAATGGACCAAGGCCGGCAACAGCTTCGAAGCTTCGCTTGAGCAGGACTGGTTGACCAGCGAAGTGTTGACTACAGCGCTTCAGTCGTTCACGGGCGACTTGAACGCAGCTCAACTTCAGACTCTCGGATACACCGAAGATCAAGCGATCGAGATGGAAAAGCTCGGCAAGTTGGGCGTTGCCGCAGCTACCGAAGTCAAGACGCTTACGCAGTTGTTGGGAACGGTGAAGGAATCAATGGGCTCGGGTTGGAGCCGTTCGTTCCAGATTATATTTGGCGACTTCGAAGAAGCCAAAGCAATGTTCACCGACTTCAACAACATCGTCGGTAAGTTCGTAGGAATTAACGCCGATGCTCGCAATGATCTTCTCAAGGGATGGAAGGATCTCGGCGGAAGAACCCGTCTGATTGACGGTCTCAAATCGACGTTCGAAGTACTACGACTCAGTATGGGAGCCGTAAAAGAGGCATTCCACGACTTGTTCCCAGCGGTGACGTCCGAAAGGTTGTTCGAACTCACGGATAAATTCGCTGCCTTCATGGAGCATCTCCGGCAATCCGACACCTTCTTCCTTCGACTGAACCTGGTCGCCAAGGCGGTCTTCTCTGCTCTTGATATCGGCATCGAAATCGTCAAGGAAATCGGCGAAATGTTCGGTGACTTGTTCAAGCACTTCTCCGGTGGCGATGGAGAGAAGATGTTTGATCTGATCGAACGAGTGGCGCTCGGAATCATCAACTGGCATGACAAGCTGATCGAAGGCGATTTCGCTCTGTTGCCTCAGTTCTTCGAAGATCTCACTGATCGAATCATCAACTTCGGTGACGCTCTCAAGGTTGATCCTTCTGGGACGATCAAAAAGCTTGCCGGTAGTATTGGTGAAATCATTGGACAGTTGTTCAAGTCGCTCCTATTTGGGGACTTCGTCGGCGGTCCATTGGCAGAAGATTCTCCGATTGTCGCATTCGTGTTCAAGATTCGGGACTTCATCAAAGCGGGCATCGAATCTATCACCGATATTTTCGAGGGATTCCAAGAGTTCATCAACGGCGTTCTTGGAACCAACATCAATGTCAAGGTTCCTCAGGGGATCAAGGACTTCTTCGACAACATCGGTGAGAACACAAGCAACAACACATCGAACTCGTTGTCCGGAGGTTTCGATCGAGTCAAAAGCATCGTCGACAAGATTGGTGACGGTCTTGATCGAGTGAAGTCAGTGGCTGACCAAATCAAGGCGGTTGCTGACGGTATCGCTGATGCTTTCGGTTGGGCCTGGGACAAGATCAAGATGATTGCCGACAAGGTCGGTGACGCTTTCGGTGCTGTCTGGGATTTCGCCAAGAATATTGGACCAACGCTTCAAGACGCATTCATGAGCGACGAGTTCGACCGCTTCTTGGATCTCATGGACAGCCTCGGAATCTTGCTTGGGGGTCGAGGTCTACAGCAGTTCGGCGCCAACAACGCCAACCTAGGTGCGAATCTGGGGGCAAACTTCGGAGCCAACTTCGGTGGCAAGGGGGTCGAAGCCCTTACCAAGGGTGGCGGCATCATCGATGCATTGAAGGTCAATCTCAGCACGCTGACCGAAACGCTGAAGACGATGCAGACCCAAATCCGGGCCAACGCATTGCTCGATATTGCTAAGGCATTGGCGATTCTCACTGCCTCTGTGCTGGTGCTCTCGTTCATCAATCCCGAGTCGTTGGCCAAATCTCTGACTGCTTTGGCGGTTGGTATGGCTCAACTTCTTGGCGCTGTGGCGCTTCTCAACGTATCCAGTGGTAAGGGTGGTCTCACTCCTGGTCTCGGATTGCTGAGCATCACGGTTGCGATGAATGCGATTGCCACTGCGATCCTGATCCTCTCTGGTGCATTGGCCGTCCTAGCACAGTTCAGTCCTGAAGAGTTGGCTCACGGATTGTTGGCGATCGAAACTCTAATCGTCGAGATGGCAACTGTAGCTGTCCTTCTCAAGGGGGCTTCTGCAAATCTCATCGCCGGCGGCATCGGCATGATCGCTATCGCTACGGCTTTGGTGATCTTGGCTGGCGCCATGAAGATATTGGCGACACTGTCGTGGGAAGAGATCGGTAAGGGACTAGCAGCGATTGCTGGTGGTCTGTTGATCATCGCAGGCGCAATGTACTTGATGTCCCCATCGGTACTTCTCATTGGTCCAGGATTGGTGGCAGTCGCTTTCGCTCTCAACCTAATGGCTTCAGCGATGATCATATTCGCTACGATGTCTTGGGAGGAAATCGGAAAGGGATTGACTGCTCTTGGTGGTGGGCTATTGCTCATTGCCGCAGCCATGAACTTGATGCCGCTCTCATCGGTGCTCACCGGACCAGCTCTGATTGCGACCGCCACTGCGATCACGATCTTGGCTGGCGCACTCAAGATATTTGCAACAATGTCTTGGGAGGAAATCGGAAAGGCGATGACGGTCCTTGGTGGATCGTTGTTGATCCTCGCCGGCGGATTGCATCTGATGAGCGGAACTCTTCTCGGCGCCGTTGCTCTTGGTGTTGCCGCAGGCTCACTGTTGCTACTTGGTAAAGCTCTCAAGGGCTTCGCCGACATGCGATGGAAGGATCTCGGTAAGGGATTGGCCATCATGGCTATATCTTTGGGTGCTTTGGCTTTGGCAGCATTGGCAATACAACCAGCGATTCCAGCAATGTTGGGATTGTCAATTGCATTGTTGGCACTCGGTGCCGGCTTCGCCTTGATTGGCGTTGGCGCTGCTTTGTTGGCAGAAGCATTCCAGATCATAGCTGCTGCGGGTACCGCTGGTATCGATGTTCTGATGTATGCCCTCGATTCGCTCTTGGTGCGTGTTCCAGAACTGATAAAGGTGTTCACGGACGGCTTCCTGTTGATCATACAATCGATCATTGACTCCTTGCCAGCAATGGTGGAGGGTCTCGGGAAGATCATCGCTGCACTCCTAAAGGTCATCATCGAGAACCTGCCTCAGGCATTCGTTGTGGTTGCCAAGTTCGTTCAAGGGATGTTGCAAATCATTCGAGATGCGTCTCCGGACTTCGTCAAGACTGGTTTCAAGCTCTTGATGGACTTCCTCCATGGGATCGAATCAAACATCACAGAGATCGTAGATACCGTTGCGACAATCATCGAGCGGTTCCTCAGAGAACTGACTCGTCACGTCCCAGATTTGGTCGATGCCGCCGCCGATCTCATAATCGCATTCGTTGAAGGCATCGCTAGCCGATTGCCCGATCTGATTACGGCAGGTGTCGATCTCCTTCAAGCGCTCCTTCAAGGAGTGGTCGAGAACATCGATGATATTGCCGACAGTGTTGGCGATCTCATCGAACGGTTCATCGAGGAAGTTGCGAAACTCTATGGGCGCATCGCCAAGGCAGGCGCCGATGCTTTCGTTGAGTTCCTGGACGGAATGGGCGAAAACGCACAAGACATCATCAAGGCGTGCGCTCGTCTCGTGGGCGACATCATTGACGGCATTGTTACTGCCGCATTGATTCTGGCCAATCGAATGGCAGATGCGTTGATTGCTCTCTTGGAGGGACTGACGGAGGCCATCGAAACTCATGATGAAGAGATTGCTGATGCCGCTCATGGTTTGATCATTGCGATTGTCAAAGCGATGGTTCTAGCTATTGGTGCGGACGAAGTAGTCAAAGCATTGTGGGATCTCGGTAAGGGTCTCTGGAATGGAGTCAAGAAGGGCTTCATGAAGGCAGCCGGAATCTCATCGCCATCGCAGGCAATGTACGACATGGCTGTCTATATTCCCGAGGGACTTGTTCTTGCATTGAGTAGAGACACGTCTGCCGAAAAAGCAGGTGAAGATCTTGCCAATCGTACAATTCAGTCCTTCCGGGACTCGGTCAAGGCGATGGCATATTCTCTGGAGAACACGCAAGAGTTCAACCCGACAATCACTCCGGTGATGGATCTGACGCAAGTCAAGGCAACCGCTGGTCAAATCAGTGGACTCATGCCTACCGATCCCATATCTGCCGGAGTGTCGGTCGATCAAGCCAACGCCATCACGGCTGCAGAACAGGCGAGAGCTGAAGCTGCTGTCGAACTGCCGCAGGAACCATCGGTTCGAGACATCAAGGTTGAGCAGAACAACTACTCACCAGAGGCGTTGAACACTGCTCGCATCTGGAAACAGACGAAGAGCCTGATTGAAGTAACCAAGAGGGAATTGGAGAACGCATGAGAGTGCAACGCATTGATCTATATTCCAATGACCTCGAGGTTGCTCGATTCGATACGGCTGGTCCGAACAGAAGGAATCCATACGTACTGAGAAGTGTTGCAGGCTTGGACCCCGGGCAGATTACCCCAAGATTCTACGGTCAAGGAATCGAAACTGGAATCAACTTCACAGAGCTTGCTCTCGATCCGAGAGAAGTAATGATGCGAATTGGTCTCCAACCAAAGTGGACTATCGGCAACACGCCGGCAGATCTTCGGGATAATCTGCTCGGGGCAATAGCCTCCAATCGAAGTGGCCTTGTGCAACTTCGAATCTACGAAAACGAGGTGGTGATTGGTCTTCTCGAGGGCTTCATCATCAAGTTCGAAGACACGATCTCTAGCAAAGAGGCCGAGGTCACACTCACGATCAAGTGCGAAGACCCCATCATTCGTTCGATGGATGTCACCAGTGCGATCATCGCTACATTGGGAAGTCCGCCAACGATCATCGATCCGATTTCGACGGCCCCTCACGGAATGAAGATGAAGGTCACATTCACTGCCGATTCGACAAACTTCATCATCGCTCCTCCAGGAGGATCGCCCGATTGGAGTTTCGAGCTCAACTACGCATTCCTTACTGGAGATGAACTCTATATTTCCAGCGAGTACAATGACAAGTACGTCTATCGGGTTCGTAGTGCAGTCACGTTGCACTTGACCGATACGCTCGAACCAGGTTCGCATTGGCCGTTGATATTCCGGGGAGAGAATCAGTTCTCCCTCGTTGATTCGGCCGACATCACGATCAACGAATGGTACTGGCGTGAAGCACACTGGGGGATCTGATGGATCTATTCAAGTTCATTCCTGGAGCAGATCCGTCATTCCTCGAGAACGGACAGACACTCAACAAGATCAAGACAGCTTCGTGGACTGAGCGATACGTCGAGGCAGGCGAATTCGAGATCACCGCCGGCGTCAGTTCTGGATTGCGATCATTGCTCCCCGTGGGGACGATGATATCTCATATCGATACCTTCGAGGTGATGATCGTCGAAACTGTCAATCTCAAAGAGGACACCACCGATTCAGTTGGAGAGCCACAACTCACCATCAAAGGTCGAAGTCTCGAATCTTGGTTCAGACAACGCATCGTCGGCGGTGACATCGAAAGCTACGTGTTTCTTGGTGAACGTTTGATGCTTCCTGTCAATGAGTATCTATTGGCGATGGATACCTCATGGGAACAGACGAAGACCATGATCGAAGATCACGTCATCAACACGTTTACTGGTCAGCACGACGACGTTGATGGATTTGCAATTATATCCAATCAACAACACATTGGTTCTAGCACCTCGCAAGCTCGAGTGATGCGAAAGCAGAATCTTCACAGCGCTGTGTTGGAACTCTTGGCAGTTGATGACTTCGGGATCAAAGTTGTGCGTCCAAACCCCGACAACGTCGATCCGACCAAGACCGAGTTTCGAATTCACAACGGTATCGATCGAACAGCGGATGTCATATTCTCACATGCATTCGGAGATCTGGAGAAGCCAGAGTATCTGTGGGCGGACGGGATTTTGAAAACCGACTTCTTCTGTAGGTCAAATTACTACGAGATGCGAGGCATCAATGAGGCCATCGAAGGCTTCAATCGTCGTATTTTGTATGTCGATTGCACTGATTTGGACGACCATCTCGACGAAGCTGGCGCCATAGCAGCGTTTTCTGACATTCAAGCAGCGATGGATGTTCGGGGTCAACAAGCCCTTCGTTCTCAAGCAGCGACGAATCTTTTGTCCACGGACGTCGCCAAGCGTTCCCGGTACAAGTTCAAGCGTCATTACGACGTGGGAGATATTGTTGCGGTGCATGGAAACTATGACGAACAGTCAGTAATGAGGATCGTTGAGCATGTGACGTTCCTGGATGAAAAGGGGGAGACAGGGTACCCAACTCTTGCCGCTGTAAACGAATAGAAAGGATGGGAAGTGGAAATTCCTATATGGCTGCAAATTATTTTGTGGATAGCGGGTGGTTTAACGGCGCTTGGTGTGATTTGGCTAAGAGCCATTCGACCAATGGTTCGTTTCATTTATGAAGCAGAACGAGCCATTCCCATTCTAAGATCAGTAAGTGACAAAATGAGCGACCCTGATATTGTCGAAGTCATCATTGATATGGCTAGACAATTTCAGACGGATTCGGGCTCAAGTTTGCGAGATGTAGTAAATCGTCTTGAACAAGCAGCAATTGAAGCCAGAGAAAGCATTGATCTGTTGCGTATAAGCATTGAAAGTAATCGTCAACTTTCAGCGGAAGATCGAATTCAAATCGCCAAACTTTTGATTCTGATAGAAGGACTACAGACCAAAGCCGATGATGCTGCTCAAACAGCGACCGACGTGGCGGAAGATTTGAAGAATTCACACGATCGTGCTGCAGAAGCCGGGAACAAACCTGGCGAATCTGCCGATGCGTTCTCCACACCACCAAAGGAATGATATGGAACCAGTAACACAAAAGCCATTCTTGGGCCCACGTCGCTATGACGTACTGAAGAAGATCGTTCAGTTCGTCCTACCCGCATTAGGCTCTCTATATTTCGGGCTTTCACAGATCTGGGGTCTTCCTGGGGGAGAGGAAGTAGTGGGTTCATTGGCACTCGTAGCCACATTCGGTGGCGTTCTTCTTGGGGTCTCCAAGAGCCAATACGACAACGATGACGCACGCTTTGTCGGCGAGACATATTTGACACCCACGGACGAAGGATGGAAGCGGGTGTTCAACGTTACGGCGGACGAAATCGACCCGAAACGAAAGGAACTTGCCTTCAAGGCTGTGGATAGTCAGGTGGCGTAGTCTTCGCAAGCAAAACATGGCTTGTAATGGAAGACTACGAAAGGAAGCCAAATGCTCAAAGTATTTCGGCGAAGGAAGGAGTCAGAGGGATTTGACGACGCCATCGACCGGATTCTGTTGACATTGAATGAGAATGAAGTAGGAGACCCAGCATACACCAAAGCAGTGGTGTTCTTGGAACGAATTGGTGAGGTAAGGCAGAAAAGCGAGCCGAGCCGAGTCAGTCGTGACACGTACATGATTGTGGCGGGAAATATCCTGGGAATCCTGATCATCGCATTCGCTGAACAGAATCATGTCGTGGTGTCGAAAGCACTCAGCTTCGTCTTGAAGCCAAAGAACAGAGACATCAGCATCTGAAGTGGTGTGAAAGTATGGGAGTCGTGCGCAATTCGAAAACGCACGACTTCTATGCTTTCGCTTCAAATACACGGCATATAGCTTTTCGCATCCTGAAAAATCCCCGGGGGGAGCGATTTGGAAAAGGCCCGCAAGAAATACACGTACTGTAATGAGAGAGAGATCATTAGATCTGGCGACACCCGCAAGGGCAACGGCCAACTCTCTCAACACACTCTATATTTTTCGCATGAAATACAGCTCATGTAATGGAGGAGAAAGGACCCCATCATGAACGAAGGACTCAAGAAGTTGAAGCGTAAGTGGGACGAGAAGCCTGTAGAGGTGCTCGTCGTCGGAGCTATGGTGCTGGCAGCAGCAGCAAAGTTCATCGACGCAGTGAGCGCCGCACAGGGCCGTCGTGCCTACGCTGAACAAGTCAAGATCAGCAAGTTCAAGCAAGGAATGTAACCCCCGTGGAGATACCTTCTGCAGAATCATCAAGAAAAAGATGATGGTTTTGCAGAGGGTATCTTCTTCGCAGAGAAAACACGGATTGTAGTGAGAAGAGGTAAGACACGAAAGGCGTTGGGACGTTTCCCAACCTACCTGGTGAGGCATAGAGCCCCATAATGACAGTTTGCGCTGGGCTGTCAACCCAAGCTTCTCATCTAATTGTTGCCTACTACAAGGAGAGTACATATGAGTAAGCCAAAAAGTGCGTTCCGCTTTTGGAATGGATTCAAGGTTGCCTGTGGGGCATATCTTGGATGGAACGTCATGACGGGTGTTGATCGAGCACTTGGTACACAACTGACCAGAAAGTTCGGTAGTGCCGATCAGTTGATCGCCAAGATCAACAAGTGGGGCAAAGAGAAGGAGTCCTGATGTTTGTATGTAGTAGTTGTAGGAGCTACGGCTTCTTCAACTTCATCTGGGACTGCCTAATGGTCTGTCTCACAATGGGCTTTTGGCTCATCTGGATCTTCTGCCGAGAGATGAGGAGACGACGGTGCGTGAATTCGTATCATGGCTGTTTCTGATACTGGCTGGCGTGGTCGGTTTGACCCTGCTGATATTCGCCTGTGCGATATTGATCATCGTGATTGCCGGCGTTTGGAAAATGATCAACGAAGGGGATGACAATGGATCTGAAAGCGACAGTTAGTCACGTCGAACACTTCCTCCGGAGCAATTCACCTGCGATCTTGACAGGATTCGGCGTCACTGGTGTGGTCACAACCGCATATTTGTCATGGAATGCGGGTTATTGGACAGCCGCCGAATGCGTGATATACCCGGAATCAACTTCAAAGCGTGAACGGATCAAGCATAACATCAAGACGCACTGGCGGAAGCATATTCCGGCCATTGTGATTGGTGGAGGGACGGTCACATGCATCGTTCTCGCTACGAAGATCAGCAACCGGCGCACGGCGGCGATCACGGCTGCATATTCCATCACGGAAAAGGCTTTCTCTGAATACAAGGAGAAGGTCAAAGAGAAGATCGGACCAACAAAGGAACAGAAGATCCGAGACGAAGTTGTTCAGGATCGAGTGACCGCTACGGCACCAGGGACTCAGGTCATATTTGTCGGTGGAGGAAACGTACTGTGTTACGAGTACTTCACTGGGCGATATTTCCTGTGTGACATGGAAACGCTCAAGCGAGCGGAGAATGAGATCAATGCAATCATCCTCCGATGCGACTATGCCACTTTGGCGGAGTTTCAATCCATGATCAAGCAACCACACACTCAAGGAGCAGACAGCATGGGATGGACCAAGGAGCGATTGCTCGATCTGGAATTCACCAGTTGTCTGATGGACGAGAATCGACCGGCGTTGTCGTTCACCTACACCAACATGATTCCCTTGTGATGAGAACCGGACCATTGATTCCGTGTGTCATTCTAGCAGGATTTTGCTTTCTGTTGGCATTGTCGATGCACTTCAACTGGACACCATTCTGGTGAAACGTACAAAAAACATGGTCTGTAATGGAGGACCAAACCTACAAGGAGGAATCATGGAAGACCAGATCGAGTTGGCAGTACCAGCTCCCACGTCATCGAACATGCTCAAGCTCGGGAAGGTGATATTCAGCGCATGCGTTGGATTCGCTGCAACCGAAGGAGCAGGGAAGGTGTGGGACAAGGTACTGACTCGAATCAAGAACCGATAACCCGACAGCGCGGCCCCCGGACTAGAGTATGCAGAAATAACGCATATTCTAGTCTTTCACTTCACAAAAAGGATGAGCAATGCTCAAAGAAACCATCACATTCACCAATTTCGACGACAAAACGGTGACCGAGACCCACTACTTCAACATCACCAGAGCCGAATTGGTTCAATGGGAGATGGAAAAGCACGAGGGTGTCGGCGAATACTTCGTACGTCTTTCGCAAGCTGGCGACAAGACTCAGTTGGCGGAGGCGTTTCACGATTTTCTGAGGCGGTCATATGGTCTCAAGTCGGACGACGGCAATCGACACAACAAGAGCCCACAGATTACCGCAGACTTCGAGGCCAGTGCAGCATTCGATGAATTCTATATGAAGCTCGTCACCGACGAAAACTTTGCCGCCAATTTCATCAAGGGCGTACTCCCCAAGGAGTGGATCACCGATGAGATGGTCGATCAAGTCATGAAGACCAGCGACGAAAAAGTCAGAGGTGTGGCTGCTCAGGTCGCATCACTCCCACCGCCACCTCCGATGTCGAACGAGGCAATCGCTCGTGGCCAGAAGATCATTGATGAGGCAGGTGTCTGATGACAGACGAACAATTTCCAGGCAACCCCAAGCTCGCTGCCCCGAAAGGACTGAGACAACCGGAACTCAAGGAAGATGGGCCATCCATCCAAGGCGAGGTCATCATTCGTAAGAAGGGAATTGGGCGCAGGCTCAAGGAAATCTTCTTCGGAGGCGATTTCAAGAATGCCGCTCGTTACGTGGCTGCGGAAGTCGCATTGCCGGCGGTACGCAACATGGTCGTCGACACGGTTAGCAAAGGTGTCGAACGAGTCATATTCGGACCCGATCGTGCGTCTCGTGGCCGTTCGACAAACTACGGAGGGCGAACGACATACAATCAACCAATCGTGCGAAGCTATTCGTCAGCGATGTTGCCTCATCAGCCACCATATTTGACCAGGAATGCTCGAATGCAGACGGATGACATCATTCTTTCGTCGAGAGAGGATTGCGAAGCGACTCTCGAGTATCTCGGGGATTGCATCGACAAGGACAAGGTCGCTACGAAAGCCGATCTGTTGAACTTCCTCGGACGACCATGGCAATTCACTGACCAGAAGTGGGGTTGGGGATTCATAGGCAATGCCGAGATCGTCCAAATCCGTGAGGGCTGGTTGCTCGATCTGCCACCGATGGAGGCGATTCAATGAGTGACACGGCGATGTACGACGAAGAGGACTACATCAATCCGAACCCGCTTGCTGAACACGATGAGTGGGAGCAAACGATCAAGGACGACGGAACACTCAAAGTCGTCAACGAGCGCTACCGAATCCGACAGAGTCCAGTTGCAGGTCCGATGGTTTATTGTGGTGTGTGCGACATCATGTTGCCACCATCGTCCTGGATTCTGGCAGACCTACTCGAAGTGGCGAAAACCCACGAAGCCGAGGTTCACACTGAACCCACAGAAGAGGTGCAAGAATGAAGATCCCTGAGTCAGTGACAAGAGCCCTTGCGAAGCAGCTTCTTGTTGCACGTAAGCACTCGCCACATATTCTCTTTGGAGCTGGTGTTGCCGGCGTCGTGACATCAACTGTCATGGCGTGCAAGGCAACATTGAAGTTTGGCGACAAGCTCGATCACTTCAAAGAGGAAATCGAGAGCTGCAAGTCGGAGTACTACAATCCGCAGATCCTCACGCATCGTGAGTACACAGCGACACAGAACCGTAGAGACCTGGCGTATATTTACGCTCGGAATCTCGGGGAGATCGTCAAGCTGTATGGGCCTGCGGTGATTGTTGGTACTGCTTCGATCGCTGCTCTCACGGGGTCGCACGTGACTCTTGCTCGTCGCAATGCTGCTTTGGCAGCGGCATACACGACTTTGTCCGAAGCCGTTCAGGCATATCGGGCTCGGGTTCGTGAAGAGGTCGGCGAAGACAAAGAGCGTGAGCTTTACAGCGGCGTCCAGATCATCCGAGACAAGAAGACCGGTGAAGCGGTGATGAAACTCACAGATCCGTCTTCGAAGCTGTCGCCATATTCTCGTTGGTTCGATTCGTCCAACCCGAATTGGCATCAGACTGCCGAGGAGAATCGATATTTCATCGATCTTCAGCAGTTGTTCTTGAACGACCGTCTCAAGGCTCGAGGTCACGTATTCCTCAACGAGGTCTACGACGAACTCGGTCTTAGTCACACCAAGGAAGGTGCGGTTGTTGGATGGATGTGGCCAGCCCGAGAGGGTTGTGACGGATTCATTGATTGCGGCATTTACGCATCTCATCAGGAGTTCCACATCGGCAATGAGTACCAGATCCTTCTCGACTTCAACGTCGATCCAGGTGTCATCTGGGACAAGATCCCATAGGAGGGACAATGAACACGGACATATTTCGAAAGGCGGTGGTGCCAGTATCCGCTGGCGTCGCCGGGCTCTCGGTCGGGGGCGTTCTCGGCTTCCTCGTGGGGCAAAGAAGGGAACGGCGTAAGCGAATACATCTGATTCGTACTGCTCAAGCTGCCATTGATGATTTCACTGGGGGCATGGAACTCGATGGCCACACAAAGGTCGGCGATCTTCCTGTCGGTGATCTCAGAGCTCCTGTCTTCGAGCGTCCCCACGACATCGAAAAAGATGGACGGATTCCGTACTATCAGATGCATCCTGGTATACGAGAACTCGTCGAGAACATCAAAAGCACTGATGTCGAAATGGATGGGGACGACAAAACTCCTGACGAAATTGACGACATGATCGATGAAGATCGAGCTGCTGTCGATGAAGCAGTCACTCGGCAAAACGCTTTCGCCAACCCCTATGACGTCGCTGACGACAACTGGGACTGGGAAAGGGAGCTCAACGAGCGCAGCAACAAGCCGATCTACGTGATCACCACTGAGGAATTCCAAAAGGGTGAGATGGGCTTTCGTCAATCGAGTTTCGTCTTCTACGAAGGTGATCGAATGATGACGGACGAAAACGGAGATCCGGTCTACAACTGGACCAGTCAAGTCGGTACCGAGCTGCCATTCGGGCACGGAACAGGAGACGAGGATCTCGTTTTCGTTCGTAACGAGTCACTCAAGTGGGAGTACGAAATTCAGCGGGACCCCGGGAAGCATTCGGTGGATGTCGAGGGGCATGACATTCAGCTTGCCTACGAAGAAAACGACATCAAGCATTCGCATCAACCGTTGAAGATGCGACGGGAGTAGTCATGGACGAGCCGATTGAATCCCTATATTTCAACTGGCTCGTAGCAAAGGTTTCCGATCCGCATGCGAGGACCCCCTCGCAAACTCATTGGAAGCTTTTGCGTGAGTTGCATACCAACGAATTCGTTTGGCACGTTGCTAGGGATGACAATCGGGCAGAAGATGGCATGAATCTGCGGGGCGAGTTTCTTGTGCAAATGCATATGGAAGCGGACCCCGTATGGTTCAATCTCGGCTGCTCCATGTTCGAAATGATCTACGCCTTGTGTAGGCAAGCTGCTTACCAAGACGAACGTCACCCGTACGATTGGTTCTGGGAGATCATAGAGAATATGGGGCTCAATGACCTGAATGATGCATCAAGCATCCATCCTGACGATGTTACGTACGCCTGCGAACGAGTGGTTTGGAGGACCTATGACCGAAATGGAAATGGCGGAATGTTTCCCATCCAAAACCCACGATTCGATCAACGCAAGGTCGAGATCTGGTATCAACTCGAGGAATACCTCGGAGAGCGAGTGTTTGGCTGACATCAAGCTCATCTTGGAAACGATCAAGTACCGGGTTCATTGGCTCACCAAATACATCGACAAGCATGACAAGTTTGGCGGAGCAGAGGGGGCCAAATGGAAGCGAGGTCAGCTCAACGCCTTGAGTTACAAAATCCGGCATGCCGATGACTGAGAAGGAGGCGAGGTGGATTTCTATCAGATAACGGCAAAAGAAGATGCCAAGAAGAAAGGAATCTACCATCTATATCCCGACTTCCAAGTCGGAAGAACGACAGACCTTATGGTTCGGGCTCGCTCGTTCTATGCCATCTGGGATGAAGAGCGTGGGCTGTGGTCGACGGACGAATACGATGTCGCTCGTCTCGTAGATGCGGACATTCTCCGTTACGCTAAGGAAGCCGAAGCTGAAGGTAAATACTACGACGTGATGCAGATGAAGAACTTCGGTTCTAACGTTTGGCCTCAATTTCGACGTTTCATGCAGAACATCAGTGACAACAGTCACACTCTTGACGAGAACCTCACATTCGCCAATCAGGAGGTGAAGAAGAATGACTACGTCAGCAAAAGACTTCCTTACGCTCTGGAATCAGGTACAACAGAAGCTTGGGATGAGCTCCTGGGCGTTCTATACTCTGATAGCGAACGTGCAAAGATCGAATGGGCTATCGGCGCAGTCGTGTCTGGAGACGCTAAGCGAATCCAAAAGTTTCTTGTGTTCTACGGACCGGGCGGTACTGGAAAATCGACTGTGCTTCATATCATCCATCGCTTGTTTGATGGGTATGTCACCACTTTCGACTCTAAAGCTCTTGGAAGCTCGAACGGAACCTTTGCCACGGAAGCTTTCAAGAATAACCCTCTCGTTGCGATACAACACGATGGGGACCTCTCTCGAATTGACGACAACACCAAGCTGAACTCGATCATATCTCACGAATACATGCCAATGAACGAGAAGTTCAAGCCGACGTATACCGATCGTGTGAACGCTTTCTTGTTTATGGGTACGAACCTGCCAGTCAAAATCAGCGACGCCAAAAGCGGCATCATTCGGAGGTTGATCGATGTCAAGCCAACCGGACGCACCATCGAAGAAGAGCGGTATCATACCCTCATGCAACAAATTACCTTCGAATATGGAGCCGTGGCAACGAAATGCCTGGAACGATATCGTTCAATGGGGAAAAACTACTACAGCGGGTACCGCCCCATCGAAATGATGTTGCAGACTGATATTTTCTACAACTTTGTAGAAGCGTACTACGACATCTTCAAGAGTCAAGATGGTATCAGTCTCAAACAGGCATACGAACTGTACAAAGAGTACTGTGGATATTCTGGCATCGACAAGCCAGTACCTCAGTACCGATTCCGAGAGGAGCTGCGAAATTACTTCGAAGAGTTCCACGACCGATATGAAGTGGAGGGACGCATGGTCCGTAGTTACTACTTACGCTTCAAGGACATCGAGGGAACTGATATTCCAGTTGACAATCGGTACGAGATCCAACTCGATGGCGAAATTTCACCATTTGACGTTGCATATTCGGACTGCAAGGCACAGTACGCCAATGAAGACGGCACTCCCGAGCACTATTGGGATCGTGTTGACACAAGGTTGATCGACATCGACACGAGTCAGCTTCACTGGGTGCAAACACCAGAAGGTGCCATTGTTCTCGACTTTGACTTGGTAGATGAGGATGGAGAAAAAGACCTTGAACGAAATCTTGCTGAGGCGGCAAAGTTCCCGCCAACATACACCGAACTCTCGCAAAGTGGGAAGGCTGTACATCTCCACTATCTGTACGCTGGCGATGTGCATGAGTTGGATAACGTCTTTGACGTGGGCATCGAGGTCAAGACCCTCCTTGGCAATCAGTCTCTTCGTCGCCGTCTTACTCGTCATAACGAGTTGCCTATTGCTACAATTAGCAGTGGGCTCCCTAAGAAGATGGCAAAACCAGCGGTGATCGAAAAACAGACCATTCAAAGCGAAATCGGTCTTCGTAAACTGATCGAGAAAAATCTCCGGAAGGAGATTCACCCAGGAACAAAACCATCTGTTGATTTCATCCATCACATTCTCCAGGAGGCATATGAGAACGGCCTTGTCTACGACGTTAGAGACATGCGTCCAGTTGTCATGGCGTTTGCGGCTCGTAGCAGAAACCACGCTCAAGAATGCATCAAAACTTACCAGAAAATGCAATTCGTTGGTCAGGAACTCCAGAAAGAGTTGACTGAATTTGACACGACACCGATTGTCTTTTTCGACGTCGAAGTGTTTCCGAATCTGTTTGTGGTGTGTTGGAAACAAGCGGGTCCTGATGCAGCCGTAGTCAAGATGGTGAACCCCGGACCAGCAGAGATCGAGCCTCTGTTCAACATGAAGCTAGTTGGTTTCAACAATCGTCGATATGACAATCACATGTTGTATGGACGATTTCTTGGGCTTACGAACGCAGAGATATTTGATCTCTCGCAGCGGATCATCGACAAGAAAGAACGGAGTATGTACGGGCAGGCTTACGATATTTCGTACGCCGACGTCTATGACTTCTCGTCCAAGAAGCAATCCCAGAAGAAGTTCCAACTCGAACTGGGGCTGTTCCACCAAGAGCTTGATTTGCCGTGGGACAAGCCGGTACCAGAAGGAATGTGGGGCAAGGTAGTCGACTACTGTGTCAACGATGTGGTCACTCTCGAGGAGGTGTTCAATGCCCGACATCAGGATTTCGTGGCAAGGCAGATTCTTGCTGACCTTTCTGGTCTGTCTGTTAACAATTCCACGACCAACCACGTCAGTCGAATAATCTTTGGCGAAAACAAGAAGCCGCAAGATCAGTTCAACTACGTCGATCTCAGCATGGACTTCACGGGTTACAAGTTTGGTCCTACCGATCATGGATTGGAGAGTACATATCGTGGCTTCGTCGTCGGTGAGGGTGGTTTTGTCTATGCGGAGCCGGGGATTTACGAAAGCGTTACGGTCCTTGACGTGGTGTCTATGCACCCGGCGAGCATCGAGGCACTTGATTTGTTCGGGCCATACACGAAGAACTTCTCTGCGCTCAAAGAGGCACGTGTTGCCATCAAACGCAAAGACTACGACTTGGCCTCGACGCTCCTGGATGGGAAGCTGCGAAAATTCCTAGTCGATCCCACAGAGGAATACGACATCAAGGGTGCCGAGGAGCTTGCTTACGCCCTGAAGATCGTCATCAACTCTGTGTATGGGTTGACGAGTGCGAGGTTCCCAAACCCATTCAAGGACATCCGAAACATCGACAACATCGTGGCCAAACGTGGCGCATTGTTCATGATCGATCTCATGTACGAAGTCAAGAAGAGGGGGTTCCAGGTTGTCCACATCAAGACAGATTCGATCAAGATCCCCAATTGTCCCGCTGATCTGGTTCGATTCATTAGTGATTTCGGCAAGAGTTACGGGTACGACTTTGAACTTGAGACCACATACGAAAAATTCTGCCTTGTTAACGATGCTGTCTACATTGCCCGCTCCGGCGATAAGTGGACGGCGGTTGGTGCTCAATTCGCCCATCCGTATGTCTATAAGACACTGTTCACGGGTGAGCCTATCGAGTTCGACGACTTGTGCGAGACAAAGAGCGTCACTCAAGGCGTGATGTATCTTGATTTCTCTGGTACAGGAGAGATCGACAACATGACCCATGTCGGTCGTGTGGGAAGCTTCGTTCCGGTGGAAGAGCATGGGGGAGATCTTTGGCGAGTAAAGGAGGGCAAGAAGTACGCCGTCACAGGTACCAAGGGGTACAAGTGGATTGAGCGTGAGATCGCACGACACCGTGAAGCGGTGAGCGAATTGCGAGTTGACATGCAATACTTCGAGGAGCTTCGTAAAGAGGCATTCGATGCCATCGACTACTACGGTCCGTTCGAACGGTTCGTGGAAAGGTAACTATGGAAGCATTCTGGAATGGACTTCCCACAACAGCACGATTGGGAACAGCAATCGTTGCCGACGCACCACAATTTCCGCAATATTGGGCGAAAGATTTGATTGGTCAACGAATTGAAGTCGTTGAGATCAATCTCGAAGGCGTCAATTATGGCGGAGGAGTTGACTATTTGGATGATCGAGATGGCTCAGGTTCTGTGAAAGTAACCGAAGGACACGGATCTCCTCGCTATCCACATCGAAACGTACAGATCGAAGCAGACAGCTTCGTGGAAAGGTAACCGTGGGACAACCATCTACATCAGCACAAGTACGAGCAGTTGCTCTTCGAGAGGCAGCGGGATCTACGCCAGTTCCATCGGACCAGGTGACCCCCCGAGAACTCGAGGCGCAAGAAAAATACATCATCGGACGAGCCGAGCGCTTTGCCGACTACATCGAGAATGGAGTTCAAGAAGATGCCTGATCCCAAGCGACCCACATTCACCCTGGAGAACGCCCAGGTCATCTACCCCAACCTCGAAGGTCGAGTCAGCGAGTACAACAAGGAAGGCAAGAAGGGCTTCGCCATCGTCCTTCCCGAAGACTTCGCTGACAAGCTCTTGCGAGACGGATGGCATGTCAACCGCACCGAGCCAAGGGAAGAGGGAGAACCCTCGATTCCTTTCATCAACATCAAGGTCAACTTCAAGCAGAAGCCGCCTCGTGTGGTGATGGTGACCTCGACCGGTCCGGTACCACTGAACGAGAGATCAGTAGGAGTACTGGATGATTCCGATATCCAGTATGTCGATCTGACGTGCATCGGCAACCCGTGGGAGCGGGGACTTTCGTGCTATCTGCAGAAGGCGTTCTTCGTGATCAACGAGGATGTGCTCGATCAGAAGTACGGCTTTAGCTACCTCAATCAGGAAGGGGACGAGGACTGATGTCCATCGAATACATCGAATACGTACGTAAGCCGTTCGTTGTTACTGCCGTGGAGATCACGGTGGACAACATCGAGCAGCTCAACAAGGAATACAAGATCGGAGACATGGAGAAGAAGGACGATGGCACTCCGTTCATCAACGTCACCGCCGGCCGCAAGATCCCGAACGTCTCTCGAGTGTTCCCGGGATATCTGCTGACCAAGATGGGGAAGAACGTGCGCTGCTTCTCACGCAAGGTCTTCTTCGAGCAGTTCACCAACATGGATGAGGATTGGAGGGCGTACTTCGCTCCTCCGACCGTTTCAGAAGGAGAGGTTGATTGATGGACACAGATCTGGCAACGATCGAGAAGAGCGCTGACGCTGGACTCACTTGGCATCCGGTTGTGATGGCCAATGAAGCGCCGGCGGTAAGCGGGTTCCTGTCCTACATCATGGGGCAAGATCCGACGGCAACGATCACCATCTTCTACTACGGTCGCTCAGTGACATTTCGAGCGATTAGCTGATCGATGTGGGGTGCCCGAATTGTGCTGTGCGCATGGCCTAGGGACTTAAACGACAAGGCGAGGCTAATGTCGGCCCCACTTCGCAAGAAAAACACGGTGTATAATGAAGAGCCGTCGAAAGACTAGCGTTGGAGACACATGGAAGAGATTCCAACGTTCCCAGCTCTTCTAATTCTTGCCTACTTGAAAGGATCAGTACATGGGTGAATTCAACACTCAGTTCAAGTTCGAAAATGAACTTCGAATTGTTGCCATGGAGGAAGTTGATCATGAGCGGGTCGCAGTGATTGCACAGAACGACGCTCCTCTGCCAACAAGTCTTACTTGGCAAGTAACTCAAGCGAGAGCGGAACAACTCCACGTGGGACAGGTCGTGAGAATCGGACTGGCCATCGAAGGAGAACAATAATGCTGAAACATCTGATCGAGATGATCTTCGGGAAGAAAGGCGAAATCCCGAAGCACCCGAAAATGTTCGCTCGAGAAGCCCCCAGTAAGCATTGGGGATCGAAGCGAAAGTTCAACAAGAAGCGTGCTCGTCGGAAGGACAAGCGAGCAAAGGCTTCACGTAAGCGGAACAGGAGCAAGTGATGTTGATTGTATTCGAGATCGCAGACAAAACCCTGACGATCGAAGCGGCAGCGATGCTTGCTCAGCGAGAGACCCTTTGGGTATTCTGTGATAGCTGGAAAGTATTCCAGGGTACCGAGGCAACTGTTGAAAAGCTCGATGCACATTTCAATCCGCCGGCCGAAGTGAAGAATCCGCCTGCTCCAACAAAACGTACTACATCGAAGGGGAAGTGATGGAACTGATCGGTACGTGTCTGAATCTTCCTCAGCGAATGGAACGAGAGTCGATCGCCAGTCCATTCTACGCTCATCCATATGGTGGAATCGCAAGGGACATCGCAGTCACGAAAGAAGGATTCGCTCGATTCTTCGAGTGGTCCTTGGCTGAGGTGGATTTTGCCATGATGGTTGTGCAAGGGAACGGCGGGAAGGTGATCGACACGTTTGACGAGTGGGCTGAGAGTCTCGGCTACATCGTTGAGAGCGATGGAAAACGTACCTACATGATCACAATCATCAATCGAGATCATTCTCGGGTTAGCCAACTTCTCAAAGCAGCTCCATATCTGTGGCAGGAAAAGGGTGCCGTAGACCCAATCATTTGGGGCGACTACGACGGACCGCCGGAGTTGTACTGATGAGAGTTGTATTTGACTCCGATAGTTGGAGAAAAACCGGAGATCTTGATGACAATGCCGTATTCTGGAAACCGGCACAAATAATCAAGGTGTACTGGGATCATGGTTCCGAAGCAGTCCTTTGTGATGTCATGTTTGGTGATGGTCGTGTGAGCTCAGGACATTTCTGGTCTATGACAAAACCACTTACTCCGGGAGTACCAGTGTGACCAGACCGGATGACATGTACCCACAGGGCTATCCGTCAGCGATTTACGAAGCTTGTTGTAACTACAACATGATGTCGGGTGCAACTTGCATCATTGACAACAAGCACGAGGGTCGTCCTCATTGGGGACCTGATAAGACTGGGAGATACCATCAATGGGCAAACTCATCATTGCGGTTTGTATCCTCGGCATCGTCGTTGTCTGCTGTTCGTACATCTTGACATGGGATCGTCCTGGCAAGGTGTTGACACGAGAGAAAAGATCTCATCGCCGTCTATTGGAAGAGTTAAGACGGCATGGCGAGCAACAGGAAGGGAGGTAGTCATGAAGATCGGCTTATCTGAAATCTGCTTGGTCATCATCGCAGTCTGTCAGATCTTGCTGGTCTTGAAGGCATACTGAGTTCAACAACTGAAAAACTGCGACACAGAGAACAAATATGTGGACATCATACATAGAGGGTACGTTGAACCATAAGTCCCAGCGGGCTGGTTACGGTCGCCTGAGCATGTCGAAATGAAGATGACCGAGGGGGCAAACGTGATCCCACCTCAAAACTCCTTAACCGGCCACCTAGGCATGTGGCTAAACTGCCTAATCCAAAGGAAAGGAGATGGTTCGAATGCGATTACGTACCGCAACTCCGGGCTCTCTGAGCCACAATAGTTAGTCATTTTCACCGCCGGCGCGAGCTAGCAGAATTCCCCACCCTCGGACCATAGTTCTGGAGATCCAGACCCGATGATCACCCGTGAAGCAGGGGCTAACCGTCTACCAAGGTGGGGGCAATGCGATGGCTGTGGTGGCAGCCGCATAGATCGAGGGCGCTAGAGGTAGCGATGAAGACGAGTTTCACCGCCTGTCTAGTAAGAGCTCTACTGTCTGTACATGAGAAAGCGGTTTCCTTTCGGCCGCTGAGTAGTGAGTCAGACCGCCCGTTCTAATGGAAGGGTACATCATGGATCAAGACGTGGTAAACGCCAGTTGTGGCGATTGCATTTATTCACGGTTGAGCTTCAGCGATCAGCAAGACGATCCCGTGTTCAAGTGCCATCGTTATCCTCCTCAGATCTTCCTCGATGGCGATGGTGAGATCGCACAGGCATTTCCTGATGCATGGATGTCTTGTGGAGAGTTCACGTCCGCAGAGAAAACACGTGGTGTAATAGGAACCCTACGAAAGGTACAAGATCATGCAACACGCATTTCCAATCGTGTTATTGGTCATCTGCATCGTGGCAATCGCCGGCACCGGAGTCTACAAGATTCTGGTCCAGCCGATCAGCCGCAAGATGGAGTTGGCCCGTAGCAAGCGGGAATACAGTGAGCGCAAGCTCCACCCCAACAGTTGGTAACCAAAAGACTATATGGCAAGGATACAAGCCATATAGTTCTAGGGTTTGTACTTACTTTCGCATGGATTACACGGAGTGTAATAGGAAGAAACACAATCGAAAGGAACGATAGTGAAGAACACATTGAAGAGAGCAAAGGACCGCACGGTCAAGTTTGTCAACGACCACGAGGTCGGATGCGTCTATACAGCTTACGCTGCGTACGTCGTCGCATGCTTCGTTGGTGGTTACGTGATTCAGAAGAAGATCAACGAACACCAGCAGGCAGCGTTCGACTACGCCGTGAGCCAGGAGACGCTCCGCATCGGAGTGGCCAGTGGACACAAGTACCGCTACGAGCCCGACACTGACACACTGTGGGACATCACACTTCGGCCCGACAAGGCTGGGTGAACCCCAATGCTACATGACAACGAAACATGTCATGTAGTTTTACCTACTAAGGAGGAACGATGGAATATTTGAATGAACCGGAAGTCAGACTTATTGCACACAGTGGAGGAGACGAAAGCGTTCTGGCTGCGATGTTAGTGAGCACACAGAGTGAAGATAGCCTGCGAGTACTAACTAACGATCCAGAAAAGGGGGCAGGACGAATCAACTTTTTGATGAAAAATAGACACGGCACGCCGTTCGAGCACAATCAATTTCGATTCTTTGTGCGTGCAGGGATTTTTGTGTTTCGTGAATTTCATCGGCACCGTATTGGCTGGAGCTATAACGAAGAAAGTGGACGCTATACTCAACTCGAACCGAAGTTCTATATGCCTGATGAAGACCGACCATTGAAACAGGTGGGCAAGCCTGGAGCGTATTCAATGGTTCCGGCACCGGAATTGTACGCTGAGTTGTACCTGACATTGGACGAGTCATACAAGAGAGCGTACGCTGAATACGAACGACTGTTGGGGCTTGGTGTAGCCAAAGAAGTGGCTCGGATGTTATTGCCTGTTGGAATCACATCATCCATGTATGCCACCTGTAACGCCCGCTCGTTGATGAGCTTTCTTAGTCTGCGTACATACGAGGAAGAGGCAACGTTCCCAAGTAAGCCACAGTACGAGATTGAGCAAGTTGCTCGTGTCTTGGAAGAATGGTTCAAGTTTCACATGCCGATAACACATGACACATGGAACAAGAATGGAAGGGTTGCCCCATGAGTCAATACGAACCTCAGTCCCAGGGGATTGCCGCTAGACATCAAGAGATTTTGGCTGGGTTACCAAAGGGAATACCCGATATCGTAAACCCCGACGCACCCATCACAACCAACGAGCATGGAGGTTCACAGTCAGATGTCCCTGTCCGCTTCGACTTGATCGATGCGAAAGCAATGTTCGAAATGGCAAAGGTACTGGATCATGGAGCCAAAAAGTACGGCGCTAATAATTGGCGGCTTATTCCTGTGGAAGATCACATCAATCATCTGCTTATGCACGCATATGCCTACTTGGCTGGTGATCGAACTGACGATCATCTCTCTCATGCTCTATGCCGAGCTACTTTTGCTCTTGGCGTAAGCCTACAACCCGGAGGTGAATAATGAAAATCACATTCTTCAATGCCAATCCACCACACACGATCGTTGCTCCCGACGCATTCAAGAAGGCGATCGGTCAAAAGGTGCCGATCAAGATCCCTGCTACCGGAGCTGTCGGCGAGGGCATATTGCTCGATGTCGAGATCGTCGATGGGGGCATCAATGTGACGTACGAGACCGACATGAACCTTGGTCTCGTTATCAACTTCCCGATGAAAGTGGAGAAGGTCAATGCCAGGCAGATGTTTCCCTACATGGCTCGGATTGCTATTGAGAACGAGTTCAAATACTGTGATGAAATGAACTTGGCTCTCGAGCTCATCGATCGCATGCTGGCTGGAGCAGAAGACAAAGACAACGAGATTGTCCGCCTCAAGAAGCTCGTGCATGATCAGGAACAACGCTGGGACGATCACTTCTGCTTGGACGGACACGTCTGTGAATAAGCCACCATTCAACCACTACAAGTTCGGCCTCACCGATCATCAGATGACACAGCTCACGCCAGTGTTCGATGAGATGGATCGCAACGCTCGAGCATACGGATGGGAAATTGGCCACGGTCAATCCCTTGTCAATGTTCTGGAGTTCTCTCCTGACAATCCGTTCCTAGATCCCAATTGGAGGGACAATGTCAGAAGTGATGCTGGAGAAGCTCCACAAGACACTGATGCCCCACCAGTTGGCGGCGATCAACAACCTGAGCAACGGGAAGATCCTGTACGGCAGCGTTGGGGTCGGGAAATCACTTACGGCAGTGGGGTACTACCTGACGAAGGAGGCGCCGGCTGATGTCATTGTCATTACGACGGCAAAAAAGAGAGATAGTCTGGATTGGCAAGGAGAATTTGTCCGATACGGAATATCTACTCACAAACCTTCTCCATTTGGTGGGCAGCTTACAGTCGACTCATGGAATAACATTGCGAAATATGAGGATAGAGAAGAATGCTTCTTCATCTTCGACGAGCAGCGAGTCGTGGGAAGTGGAGCTTGGGTTAAGTCTTTCCAAAGAATCGCAAGAAAGAATCGATGGATTCTCCTATCAGCGACTCCAGGCGATACTTGGGTCGATTACGTCCCAGTATTCGTTGCAAATGGTCTTTTTCGCAATGCGGCCCAGTTCAAACGAGAGCATATCATGTACGCTCCGTTTGCAAAGTACCCAAAAATCGTCAAGTACTTAGACGTAGCAACACTCGAGAAGTACCGCAACATGTTGCTTGTCGAGATGCCATATCTCAAGCACACAGAAAGGATCATCGAATGGGTCGAATGCAAATACGACTTGGATCTGTTCAATTTGGTGACGAAGCGCCGTTGGAATGTCTACGAGAATCGCCCCTTGAAGGACGTCAGCGAGATGTTTCGTGTGATGCGGAGGGTTGTCAATACCGACGAATCTCGTACGGAAAAACTGGGCGAACTACTGTCGAAACATTCACGGGTGATTGTGTACTACAACTTCGACTACGAGCTATTCCTGCTTCAGGAGTGGTTGTCTGCGACCAATATCTCCTTCAGCGAATGGAACGGTCATAGACACGAACAACCTCCCGAAGGAGACGTTTGGATCTACCTAGTACAGTACATGAGCGGGGCTGAAGGGTGGAATTGTACTTACTCTGACGCAATTTGCTTCTATAGTTTGACGTATTCTTACCGTACTTTCGAGCAAGCGCAGGGTCGTATCGACCGCATGGATACCCCGTTCGAGAAGCTGTATTACTACGTCTTCTGGAGCGATTCGATGATCGACAAGAGTATCAAGAACGCTCTCAAGCACAAGAAGAACTTCAGTGAACGGACGTTCGAGAAGCGATTTATAGCCCGTGAGCAGGAGAAACAGTCGGACGAGCTGGATAGAAAGTGGGCGTCGGTGTCAAGCGGAAAGACGGCAAAGTAAGTAATAAGTACAGACCTCTAGAGGACAACCTTTCTCAGAAGTGTCACATTGTACCTATTTCTCTTCAAAATCGGGCGATAAGTAGAGAATAAGTACATAGTGATACTTTCTACCAAGGTTGTGTTGTGGGACATTGTACTTATTACTTACTTTGCTAGGAAATCACATGAGAGGATAAGTGGATGGAATTGGAATGGGTCACCCTACAAGAGTTCCCTGAGTACGTGATCAGCAATTATGGGGACGTCGTCAATAAGAATAGTGGAAGGTGGATGGCGCAAAGTGAAACAAGAGAAGGACACATCAAAGTCGGACTCGTCAGAGCCGGAAAACAGTTTACCCGAAGCGTTGCTGTCTTGGTTGCAGAAGCATTCGTGGTCGGACACGGTGGTGTATTTGATACGGCAGTACATCTGGACGGAGATCGGAAAAACAACAGAGCAGACAACTTATCGTGGCGTCCTCGTTGGTTTGCCTGGCGATACTCCGCTCAGTTCGGTCGTGTATCTGACAATGCACATATCGGGCCTATTAGAGACACAGTTACCGGACAGCGCTACATCGACGTTTATGAAGCCGCCATCGTTAACTGTCTCTTGATGGAGGACATTCGCAAGTCGATAGTCATGGAAGTAACTGTCTTCCCAACACATCAACGGTTCGAAATGGTGTAAGTACAAACCTGTACGAAATACATGGTATCTAATGAGGGAATGTCGTTACACCCTATTTAGTTTTTGCGAGGTATCACATGAGAGAGTCGAAATACCAACGTGATCTTGTGAAACGAATTGAGGACAGGTTCCCTGGATGCCACATAGAGCGTGGTGATCCAAGCCGATTGCAAGGAATTCCGGATCTCACCATCTTCTACAACAGGTGCTGGGCAAAATTGGAAGTGAAAGCACATGCTTCTGCAACCTTTGAGCCCAACCAGCCGTACTACATCGAGATGTTCAACAACATGTCGTTTGCGGCCGTCATTCATCCTGAAAATGAAGAGGAGGTGTTGGATGCGCTTCAACACGCATTCAGCGATTGCGGGGCAACATGCGTTCCTCAGTCCAAGCACATATCACTGGATCAGGTACACTGATCAGAAACTGAGAGCTAGATGGACTGCTCGCCAAGCCTCAGCCAGAGGCACATCACTCCACGATCTAGCCCACAATGCGATTCGACTTGGCGTCGAATTCTCGAAGAGAGAGGACCCAACGCTTTCAGCTTATGTGGCGGATGGTATCAAGTACCAAATGCAAGTAGAGCAACCCCTGTACTATTCGGACAATTGCTTTGGTACCCCCGACGCCATAAGTTTTCGTCGACGTCAACTTCGAATTCACGATCTGAAAACGGGTCTGATTCGAGCATCGATGGATCAGTTGAGAGTGTATGCGGCGATATTCTGTCTTGAGTATGCGATCAATCCATACGACATCAAGATTGATTTGCGTATCTATCAACACGGCGAGATCATCGTCGACAACCCGGACCCATCCGACATCTCGGCCATCATGGAAACCATCGTTTGGGCGGACATGGAGATTGAGAGATACAGAGCAGAGGAGGAACTGTCGTGAGTGAGATCATCGATGAAGATTATCTGATCCACTATGGCACTCCCCGTAAGTCGGGCAGATACCCATGGGGCACAGGAGGCAACGTCCCCCATCAGCAGACAACTACTCGAAACCAGGATTTCTTGGGTTACGTAGCGGACCTCGAAAGGCAGGGGTTGAGCGAGAAAGAAGTAGCTCGTGGAATGGGAACATCCATTGCTGAGATACGAGCTCGCAAATCAATCGAAGTCAATCGGGCACGTCAAGATGAAATCAACACAATAGTTCGTCTTCGTGAGAAAGGCGTCGGTCAAAGTGAGATCAGTCGTCAGCTCGGTATTCCAGAACCAACAGTTCGTCTTCGGTTGAAGCAAGCGGAACAGCGCAAAGAGAACATCATCGAGACCACTGCTGAAAAGCTGAAAGAACGAGTGGATCAAGTTGAGTTCTTGGATGTGGGCTCTGGCACTGAGGGATATTTGGGTGTGAGTGCAACTCGTCTCAACACTGCTTTGTTCCATCTGAAGGCTCAGGGATACGAAGTCCACGATGCCAGCCTTCCTCAGGTTTCGGTGAACCAACGTACTGAATACCGAATTCTCACCAAACCGGGCAATTCCAGAACAGATGTCTTCAACAACCGAGACAAGATTCAGCAAATGGTCGATTACTCAGAAGATGGAGGCGAAACCTATAAAGGTAGGCTGCAGCCGCCTTTGTCAGTGGGTCTCGATCGCATTGCTGTTCGGTATCGAGAAGATGGAGGCAATCTGTCTGATGGTGTCATCTATATTCGTGAGGGTGTAGAAGACATCTCGTTGGGTGGCTCTCGGTATGCTCAAGTTCGAGTTCAAGTAGGCGATACTCATTACATGAAAGGTATGGCGGTATACAAGCCCGACATGCCAGAAGGTGTGGACATACTTCTGAATTCGGCCAAGAGTGATACTGGCAATCCGCTTGATGCAATGAAGAAGCTTGAGCCAGTACAACACCAACCCAACAACCCGTTCGGATCGAATATTCGTCGTCAAATCACTGGTGCTGATGGTAAGCTAACCTCTGCGATGAACATCGTCAATGAGGATGCTACATGGGAGAAATGGTCAGATTCGGTCGCATCTCAGATGTTGTCGAAGCAAAGACCGTCCCTCATCAAGAATCAGTTGGACATGACGTATGAACGACGTCAGAAAGAGTTCGAAGAGATTTCGTCTCTTACCAATCCCACAGTTCGAAAGAAGCTTCTTGAGACCTTTGGTGACGAAACAGATTCTTCTGCCGTTCACCTAGAGGCTGCCGGATTCAAGAAGCAGGCATGGAAAGTGATCCTCCCAATCGAAGACATCAACCCAACTCATGTGTATGCTCCCACGTTTCGTGATGGAGAAAGAGTTGTGTTGATTCGGTACCCACATGGCGGAACATTCGAGATTCCAGAACTGATCGTCAACAACAGTCATAAGAACGCCAAGAAGACTCTTGGTGATGCGGAGTTTGCCATCGGCATCCATCCAAAGGTGGCTGAGCGACTGTCTGGTGCCGACTTTGATGGTGACACCGTGTTGGTGATACCTGATAGTCAACGTAGAATCTCAATTCGTCCTGCTCTTGATGGACTGAAGGACTTTGATTCGAAGCTTTCGTACCCACCCTACCATGGAATGAAGACTATGGATGGTGGGACATGGGATGAGAACTTGAAGAAGTCGGTCTTTCCTGAAGGTAAGTCGCCATCTAGTCGTGCCAAAGGTATTGAGATGGGTAAGGTTTCGAACCTCATCACAGACATGACTCTAGGTGGAGCAGCTGCCAATGGTGCTGATCTTGCGGCGGCAGTTCGCCATTCGATGGTCGTCATCGATGCTGAAAAGCATTACTTGGACTATCGTCAATCAGAGAGAGACAATCGGATTTCTCAACTCAAGGAGAAGTACCAAGGCAAGAAGAACGCTGGCGCATCTACTTTGATTTCAAGGGCTCGAGCAGAAGAGCACATCCCTGAGAGGAAAGCTCGTCCTGCCGCACAAGGTGGTGCAATCGACAAGGAAACTGGTCGTAGAGAATTCGTACCTACTGGTCGTATGCAACGCAACAGGAAGACCGGTGATCTAGAGCCCGCCATGATCACAGTGGATCGCTTGTCAGTTCGTGATGATGCGAGAAGCCTGTTGTCAGGTGGTGGTGTGGGTACTGTAGTAGAGCGGTTGTATGCAGATCATTCCAACAAGTTGAAGGACCTTGCCAACAAAGCAAGGCTTGAGGCGGTGCATACCCCCAATCTCAAGGTGAATCCATCAGCCAAAAGGACTTACGCAACAGAGAGAGAATCTTTGTTGGCGAAGCTCCGCATAGCTGAAAGAAACCGCCCTCTCGAAAGACAAGCCCAAGTCATAGCAGGCGCCAAGATTCATGCGATCCGCACTGCCAATCCAGGAATGGACCCTGAGACAGTAAAGAAGATCAAGAATCAGGCATTGACCGAGGCTCGTATCAGAACGGGCGCTACAAACCCCCAGTTTGAAATTACCCCCTCTGAGTGGAATGCCATTCAAGCAGGGGCCATTTCACATCATCAATTGGACCAGATCCTAGACAAAGCGAACCTCGAGACCGTTCGTAAGTTGGCAACTCCAAAGACTAGGCGACTCATGACACCAACCAGAATTGCACTAGCACAGAAGTTGTTGGCTAGTGGTGCTACTCAAGCACAGGTTGCTGAGCAACTCGGAGTGTCACTAACTACATTGAAGTCATCACTCAATGGCTAGTACCAATACATCACTCAACATAGTTACTGATTGTGGAAAGGAGTTGTTGAATGGCTACTGAATCGATGCTAACAACATTGGACAATCCGTTTGATCCTTTCACACAATTCGATGAATGGTACGCCTGGGATGAACGAGCTGGCTACCACACAACGTCGATCCTCGCAAGGATTGTTCAAACTTCACATGAACTCTCCGATGCTGACCAAGATCTAGCGATTGAGCAAGCGATCGATGAATGTGTGAGAGAGAATGTTCTTGGTGTCTTCGTGAGAGCGACTCGAGTCGTCTGAGTCTCGATCAATTCGGGGAGCAATGTCATAGGGGGGAGGGGTCCTCGTAGAAACCACCCCCCTATGCATCGCCCGCCTCCCAAAAATTTCCCCGGGGGGTCATATTCTAGGGACAATTCTAACCCTAGGGTTCAAACCAACAAACAACGAAGGAGAAAACGTGTCTGACCAACGGGAAAGCGATACCGTCCCACACCAATCACTGCACGAAGGTGTGACTGATGAGCGTCTCGACGGCGTCGATGTCGAGAACATCGCCATCACTGATGCCAATGTCGCCCATGCGCTCAACGCCACCTTCTCGGACACCGAGGTCGAAGCGGCACTGAATGCGTTGGGCACCAAGACCAACTTGATTCTGGCTGCGCTCCGAAGCAGTGGCATCATTCCCGACGCCTGATTGGAGGGAAAGTGAAGGCGGTTCTTAGATCTGTCGATGATCATGGGATTAAGTACAATCATTTGATGTTTGTCTGTCCCGGATGTGTCGCCGGTGGACCAGATGGCTATGCTGGAGTACATGCTCTTCCTGTGAATACTACTGAAGACATCGGAAAACCAGCATGGACTTGGGACGGAAATCTGGAAGCGCCGACACTTTCCCCTTCAATTCTATCCAAGGGCTACTGTCTTTGTCATTCGTTCTTGCGCAATGGCATATTCGAGTTCCTGTCGGATAGTGACCATCCGCTCGCTGGGCAATCTGTGCCCATCCCAGATCTCCCTTCGTGGGTGGAGGAGTTGTCATGAAGCAAACCGTAGTTCACCGTGGTAGGTACAACATCAAGCTGGTGAATCTCAATCGTGATCTCACGGGAATGACACCGGGGACAGACTTTCTGTCGCAGATCCGTGAGACGCCAGATCACACATCGGAACTGATTGCCCAATGGACGATCACGTTCGAAACCACCGGCAGCGATGGTCTCCTACGTCTCACGTTGGACGACTCGATCACCAGTCTGATCACACAGGATCGTGGCTTCATGGATCTGATGCGGATCGAAGGTGGTCAGCCAGTCTCCGAATTCGATGAATCCTTGCCGGTAGAATTCAGGGGGATGCCATCTCATGCCTAGTGACGACATTGTTGTATACAGCACAATCGAGATCATCTCTGTCAACCCAATCAACAAGGTGATCAGCATCATTCGCTCAGGGCCTCCGGGCCCGACCGGTGCTGTCGGGGGTGAAGGAGCAGAAGGAGCTCAAGGCCCAGCGGGACCAATTGGTGAACCAGGCCCACAGGGAGAGGAAGGTCCGCAAGGTCCAGCAGGAGCCGACGGAGCTGATTCAACGGTTCCCGGTCCAGAAGGTCCGGAGGGACCAGAAGGTCCTGCCGGTCCAACGGGTCCAGCGGGTCCAACTGGTCCAGCAGGAGCAGACGGAGCAGATGGCGACAGCATTGTCGATGACGGAAACTATGTCGAGATCGTGGTGTCTGATACGGGCGCTACCTGGCGGCTGATCGATGGCGTCGTCTATGGACATTCGCAGTCGGTTAATCCGATTTCGACCGGTACATACGAATTGGTCAATGCTGACGCCGGTTGGTGTCTATCGATCAACAATGGGTGCGTGATAACGTTGCCGGCGGACGTGTTTGTCCTTGGGCAGTACGTCGATTTCTTCATCAATACCACCGACACCGTGTCATTCACTGCAGGTGCTGGTGCAGAAATTCATGCAAATCTCGATGATTTGTCATTGAATGCGAGAGGGCAATACTCTCGTATCGGTGCACAATTGATCGGCGCCGACACTTGGTCCCTGTTCGGGGACCTTGCCCCAACGTAAAGGAGCTCTCATGGAAGTAACCACGGAAGTGATGAACTTGGGCAAAGCCCAGTTGCTCATCACCAACATATCTGGCGATCCGATTCACGTCGGAGAATTCGGCCAAGACGAAGACAACTGGTTCCCGCTTGATGTGGGCAGTGGCGTTTCGGTCAAGGCGTTCAACAACGGAATAGGAGTTGTCTCTGATGGCGTGAGCGAAGTCGGTATTCTCCACGGGGGAACCGGCATCTTTCCACCTGCTGTAGAGATTCCTGATCTTTCTGGTTATCAACCGCTCGACTCAGATTTGACTGCGATTGCAGCGCTGACGACTACTTCTTATGGTCGAGCGTTACTGGCGCTAGCCGATGCTGCTGCTCTGGCAGCGTTGCTCGGTGGTGAAGTATTCAAACAAGCTCAAGATGAGAATGCTCAAACCGGGACTAGCTACACTCTTGTTGCTAGCGATGTAGGTAAGCTGATCACGTTGAATAATGCTGCTGCAATTACACTCACCCTCCCACAGGACTCAGATGCAACCATTGCGGTTCGCAAGTATATCGATCTGTATCAATTAGGGGCCGGTCAGGTAACTGTGGCCGCTGGATCAGGAGCGACATTACGAGTGTCAGGTCTCACTGCAAAAGCACGAGCACAGTATTCGAGACTTGGCGTGCAAAAGGTCTCTGCTAACACCTGGTCGTTGTTCGGCGATTTGGCGGCTAGCTAATGTCGGGCCTCGGAGGACGGGCAGTAGCGACAAAGCCCGGGGCAATTACCAATCCGTTGCTCACTCCAACGGGATGGACGTTGTTCATTGATGCTGTTGTGGCGGGCGATCGTACTCCCGATAATCAAGGAAACGGTGGCTCAATCAGCGCACCTAATGCCGGAGCATCGTATGCGACATCACCATCTCGATGGGTTATCAATGATCTTGCGTCTTATGGGATTGGTAGTCAAGCAATGGGCGGCTTTAACCGAACTACCCCATTCGTGTTTGCTACAGTATTTCGTGCTGGTGGTCAAATCGACGGAAACACGGCGGTCGCAATCGGTAATCGTTCATTCCAGGTTGCTGGCAACCCTGGCTGGCAACTTCGTTGGAATACGACAAGAGCCATTCTTGATGTCGAATCGAGTACGGGCACTGGCACCAAGCTGATTACCGCTACCATCACAGCTTCGTTTCCAAACAGTTCTCAATGGAATGTTGTTTTTGGTCGATATTCAGCAGTCACACGTAAATGCACGTTATTGATTCGAGGCCAAACCGCCGTTACCAGTTCTGGAACATTGAATACCGATACCAATCCGACAGGTCCACAACCATTGATCCATAATGGTATGAATAGTAATGGCGATCGTCAACATCCAATTGATTTTCGACGTAGCGCCACTCTTGTTGGAACTGAAGTTAGCGATGCTGATATGCTTGCTGCTGCGGATCTCTGGGCAACTGAGCTATCGATCGCATAAGGGAGAACATCATGACTGGCCCCCAAGGAATGGGAGTGCTCAAGCCGTTATTGGCGGTACCGTTCTCCTATAGTGATGATTTCAACAGAGCTAACAACAGTGATCCGGGTCCAAACTGGGCGGAGATAACATCGGCATTTAGGTACGAAATTGCCAGCAACCAATTGATTTGTCCCAATTCGAATCAACCAATCTTGTGGACTACTGCTTTGCCTTCGAATAATTACTTCGCTCAGGTAACGATTGCTGTAAAAGATATTCATGCGGCATCGAAGCAGGAGATAATTGTTCGAAGTGAAAATGGGGCTCTGACGGGAAAGTATTATCGTGTTGGTCCGGCAGGAACGGGAATAATCATTGAGCGTTTCGATGGATCGCTTTCTACAATTGCTTCTGCTGCCGTATCGTTTGTCAATGGAGATGTGCTCAAAGTCACGTGCAACGGCAACGTAATTTCTGGATACAAAAACGGCACACTGGCAGTAACTATTACCGATACGGCACAACCTGTGTGGGATGGGCGGTATACGGGAATGTATACAGATTCGCCGTTTGGCTGGGCGGTATACGATGATTGGTCTGCCGGAAATCTATGAGTGTTCGTTGTAGATACATTCGAACACTTCAAATTACCCTCGGCTACGGTATCAGTGAATGGATGCTACACATCTCTCACACGTGGTTTGGATTCCACGTCGCATAGAGAAAGGAGGCGAGATGGCGACCAAGCGAAGTTCCGACGGCCCAAAGAGAATGCGTCCTGCAACTTCTCCAGAAGGTAGAGAGAATCAGCTCATCGCTCTCGCCACCGATCTAGCTGAAAATCGTCTTCGAGAAGGAACCGCATCTGCTCAGGAGATTGTCCATTTTCTAAAGATGGGCTCTCCTCGAGAGCAAGCGGAGCGAGAGAAGATGACGTATGAAGCCGAATTGCTTCGGGCTAGAACTGATGCGGTTACTTCAGGGCGTGATATGGGTGAGCTATTGGATAGAGCCATGAAAGCTTTCCGTGGCTACTCAGGTCAACCCGAAGAGGGAGACTTTGACGATGATTAGAACGTATGGTGAAATGCTCAGACGGAGTACGTTCGAAGATCGGTTTGAATACTTGAAGCTCGGCGGCTCCGTTGGACAAGCCACCGCCGGTTTCGATCGATGGATCAATCAGAATTTCTATCGGTCTCACGAATGGAAGAGCCTACGTCAACACGTCATCTATCGAGATGATGGTTGCGATTTGGGGGTGCCAGGTCATGAGATACATGGACATCTTCTTGTTCATCACATCAATCCTATTAGCGTTCGTGACATTACTGATGGCTTACACTGGATTCTTAATCCAGAGTATCTGATCACGACATGTCATGACACACATAACGCTATCCATTACGGAGATGCGTCATTGCTCCCGAAGGAGCACGTAGAAAGGAGTCCTGGTGACACAAGACTTTGGTGACTTCGATGACGATGATGTCGTCGACGATGACATGCCCGACGGTCCCATCGATTGGGCTTCGGTCATTCGACTTCAAGAACGGTACGACGCAATCGCTGTTCTTCCTGATCCACACGAAAGGAAACTCGCAGCCAAAGCGCTCGTTCGAGAACTGAACGGAGAAATCAGTGGGCCAATACTGGTTACATGATCTCGACGATGTTCTTGCTCCCGGCGTGGGGCGTGGCATCGAAGAGCTGGTTCCTGTCCCTGGACACGAGACTCGCTCGAACAAGACTGGAGGATTTCAGTCGCTTAACGGAATCCTGAAGCATCACACTGCTTCCCCAGAATCATGGAACTGGGAGAGGGACATTGAATACCTTGCTTTTACAAATCCATATGCCCCTTCTCCTATTTGCCAACTCTACCACGATCGTACCGGTCGGGTGGCGCTTGTTGCGGATGGAGCTGCAAATCATGGGGGTAAAGGTGGAGCCTACAAACCCGGTGGCCCTTTTTATGTTGGTGTTGATGCTGCCAACTTCGTACTCATTGGAAACGAAATGGGTAATGCGGGAACCGGAGAGGTGTGGCCATGGAAACAAATCCTCGCTTCTATCACTACAGATGCTCTTATCTGTCTAGCCGAGCAGTTACCGCCAGGCGCAGTGTTTGCTCACAAGGAATACTGCGGTCCAGGAACAACAACGCCCGGCCGAAAGATCGACCCGTTTGGACCGTGGGAGAATCATCCGCAACGGTATTGGCCAGATGGGAGTTCCTGGGGTGGGGGACAAGGGAACATCGATATTTACCGCTCGCTCGTTGCCAGAAAGATGGCTGAACTCTCACAGGAGATCGATGTAATGGAAGGTTTCATTCCTCGTCCAGACGACATTCCACCTCGAATTCTGGATTCTCGTGGTCCCGACGGACCGACACACGACGCCTACAAGTTAGGCGCTGGTAAAACAGCAACCGTTGCCGTTCCAAGAGGAGCCGGAAGAACCCGAGCGGTCGTCAAGTTGACGGCAGTCGAAGCAGAAGCCCCAGGCTTCTTCACCGCATGGGCGAGCGGATCTCGTCCGTTGTCATCGGAATTGAATTTCCAAGTCGCAACGGCCATCACAAATTCGGCCACGATTGAATTGGCTCCGGATGGCAGTTTCCAATTATATTCACCAGCTCGTGTCCACGTCGTGGTCGATCTGGTCGGATATTTCCAACCAATGTGAGGAGGCCGAAATGGCAGCAAAGAAAACGGCAGCGAAGAAACTTCCTGCGAAGAAGGCGGCAGCAAAGAAGGCACCGGCGAAAGCTACGACAACTGCGAAGAAGGTTGCTAAGAAGAAGCCGCCGCCTGTCCAGAACATGAACGTGATTCCGCAAGCGTCGGAGAACACTTCTCCGCCAACACGAGTTGCACGCAAGGCAGTGGCCACAACGTCTGCGGCTCGAGCGTCGATCACGGCGACAGCGACGAGACGAGCAGCCCGAGCTGCAAGAGGCAGTAGCTGGACCTAACCGAAAGGGGGCCTGATGGAAAACAGCATTCTGAAGAGTACGAAGAAGATGCTCGGGCTCGCCGAAGACTACACAGCGTTCGATCACGACGTGATCGTTCACATCAACTCTGTATTCGCAGACTTGGATCAAATGGGCATTGGCCCCGAGGGTGGATACGAGATTGATGATCAAGGTGAGGAACAATGGGCGGACTTTGAGACCGCTGGTGTTCCGTCGCACAAGTTGAAGTCGGTCAGATCGTATGTTTTCCTGAGGGTCAAGCATCTCTTCGATCCACCCACTACTGGCTATCTCAAAGATGCCGCCGAAGAACAAATTCGAAAAGCAGAGTGGCGTCTCAATGTCGCTCGAGAAGAATCACTCCATCCGTTGTCCGAGTTCGTAGAGGAGGGGGCATGACAGAGAAGAAAGAGGGCGTAATCCTCGCCTTCCTCTCTCATCACGGAGTCAAAGGTCAACGTTGGGGTGTTCGTCGAACCAAGGCGGCTCTAGCTCGTGCATCTCGGAGAGAAGGTCGAGAGGTAAGTCCAGAGGCCGCAAGAGCAAAGCTGCTCAAAAAGAAGAAGCGTAAGGAACTCACGAATGAGGAACTGAAGTTTCTGAACGAGCGCTTGAATCTCGAGAGAAACAACAGTCAGTTGAATCCGACAGCAGTGGCCCAAGGAGCAAAAAAGACCAAGGCCCTTGTGGCGACACTTGGCGTAGCGGTAACTTTGAGTAATTACGCAAGGACTCCTGCGGGTCAGTTTGCAATTTCGGCTGGGAAGAAAACGGTTTCGAGTTTGCTCGGCAGTTCGAATCTTGGTATCGGAACGCTTCCGATTCGTGTACCGTAGCGAAAGGGGTGGTAGTGAATGACTCTTTCAAACACTGCCACTCCTCGTTACTACGGAGAATTCAGAGAGAAAGTACTTCGTGGAGAGATTCCGGTTTGTCGGGAGATCTCGGATGAGATGAACCGCATCGACGATCTGATTCGTGACCCGAACATCTGGTACGACGAAGATGCTGTCGAAGGGTTCGTCAAATTTTGTGAGCATGAGCTCACGCTTACCGATGGTGGGGATTTACACCTGCTGGATTCGTTCAAGGTCTGGGCGGAACAGATCTTTGCCTGGTACTACTTCATCGAACGAAGCGTGTACCAGCCAGGTAAGGACGGAGCCAAAGGGGCATACGTCACCAAGTTGATCAAGAAACGCTTGATATCCAAGCAGTACTTGATTGTTGCCAGAGGGTCCGCCAAGTCGATGTATGCGGCATGCATACAGGCATACTTCTTGATTGTGGATACATCCACTACTCATCAGATCACTACCGCCCCCACCATGAAGCAGGCGGAAGAGGTGATGTCGCCGATTCGCACTGCGATCACTCGATCCCGGGGACCATTGTTCCAATTCTTGACCGAAGGGTCTCTGCAGAACACGACTGGGAATCGGGCTAATCGAGTCAAGTTGGCATCGACCAAGAAGGGCATAGAGAACTTTCTTACTGGTTCGTTGGTAGAAATCCGACCGATGACCATCAACAAGCTGCAAGGCTTGAGACCGAAGATCTCGACGATCGACGAATGGTTGTCTGGTGATACCAGAGAAGACATTGTTGGTGCTGTAGAGCAGGGGGCCTCCAAACTCGAGGACTTCTTGATCATTGCGATCAGCTCAGAAGGCACAGTCCGAAATGGTCCTGGCGACACTATCAAAATGGAACTGGCAACGATCCTCAAAGGGGATTACCAAGCTCCTCACATTTCGATTTGGCATTACAAACTGGATGATATTGTGGAAGTCAACCATCCAGAGTTGTGGATAAAGGCGAGTCCCAATCTTGGTTTGACGGTTACCTATGACGTCTACCATCAAGAAGTGGAAAGAGCCGAAAAGGCCCCAGCAACACGCAACGATACGCTCGCTAAGAGGTTCGGTATTCCTATGGAGGGGTACACGTACTTCTTCACCTATGAAGAAACAGAAGTACATCCACGTCGAAGCTTCGATGGTATGCGATGTGCTCTTGGTGCTGACTTGTCACAGGGCGATGACTTTTGTGCGTTCACTGTCTTGTTTCCGATGGCGAGAAGCGGAAAATTTGGCGTGAAAACCCGAAGTTACATCACGGATCTCACATTGATGAAGCTTCCAGCAGCGATGCGTCGAAAGTATGAAGAATTCATGGTAGAGGGAAGTCTTCATGTCATGGAAGGAAAACAAGAAGGCCAAACACAAACTGTCTTGGACATGATGGAGGTTTACGATGACCTCGAAAGATTCCTTGATATCCACAAGTATGATGTATGCTGCTTTGGCTTCGATCCGTACAATGCCAAAGAGTTCGTCACTAGATGGGAAATGGAGAATGGGCCATTCGGAATCGAAAAGGTCATTCAAGGAGCAAGAACCGAGTCGGTACCACTTGGTGAGTTGAAGATCATGGCCGAACAGCGAATGTTGTTGTTCGATGAGAGATTGATGTCATTTGCCATGGGAAATGCCGTAACGTTGGAAGACACGAACGGTAATCGTAAACTCATGAAGAAACGTATGGACGAAAAGATCGACAACGTGTCTGCAATGATGGACGCATACGTTGCTTACAAAGTGAATAAGGAGGCGTTTGAATGACCATCGCTAACGGATATTCGAGCGCCACAAAGGGGGTGATGGGATGGCCATAACCGATCGACTTCGAAGAGTTGTCAACAGCTTTCTTCAGAACGAACCTGGGATTTTTAGTCCAGCGCCAGGGCCCAGTTCCAGTCGACCTCCAGAACAAAGAATTCAACGATTTGCCTACAATGACAGATCGATCGTTTCTTCAGTACTCAATCGAATCGCCATGGACGTAGCTGGTGTCCAACTCAAACACGTGAAAACGGATGAGAATCGGCGATATTCCGAGGACATGGATAGCAATCTGCAATTGTGTTTCGTTCTCGAGGCAAACATCGATCAAGGACCGAGACAGTTTCGACAAGATGCAGCATTGACAATGTTCGACCTGGGAGCCGTGGCCATCACACCTATCGATTACACGACAGATGAAGAGGAAACTCATATCGTCGACGTGTTCACAATGCGTGTTGGAGAAATTCGAGAATGGTTCCCAAGACACATTCGAGTGAGCGTATACAATGACGACCCAGAAGTAGGTCGAAGGCAAGACATCGTTGTCCGTAAGGACTGGACGGCTATTGCTCAGAACCCGTTGTATGCGGTCATGAACGACCCCAGCGGTATTACCCAAAGACTCATGCGTAAGCTGAGCCTCTTGGATAGTATCGATGAGGCAACAGCCTCTGGAAAATTGGACCTGATCATTCAGCTACCTTATGTGGTCAAGTCCGATACCAAGAGACAACAGGCAGCGCAAAGAGCGTCCGACATCGAGTTCCAATTGAGGGGTAGCCAGTACGGCATTGCCTACACCGATGGAACCGAAAAGATCACGCAACTGAACCGCCCTGCTGAAAACAACCTATTGAAGCAGATTGAGTATTTGGTCAACCTGCTGTATGGGCAGCTCGGAATAACCCCCGAGATCATGAATGGTACCGCCGATGAAGCGACGATGCTCAACTACTACAACAGGACTGTGATCCCGATCGTTGAAGCGTTTGTCGAAGCAGAAAATCGAGCACTCATTGGTAGAGCCGGAATGGACCGAGACGAATGGATCATGTACTTTACTGATCCGTTCAAGTTCGTTCCTCTATCACAACTTGCTGACATTGTCGACAAGCTTGCTCGAAACGAAGTGATGGCCTCCAATGAGTTCCGACAGAAGCTTGGTCTCAAGCCATCGAAGGACCCAAAGGCGGACCAACTCATAAATAGCAACATGCCGCAGCCACCACCAAACTCAGAGGTTCAGACATCTGAAAGGAACAGTCAAAATGAAAGCTGATTTCAGCGGTTGGGCTACCAAGTTCAACATCCGCTGTTCAGATGGGCGAACGATCATGCCGGATGCCTTTGCGCACCAGAACGGCATGCGAGTTCCACTTGTCTGGCAGCACGGACACGATACTCCGACGAACATTCTCGGACACGCAATTCTATCGGCGAAGTCCGAGGGTATGTGGGTCGATTGTTTCTTCAATGAAACGCCGCACGGGCAACATCAGAAGCAGTGCGTGCAACATAAGGACATCACCTTCATGTCGATTTGGGCCAACAAGCTCAAGGAAAAGGCCAAGCAAGTCATCCACGGTTCGATTCGTGAAGTCAGCCTGGTCCTAGCAGGAGCAAACCCGGAAGCCAGAATCATGAATGTCACGATCAGTCACTCCGATGATCCCGAAGACATCACGGTTCTGGACGAAGAGGCGATCATCCACACCGGGCTGGAAATCGAACTCGATCATGAAATCGAGGAAGAGATCCCCGAAAACAAGGGTGAGGCCAAGCATGCCGAAGGCGACGACGGCGAGAGTGGAAGTCAGAAGTCTCCGCAGGAGATCTATGACTCCATGAACGATGAACAGCAAGAGCTTGTACATGCCCTGGTGGGCGCCGTTGAGCTCGAGAAAGACGGCGGCGACGCCAAGCAAGACGACATGCAACACGACCAAAACCCAGAAGGGAAGAAAGTGACTAGGCACAACGCATTCGAAGGCAAGGGCAAGGGTGGGGGAGTACTCACTCATGACGAGCTCATCCAGAAAGCGAACGACGGGGAACTCAAGCATGATGAGTTCAGGCATTCTGAGCTCGGCGAAGAGCTCGCAGTGCTTCTTCACGATGCTCGTGAATCCGGCGCTCGCAGCGTCAAGCACATCGTTCAGAAGTTCGTGCTTCAGCACGGCATCACCAACATCGAAGTCCTCTTCCCCGAGGCAACCGATGTCAACGGCGGTCCTCCTTCGTGGATCACCCGTCGGATGGAGTGGGTGGAACCATTCCTCAACGCAACGTCCAAGCGGCCGACTGGTCGAATCAAGACCCGTACGGCGGATCTGACGTTCGAGCAGGCTCGTGCTCGGGGTTACATCAAGGGCACGCTGAAGAAGGAACAGTTCTTCGCCATCTCGACTCGTGAAACCTTCCCGAAGACCGTCTACAAGAAGCAGAAGTTCGAACGTGATGACATCATCGACGTCGAGGACTTCGACTTGATCGCATGGATCAAGCCGGAGATGCACTTCATGCTTCGTGAGGAAATCGCTCGTGCGGCTCTCCTCAGCGACGGTCGTGCGTCCGATGATCCGGACAAGATCGACGAAGACAAGATCCGTCCGATTGCAAAGGACGATGAGTTCTACACGACTCAGATCTACGTCAACGTCGAGGACGCCAGCTCGTCCATGCACGAGGTCGTCGATGCGGTGATCATGAATCGCTCCAAGATGAAGGGTTCGGGTTCGCCGAACTTCTACACCACGGAGTACTGGATCGCTCGCTTCTTGACCACTCGCAACCCGGATACGGACGAGCGCATGTTCAAGTCGGTTGCGGACATCGCCACCGAACTTCGTGTGCGTGAGGTCATTCCGGTTGAGGTCATGGAGGACTATCCCACGATCGTCGGCATCATGGTCAACCCGGTCGACTACACTTTCGGTGCAGCTCGCAAGGGTCAGATCACGGATTACGAGGACTTCGACATCGACTACAACCAAGAGAAGTTCTTGACGGAAACCCGTCTGTGCGGTGCCTTGACGCAGTACAAGTCTGCGTTGGTCATCAACAGCGTTGCCGCTGGTGCTGCTCTGGTTGTCCCGAATGATCCGACGTTCGTCGAGTCGACCGGTGTTGTCACAATCGTGGCCACGACTGGTGTCGTCTACAAGAACGCTGACACTGATGCCACTCTGAGCACCGGTGCGCAGGCCGCTCTTGATCCGGGCGACACACTCAACGTCTATGCTGTTCCGTCCTCGGCCAGCTACTACTTCGCAGACAGCGACGTCGATGACTGGGCGTTCACACGTCCTGAGTGATCAATTGAGGAGTTCAGATGGCAAGATTCCATGGAAATGTCGGGTACGGAATTTCGATTCTCGAGAGTCCCGGAGTTTGGGTAGATACCATCGCCGAGAGAGC
>Ga0137445_1000002_pt1 | contig 45276 bp, 68 predicted proteins | sample EasRivERMGT338_2_FD_104647 | JGI IMG/M metagenome (GOLD analysis project Ga0137445, IMG submission 104647) | Soil microbial communities from meander-bound floodplain in the East River, Colorado, USA - East River MetaG ERMGT338_2 | ecosystem: Environmental > Terrestrial > Soil > Floodplain ...
CCTGGCGCGTCGTGTCGGTGGTCGCGGCGAAGTTGCTGAGCAGGGTGGCGCCGGTGAAAAGCATCTAATCGGCCTCCCCGTCCACGTAGGGCCCGCACCAGTTCTCGAGCGACATGGCAAAGGCTCCCTGGTACTCGTGGAGCTCGGAGGGGAACCAGTACGACCCGCCGAGCCCGTTGAGCCCCGCAACCAACTCGCCCAGGCTCACCAACGGGCTCTCGAGATAGAGCAGCGGATTCGCGGCCAGTGTCAGGGAGCTGTTCACATTGGCGAGGTCCCCGTCGCCGTATAGCAGTAATCCGGACGCCGAGTAGATCCGCATGTGTGCACGACATTCGTCGCCCGTCAGCCGTGCGATCTGCCACTCCACGCGATAGGTCACGTCCTTGTCCAGCAGCGGCGAGAGCCAGAGACCGTTGTTGAAGCCGTTCGCGGCATCGGTCATGCCCAGGCCGATGCGCCACTGCGTATCCGCCTCCGTGCGGTGGTGTAGCGTCACGTCCTCGTCGACGTTGATGCCGAGCTCAATCGGGTGGTTGTCGGAGTCGTACAGGTTACCGGGCGCGCCGGGCACCCAGCCCGGGTATGTCGTCTCGCTGTAGGGCTGCATGAACCGTAGATAGGTACGGTACCACACCGATTCGCCTTCGCCGGGCATCGGCAAGCCGGTCGCCGAAATCCGGTGGAACCCGCCGGCGGTCTGCTTGGCGGTCACACGCAGCACGCGCGCGCTGGGGAAGTTCAGGCCCGTGGAGGCAATGACTTCCAAGCCGTTGCCTGAGTCGGAGCTCGTCCCGTTCCACTTGCCGGCGTCGGTCTTCGAGGCGAGCGACGTCCCGAGCTCGACGTTCTTCCAGTCTGACGCGAAGCTGAGGCCCGGCTGCGCCGCACCGCCGCCTCCCACCGTCGTCGCGCCGGCCGCCACGACCGTCGTCCAGCCACCCGAGGCGAACTGCAGCGTGTAGGCGCCATCGGTGCCCGTCAGGCTCAGCCCGCTGAACGTCGCCACACCCGCCGCGTCCGTCACCGCCGTGGCGTTGGCCAGCACCGCTCCCGCCTCGACGAGCGAGGCGGTGACGACGATGCCGGCGACGGCGCGGGGTACCGTGACGACCGGCTGCTGCGCCAGGGCGTTGCCGCTGGTCGCGCTGGCCGAGGGCTGTGTCGTCAGCACCAGCGCGCCGGTGTAGCCGACGCCTGCGCCGGAGGGCAGCAGGCGACTCAGCGGCATGAGCAGGGCGGGACTCACGACGCCAGCACCGCCAGCGCGAGCGCGGTGTACCGCTCCCGCTCGTGGAGTCCATGGACGCCGCCGTTGATGGCGCGCGTGATCGCCGCGATGTTACCGGTGTCGGCCACCGCGTTCAATCCGTGATCGTGCCAGTACCACGCGGCAGTGCGCGCCCCAACCGTGGGATCCTTCACCAGGTCCGGCTGCGCCTCAAGCGCCAGGCTGATCCCTTTGCCGGCTGCCGCGTAGTTGCGCCGCCCCGTGAGCTGGATCGGCCCGCGCCCGCGGTAGCGCCAGCCATCGCCACTCGCCGCGTCGCCGTTACCGTTCCGGTCGGCATACACGTAGTTGGCGAGCTTCTCAGGTTGCCGGGCGTACATCTCGGCCGTGACGGCCGTGAACCGCTTGGGCCAGACCTCGAGCAGCCGGCGACTCGAGTAGCTGAGGTTCTCCTCCGTGTGCGTGAGTTCGATGCTCTCGTGCGCGAGCTGGCCCAGGAAGGCGGCCGCGCGTGCGGCCGTGTCGATCGAGAATTCCGCCATCGCCGGCGTGAGCGCCGCGGCCCACGTGTCACCGTCGGCCTTCGGCATGATCGTGCGCAGCAGCGCGGCGGTGAGAATCACGCGGCGTTGTCTTTCCGCCACGCGGTCAGGATCTTGTCGAGGCGCACGCCCTGCACGAGCGCCCCGCCACCGAAGGCCAGCAGGACCGCCAGTCCCGCGATGCTCAGCGTCACGGCGGTATCCGGCGGTTCGGGCGCGAAGATGTGCGCGAGCGTCAGCGCCACAACGACGAACGCGGCCACAATGAACAGGCCCCAGCCGAGGTGTGTCGAGCGGCGCTCCTTGAGCAGCCGTTCCTGCGCCCGCGCCTGTTGCTCGACGTCGGCGACGTCGCGTCGCACCGTCGCCAGCCCCTTCGTGATCTCGCTGGCGATCATGCTCTTGGTGTCGTCGCCCGGCGTCACTCGCCCCTCCGCTGGCGGGCTTCCAGGTCGGCGTTGAGCGCGCCGACCCGATCCATCGCCTTCTCGCCGTGCTCCATGTACTGCGGTAGCCCGTCGGTATTGGTGCCGATCCGCCTGAGCTCTGTGACCACGTTCGTCCGGAACTCGGTCTCGGCCGTTGCTGCGCCATTACGCGAGTTCCGCGTGAGCCAGTGGTAGCCGCCCACGCCGATGAGGAGCATCATCACCGGCTGCCCGAGCGTGTCGAGCACGACCGCGATCTCGCCCATCAGAGCACCGCCAGGCTGACGCCGGCGCCGGCGAGCGTGGCCACGATGTCACGCCAGCTGAAGTAGTCGGTCACCAGCGGCGGCGCGCCGAGGCCGTGCTTCTCCCACGCCACCATCCGGACCAGCTCGACGATCTCCCAAGCGAGCGCGGCCGCGGCGACGGTGCCGACCACCGCCCACGGGCCGGCCGCGGCCCAGCGGACCAGCACCTGCGCCAGGAGGATCCCAGCCACCAGGTGCTGGATCTTGTCGCGCGCGGCGAGCGGCGTGCCGACGTCGACCAGGTCGCCGCCGAGTACTCCGTCGCCGCCGATGAAGCTGTCCTGGGCGAACACGCTCACGTGGGGCGCTGCGCGGTGGTGAAGTTCAGCCGAGCAAATGAGCCGAAGAGCGCTGTGGCCGCGCGATCGTATGCACGTGCTGCATCAGCTTCAGAGGCGAAACGTCCCACGTGCCGGCGTTGGCCATCGCGGCAGATACGCGCTCTCCATGGCTTGTCCGGGCCCCCGCGGCCTGGATCGTAGGTGACACCTTTGAAGCTTGAGGCGCCAGCACGTGCCACCATGTTCCAGCAGTTTTGCTGGTGCGTAGCGACCCGAAGGTTGATGCGCCGATTGTCGAGCGAGTCCCCGTTGATGTGATCGACTTCAAGGCCCCTTCGAACGGGCCCCACCAACGCGACGTGCATGTAGGTGAGCTTCGAGGACTTCGAACTGATGGCGTAGGTCCGGCCGCCGCGGCCGCGGTGATGGTACCACTGGATGGTCACGAGGCGGGGATAGTCCTCGTCGTCCACCAGCGTGCTCAGGCCATTGCCCAAGGCGATGCGCTTGGCCACCCAACCTCCCGGGGGGAAGAAACAACAAAAGGGCCCAGGGCCGGGGTCACTCCCCTTGGCTCTGGGCCCATCCATCCGCCGTGTGCGGAACGCTGGCCCTGCTCTACTGTACCCCGCGAATCTAGGCCCCTACCCCCTGCGATGCCAGCCTTAGCGGGGCACGGCCGCCTGGCACTCGGCGATCGCCTGCTCGGCGCGTTCCATCACCCAGAACGCGAAGGGGGTGGTGCAGCGCCGGCCATCGCCAAGCTGGACCTGCCAGCGCCAGTCCACGTCGAGTACCGCGAAGTCCGGCGGTGGCGCTGCGGGATCACAGCAGCCCGTCAAGACCAGCGCGCCGACGATCACCAAGAACTTCACGAAGGGCCTCCGGCCACAGGGAGCCGGAACGTTTACAGCCGTCCGGACTCGGGACGAGGGGAACCGGCTCACTCTTCCCCGGCCGGCTTCTCGGCGGCCTGCGCCGCATCGGCGGCCGCCTCGGCTGCGCGCTGCTCGTCGCGCCTGATCGCGGCCTCCAGCGCCTGTTCTACGTCGTGCAGCTGCTTCACTGTCTCGATCGTCGTGAGCGCGTGGCCGTGCGCGGCCCAGACCTCGCGAGAGAGCGCACCGAGGGTCTGCGCGACCTCCTCGAAGCGTGCCACCTCCATGCGTGTCCCCAGCGCCTTGATCCGCTCGGCGCCGACCAAGAGGCGGTCCAGCTGGGCTCCCGCTGCGGCGAGCCCGTCGAGCGCGTCCATCAGGTCCTGCGTGACGATGAGCGGCGCCTCGGCGCGCGCGGCCAGGTAGTCCTTGAGTGCCTGCATGTCACAGCCCCTTGTCGTAGGACGGCATGGTGTAGGTGACCTCGTACCACACGAAGCGAGCGTCGCCGGCAGCCGCACCGTTCAGCTCGATCTCGAGCTCGTAGCCGGCTGTGCCCACCAGCTCGGAGATCGAGGCGGTGAACGTCGCGTAGCCCGTTCCAGCCGCCCAGATGAACGTGGCGACGCTGGTGCGGCTGCCGGAGTCGCCGACGCGGTAGAGCGTCGCGCTGGCGACGTCGGTGACGTTCTGGCGGAAACTGCGCAGCGCGACTTGGGTGATCGTGACGCCGGCAGCGAACTTGAAGCTGCCGTTGAACAACTCGCTGACGCCCGCCGAGTTGTTCGCGATGTAGCCCGTGGCGATATCCCAGAGCGTGCCGTCGTTGTTGGGGATGAGATCCGAGTAGTTGAGCCGCGCCGGGACCTTCGTCAGGCTCGCCGGGCTCGCGACGCTGCCTACCTTCAGCATCTTCGTCGACAGAACCCATAGGTCGTCGGTTGCTTCCTTGCCCGCCGCGTCGTTCGCGCGCAGCGCGTAGCCGCCATCGTCGTACGGCGCGGCGCGCCGGCGCCGGCCGGTCGTCTCGTCGCCCTGGTCCGGCTCCGCGCTGAAGCGCTCCATCCGGTTGTAGGCCGGGCCCTGCGTCCCCGTGCCGCCCGTCGCCGAGTAGGGCGTCACGGTGATGTAGACCGTGTCGGCGTAGGCGAACCCGGTGCCGGCATCGAAGACGCCGAACCCGCCGTTCTGTGCGGTGCCCGTGCCGGCCGCCGGGAAGGAACTGGTGGACGTCGCCACCTTCACCGACAGCACACCACTCGCGCCCAGCCAGTCGATCAGCAGGCGGTTGCCGCGGAAGAGTCCGTACGCCGTGACGATCGACAGCGTCGCCTGGTACCAGTACGGGATCCTGGCCTGGGCCAGGTCCGACGCCGCGCCCTGGCCGTCCACCGTTTCACAGGCCAGCACTGAGACGTAGATGGTCTGGCCGTTGGTAGCTGTGGCGATCGCGGCGTTGGCGTAGTTGCCCTCGCCATCGACGGCGACCGCAGCCGCGGCCTGCGTGGTGGCGACCGTCGGGAACGCCGACGTCGACGTCGCGATCCGCACACTCGCGGCGTCCTTGGTCTTCACCACGATCGCGACGGCGCCCGTGTCCGCGATCGACAGCTGGACGTCGAGTACTCCCGGCGTCGCGAAACCCAGTCGCCGCGCGGCTTCCCCGGCCGTCAGGATATCGTCGTAGCTGCGGATCCAGCCCGTGAACTCGGTCCCTTCCGGGTTCTCGACGGTGCTGATCACCGCGCGGGCCCACAGCTGGCCCTTGAGCTCCTGCGCCGAGTTGGGGGCGCGCGCCACGAACTGGTCGGTGCGGACCGCCACCAGGTCGCCCGGCTCGAGGTGCGGGCGCGCATGGAGTGCCTTCCAGCGCCACAGCAGCACGCCGGCGCCCAGCCGGCTCGCCTGGCGCTGGGTCAGGCCGTTGGCCAGGGTCTCGTCGTCAGGCACCCACTTCCCCACCTCGTCGCTGATGAACTGCGGCGGATCGATGCGTGCGAGGCCCAGCTTGGTAAGCGCGTTGGCGTTGAAGCCCCGCGACTCTTTGCGGTAGCGATCCTCAGCCGGCTCGTAGTCATAGCGCAGGAAAACTTCGGGGATGCGCTGCTCGAGCCCGGGGTTGGCGCCCAGAACCTCGATCTCCTCACCGGGGAAAATCTCGACGATCGCCTGGTCCCCGACGCTGACCGCCTTGATGCGGCCCTGGCTCGAGATCAGCGCGGCATCGCCGATGAAGCACAGCGCGTCGAGCTCGGCCTTGATGTCGGAGTTCTCGATCGTCTTACTGACCAGGTCCGTGCCCTCGAGACCCGGGCCGCGGTACTGCGGCTCCAGGTCCCGGGCCTGGACCCCGATGAGATCGTCGAACACGTTCTTCAGGGTCTGGTTGGCGTACGTGAGCGCCTGCCGGTGGCCCAGAATGGTGAGCCGGGCCCAGCTCACCCGGGCGCGCCGCGCGGCGCCGGCGCCGCTGACCTGCGCGGTGAACCGCAGCCGCAGGTCGCTGTAGTCGGTGATGCTGTCCGCTTCGGTGGCCGTCAGATCGAAGCTGCCGGTCACCCAGGTCTCGGCGATGCCGGCGAGAACCGTACTGGCCTTCACCACCGCCCCCTGGCGCAACTCCACCGTCAGCTGGATCGTGCGGCCGGCGGCGGCGTCCTTGCTGTAGCGGTACTCGACCCGGTGATGCGACGAGGAGAGCGGATCGGTGATGTTGGTGAGCGCTAGCTCGATCGCCGCCGCGGCGGGATCCGCCGGCGAGCGCACGTAGTCGGTGTCATCCACCAGGCTCTCGTCCACGACCTGGTACAGGTCGGTGGTGCCCGCATCCTGGTCGTCCCAGCTGCCCGGGTTCGCCTGGTCGGCGTTCGGCGGCGCCGGCGTCTCGAGCGTATAGGCCGGGAGCTGCTGGCGCAGCACGCCGAGCGCCGACACGCAGCGCACGATGATCTGGGTGCCCTGCGGCGAGTGCCCGTCCACCAACCAGTCATCCAGGTGCAGCCAGTCGGTGCGGGCCAGGTCCACCGCGCCCCACCAGGTGCGGAACAGCAGGCGGCCGATGTCGTGCTCGGCCAACAGCCGCGTCGCCGGGTCCTGGAAGTCCCGCTCCCCGTGGCGCGTGAGGACGATGGTGGCGGTCGGGATCTCGCCCTTGAGCGAGACGGGATCGAAGCCCCACCGGGCGGCGACGAGCTCGGCGTCATCCCGCAGGTCCACCCGATCGACTTCGCGCACGCCCATCGCGACCAGCGTCGGCGTCGCCGTGCCACCGGCGTTGGTCAGCAGCCGGCAGCGCACCTTGTAGGTCTGGTTCTTCCCGACGCCGGTGAGCTCGGTGTTCAGTTGGCCGGTGGTGAAGGCGACCCAGGCGCTGTCCGCGTCGTTGCGCACTTCGAACACGGCCTCGGTGCCGTCCGGCGTCAGCGCGTGGGCCCGGAACTCGACGTCGGCCGTCGGCGTAGCGAGGAGGTCCAGGACGTTGCCGGGATCGGTCGAGAAGGTCAGCGTGGCGTCGCTGTACGTACCGCTCTTGATCGCCAGGCGGGGCGTGAACGTGGTGGTGCCATCCTGCAGCCAGTAGCCCGGCTGGGACGTGCTACGCCGCAGCAGGTAGCCTGAGAGCACGTTGCCGCTCGTCGTCACCGACGCCACGGCGTTGTCCTTCGTCCAGGCGACGTTCCCGGCCGCGCTGCCATCCGCCTTGAGGGCCGAGATCAGGACATAGGTGCGCGGGGCGCGCGCGTACCCGCCGGCCGCGTTCGCGAAGTCGGGCACGATGCTCTTGGGCCGCGGGCGCCGCGGCAGGGCGGCGAAGGGGAAGCTGACGTCGGCCGCGCTGGTACCGACGGCCTGCACGTAGAGGGGATCGACCAAGTCGACCAGGCGCGCGGACGGCAGCAACGGGTCGTTGAAGTCGTTGCCCCACTCGACCGCCTTCAGCTCGATGCACCACCAAGCCACTTCCTTGGCGCTGCCGACGCTGCGTTTGGGGTGCAGGTGGGCGGTGATCTCGCGAATCTCGAAGTCCGGATCCTCGGTGCCCGCCCAGTCGATGCGGGCCACTGCGAACGGCGTGACCCGATCCATGTCGGTGATCTGATCGGCGCCGGTGGCCTTCTCGATGACCGTGGCTAACCCGCCCTCCAGCTGGACCGAGCCATCGTCGAACGTTGTCAGGCCGGTCAGGCTGTCGGCCTCTAGCCAGTGGTCCTTGCGCTGGCGCAGGTCCTCGGCGGTGACGGTGTGGGCCTCCACCATCACCCGGGCGGCGGGGGTGGCGCACTCGGTGCGCCGGCGCAGGGCGAGGGAGTAACCGGCCCTCACCAGGGCACCGCCTGCATCTCGGCCAGGGTGAAGGCGCCGCGACACAGCAGGAGTTTGAGGATCGGCGCGCCGGCCGTCGAGGAGGCGTGTGCCGCGCATCCCAACCCGAGCAGGTTGCCGGTGAATACGGGGATGGCCCCCGTCACCGAGGAGTAGGAGCCGAAACCCGAGCCCACATCGAGCCGGACCTTCGCGGCCGTCAACACGTCCGCAAACTGGGCGCACAGATCCAGCGTGGCGCCACCCGGGATCGCCTGCGTCACCCCTTGCGGGTTGCTCCCGCTATCGACTTCCGCCGTGAGGTTGCGCGCCGCCTGGGCGCCGTAGAGTGATGCGCGCACGGAGCCGGAGCCCAGCGTGAATATATAGGGACCGTACCCGATGTCCCCGGAGGCGTCGGCCCATGGCGGCCGGACGATCGAGCAGTATGCCGTGAAGTCCTGCCCGCCGAAACCGATGGGCGCCAGCACGCGATCTTCCGCGCGGGTGACTGCGGCCGCGGTGGTCGCGATGGGCGACGTGTCGAACTTCTCGCCCTTGGTGTGCTGCACGAAATCCACCGCGATCGCGTCGCCGCTGGTCACGATGCGGAAGCCGAGGATGGGGTTCACGACCGTGGCGATCGGGATGGGCACCCGGGTCCAGGAGGACGTCACCGTGATCGCGGTCCAGGTGGCGCCGTTGTCCTGCGTCATGTTGATCGTGCCCGATCCCGTCACGCGCTGCACGTAGCACGAGGTGAACCGCGCATCGCTCGCACTGGTGATCGACTGCAGACACGTCCCGTTGCCGGCCGAGGCGGTGATCTTCGAGGCCGACGACGCGACGCCATCAATGCCCGTCTGGTCCTTGACGGCCGAGACGTTCGACTTCACCCAGGCGGCGTTGGTCAGGTCCCGGGCGTACAGCGCGAGGTTGGTGCGGGTGGGTTCCGTCAGCAGCGCGAGCGATCCACTCGACCAGTCGCCCCGCAGCTTGCCCGCCGCCGCCAGTCGCAGGGTGCCGTCCCGGTCGATATACGTCGCGCACGTGGTGGCATCGGCGCGGGTGAAGACTTCCTTCCCGTCCTCGCCGCCCAGGCTGGGGATGTCCTTGCGCCACACCGCCACGCCGTAGCGATCGAGGCACGCGCCGCCGGCGCGGAACAGCACGTCGCGAGGCAGGACCTCGGCCATCAGGCGACGCTCCGCGGCTGGTGCTCGACGTAGCCGATCTCGGCGCGGGGGTACAACACACGTGGCTCACGCCCGAAGCCGAGCGCCCCCTCGGGTCGGATCACCTGCAGCGCCTCGTCCGCCTGCTCGTCGTCGAACACAAGCCACATCGGCCGGCCGGCGCCGTAGTGCCCCTCGACGTGGTAGCGGGCGATCTCGTACTCGAACAGGTCGGTGAGTTGGAGGGTGACGCTGCCGCCACGCAGCTGTGCCGTGGGGCCGCGCGCCTGCCAGGCGATGGTGTTGCGGCGCAGCTCGCCGGCCAGCTCGTGACGGTTGGGGGCGACGGGCAGTCCGAGGTAGGGCGGCGCCCAGCTGCGGCCGGCCCACAGGCCCACGACGCGCGGCGTCAGGTCGGCCCCCATCGCCGGGATCCGGAGGCGGAACGCGTGGCCGGCGCGCACCGGCACGCGGATCCCCCAGGCGCCTTCCGTGGTCACCACGCCGAGTCCGTTGTCGAGGGCGCCGGCGCCCGGCGCGAGCGGCACCGTGATGTCGAACAGCGTTTCCACGGTGCTGAACGCGTCGCTCGAGATCTCGCCGACGATCCGCTCGCCGGCCAGGTTGTGGCCGCGATCGAGGAACACGCTGTCGATCGCGCGCAGTCGGTTGAAGGTGGCGGTCAGCGACCACTCGGTGTTTGCTGTCGTCGCGCCGGCGTAGTCGAGCGAGGAGCGCCGACCATCCGCGCAGCGGAAGGCCTCGTGACCGGCCGGCTCCTCGGTGGCCGCGATCGTGTGCGCCGGGAACTGCACCTGGCTGAACACGTTTTCGACGAGCAGGAAGGGCGCGCCCATCAGCGCCCCAGTCCCGTGCCGGGCAGCCGCGGCTGGCGGTCGAGTCGTTCACGCCGGCGGATGTTGTACTGGATCTCCTCGATGGTGTTGCCGCGTGAGTCGGTGAGGACTAGCGACACGACGTCGGGCCCGCGCTCCATGGTCTGCATCTGCTGCAACGCCCTCGATCCATACTCGTCGACCCGGACACCGCGACTCTCGACGCCCGACGTGATGGCGCCGAGCCCGGCAACGATAGCGCCCGGGATCTGCAGACCGGGCAACATGCCCAGGATCCCGCCGAGGCCCATGAGCAGACCGCCGGCACTGCCGCCGCTGGCAATCGCCGCGATCGTGCCGGAGACGGCGCCGATGATCGACACCGCCAGCATCGGCGCCGTGTGCGAGGCCTTCGCCATGTCCTGCTCGAGCTGATGGATCGCCTGGCTGAACTCCTCGGTGCCGCGCGCACCGGGCCCACCCATCAGCTGGATCGCCTCGTTGAGCTGCGCGACCTGGTCCTGCATGACCTTGACGGGCGAGCGCGCGCCGAGCGCGATACCGCGCGCGCCGGTGATCAGCGGGTTCTCGGAGAAGGGCTCCCTTCCCAGTACCGGCGGCTGCACGATCCCCGAGGGACCGCCGAGGACCCCGGCGGCGGAGAAGCCCGGCAGCGTCCCCAGGCGCGTGGCGAAGTCGGTGATCGGCAGGCGCGGGATCGTGCCGATCAAGCTCCCGGGGAGCAGGGTCTCGAGCTTCTCCTCGAAGGCCACCACGAAGGCCACGCCGGCCTTCTCGCCCGCCTCGCTGGCGATGTCCCCGAGCTCGCCCGTGAGCTCCGTGCCGATGCCCGTCAGCAGTTGCAGTTCCTGGGATCCGCGCGTGGGCGAGCCGGTGATCCCGCGAGGAAACCCGGGTGGGCCCGACAGGAATGGGATCCTGCTCAGCAACCCGCCGCCGTCACCTGGGGCGGCACCGTCAAATGCGCCCAGCTGCCGACGCGTCGCGGCAAGCTCGCGCCGAATCGCCGCAGTCGGGTCGCGCGAATCGCGCAGCTCCTGGAGCCGCTTGGTGAGCGCCGCCGTACGCTCTTCGAAGGCCCGGGTGTCGGCGGTCGCTTCCCGGTAGGCGAGCCCGATGGCGGCGACGCCGGCGACAACACCCGTTGCCAGGGCCCCGCCGCCGGCGAACAGCAGCGCGGTCGACGCGACGCGGCCCAGCGGGCCGGCCGTGTTCGTGGCCTCGAAGGCCAACGACGTCAGCGCGCCACGCATCACGCCGATGCCGCGGCTGCCGCCCATGGTGGCGCCGCCCGTCTGGAACGCCGTGGCGTTGAAGCTCGTCAGGCCGGAGCGACTGGCGGCGGTGGTTTGCGTGACGGCCTGCTGTGCCCGCGCCAGGCCGAGCAGGCCCGACAGGGTCACCGGCACGACCTGGCTGCCGGTGGCCTGCGTGTTGACGCGGATCAGGACGTCGGGGTTACTCACGGCGTGAGCAGGCGGGAGCGGGAACCGAACGCGAGGCGCGAGAGCTCCTCGGTCATCAGCGTGCGCGAGCCGGCGCCCTCACTCGAGAGGCCGGCCAGGGCGAAACTGGGCCCCATCATGGCGTGATAGAGTTGGCGCGCGGTGAAGCGCGTGCAGCGCACGGCGCCGGCGCAGAACAGCGCCCAGCTGTCGCTGGCCCGGGGCGGACCGCCGTAGGCCGCGGCGTACTCCCACACGATGTCCATCAACGTCAGCTGCTGGCGCTCGTCGGCGGGCTGGTCGGGGCCCGTGTCACCCACGCGGGCAGCATCCGACGCTGGGCTAAAAAACGGTAGACCGTGTGGTCCACCACTTCGCCAAACGTCATGTCGTCCAGGACGCTCATGTCGGCGATGCCGAGCAGCTCGGGCATCTCGGCGAAGACGACCCTCAGCGTCTCCTCGAAAGGCCGCGTGCCGCGGTCGAAGGCGCCCAGCAGCTCGAGCCACCGGCACGCGTCAGGGAAGAGCAGGGGCTTGGTGCTGACGAGCTCCTTGCCACCGGGAAGCGGGATCCGCAGGCCGCTGAAGGCCTCGGCGACGCTGGCTACGGTCATAAAAGTCGCCCTTTCGGGCTGATCTGCTAATGGGAGTGGCCGCGTCGCTGGGGGACGCGGCCGGCAGGTGGAGCGGAACGGGAACCCGGCCTCTTCGCCCTACTCGCCAGGCTGGCCCGTGGTGCGGCTTGAAGGTGAGAACCTTGCTAGTCGCTCTGGATCGTCGCGCCCGCCGGGATGCCGTAGCGAAGGTCCCAGGCGCTGAACCGGTTGTTGTCGATCGGCCCAGGCATCGCGACGTACCCGCTGGCGTTGAGCAGCTTCAGCCGATTGAACTGGCTGCCGCCCACCGTCATCACGATCGCGCGCGCCGTGCGGGCCAGCGAGTCCGCGTACGGATTGTAGGTGGCCGAGTCCCAGATCCCGCCCGCGTCGCGCGGCACGCGCGCACTCAGCAGGAACTGGTGATTGACGGCGCCGATGCCGAACTCGCCGATGCCCTGGGCGTCGTTCGCGTCGTCGAGCTGCTGCACGTCGGCGTTCTGGATGAACTCGGCGCTGATGATCTTCGGCGTCCAGCTGCCCACGGTGCACGCGATGCTCACGCCGGCGAGCGGCTCGGTGCTGTCGTACGTCACGGCTGGCACGGCGATTGCCGCGGGATCCGTCGTCATGATGCCCTGCATGGAGAAGCGCTTCACGCTGATCTGCCCGGGCATGACCCGCCAGCGCAGCGTGCCGCGGCAGCCGACGACCTTGAACAGCAGGCCGGCCGCATAGGCCCAGATGGTGCAGCTCTCGTGCAGGTTGCTCGCCTGGGCGTAGCTGAAGAGCGACGAGCCGTCCGTCTGGGCCCAGCCGCACGCGCGGATGAGCGGATCCGCTTCGACGACCGCGTCGCTACCAGCGCCGCGGCACTCCCAGGGGATCTCGAGGCTCACGCGGCGGCCGCGCGGGATCGCCGGCGTCGCGCCCAGCAGGGTTCCCGTCGCGACGTCCTCGCGCAGGTTTTCCCACGCGTAGCTCGGCGTGATCGAGGGCCACAGCCGCTCGGCCACGCGCACGCCGTCAGTGCCGGCTGTGGGCGTGGGGTCCGTGCGGTAGGTCGTCTCGATCTTTGCGAGACAGGCGTCGAGCCGGAGCGGAATCGACATGTACTACTCCTCGGCCGCGGGCGTCTCGGCCTTCGTGACCGGGGCGTCGAGTGTGCGGTGCGCCAGCGCGCCATCCTCGGCGTAGCTGCCGCCGAGCTGCGCGGGCTCCATGGTGACGCGCAGCCGCGGCGCCGGTTCCCCGGAAGCCACGGCGGGCACGTCGGTGCGGGTGGCACGCGCCATCAGCTGAGCTCGTCCCGATCCCAGACGACGAACTCCACGCGCGCCGTCTCCTCGTACTGCTCCTGGCCCCCGGTGACGTCGGCCGTGCCGTCGAGGGTGCATCGGACGCCGAATTCCTCTTCGCCGGCGCCGTACACACCCTCGCCCGCGTCGGCTGCGATGCGATCGATGGTGAGCAGGATGGCTTCGAGCCCGATGTCCGCCTGGGCCCGCACGTGCTCGGCGTTCGGCCCACGAATGAACAACTCGGCCAGCAGGGTGACCCGCGAGTCGCGCCGCGCCTGGTTGCGAGCGTTGGTCAGCGTACTGGGCGAGTAGAGGCTGAGCGTCGGGGCGGGCTCCTCGGCGCCGACGGCCACCTGTACCGGGATCCGCTTCAGCACGCGGATCCGATCGAGCTTCAGCACATCCTTGGCGTCAGCCAGGGCGGCGAAGTCGGTGTCGAAGTGGGCGGCGAACAGCGCCGACACTTCCTCGACGACGTCGTAGTTCATGGACACCCCCACGGCCGGCGCGCGGTCGGGCGGCGCGGCGGCGATCGGCGGCGAGAAGGCAGCGGCCAGGGCGACGAGAGCGAGGAGCGATCCAGCGGTGCGCATACATGCCTCCTGGGCATGAAAGGGTTACGACGTCAGAAGCGCAGGCGCGCCTGCATCAGGGTGCGGATCGCACCCGGCGGCACGCCCTGCAGGTACAGCTTCAGCGGCTGGTAGATGAGCTCCTGCTTCTGGAAATCGTCCCGAAAACCGAGGATCGTGCGCTGCGGCAGGACCACCCCGCCGCGCTGGTGATACTGCGCGATCGCGCGCGAGCTGCCCCAGATCAGCGTGGCGCTGCTGACCACGCGCACGTGCTCGGGATACCCGTGGCGGAAGCTGTCGCGCGTGCGACCGGTCCAGACCAGAATCGGGCCGAGGTGGTGCACGCCGCTCACCGGCTGGTGCCCGTAGTAGCCCCACCGTCGCGCCCGCGCGTCCACCGTGCGAGTGCGCAGCGGCGCCCAGGGCCGGTTGATCGCCGCGCCCTGCGTGGCGAAGGTGTTGCCCACGTGTAGCTCGAGCAGGTCCGCGATGACCTCGAAGGCCGGCTGCAGGTTGCGCGTGCGCGCGTCCGCGCCCGCCAGCCGCGCCATCGCGTCCGACATGCCGGTGATCTCGACGCCGACGGTGATCATCGTTCACGGGCTTTCCCCGACATACTGGGAGCGGTCCTCGCCGTACTTCGTGACGTCATAATCCATGCTGTCCACGATCTCGAAGGGTTCCTGCTGGTCCGACTTCGTCGCGGCGACTGCGGCCTCGAGCTCCTTGGCCAGGCGCAGGAACACCTCGGCCGCGTTGCTCTTGACCGGTCCGACCGCGGTGATCGCCACGGTGGACTGGCGGCCCAGCGCCGCGGCGATCGCGCGGCAGACTTCGGCCGCGGCGCGATGCATGGCCGTGCGGTTGGCGAGGGGATCGGAGGTGTTGGAGAGGCCGTAGCCGGCCAGGGCCGCGCCAATCTCTTCGTCCTCGACCGCAGGCGAGGCATCCGCCTTCGTCGCGCCGATCCGCCAGCGGACCCAGTGCAGGGCCTGGCTGGCGGCTTTGCTCGCGGTGTAGGTGAACATCCCCTACCGCCGGCGCTTGGCTTGCCGGGCCTCCTGGGACAGCTCCACGACGTGGACGACCTGCCCATCGCGGCGCACCGCAATGCGCAGGCCATCCGCCGTCGTGGTGGTGTGGCGGTCCGGCAGCATCAGACCGCGTTCACCTTGATGACGTAGCGCTCGTCGATGGCGTTCACGTCGCCGTACTCGCGCATCTTGAAGCGCGCCACGACGTCGGACGTGAACTGCTCCTCGTTCTGCGCCGGCGCCCGGAAGACCTGGAGCGGCCAGATCTCCTTGTAGATGAACTGCTTCTTGAAGTCGCCCACCAGGTAGTCGGACGCGTCGTCCCACTGGTTGGCGCCCTGCGCGGCGTCGAGGAACGCGCTGGACCGGGCCACCAGGCCGGGCACCAGCGAGCGCACCACGTTCGGGGTCTCCATCGAGCTCCCCGTCAGCTGCGTGGCGTTCACGATCCGTGCGGCCACGCCGGCCAGCTCGACCGCCGTGAGCAGGATCTTCGGCATCCACACGATCGGCTGCGTGGTGCCCTCGTCGTCGGTCTCCCGATCGTCGCGGATGTTCAGCGCGTGGAACTGCAGCACTTCCTGGATATCGGTCCAGTCCACCAGGGGGGTGGCGGTCGACAGCAGGTTGTTGTTGCCCGCCGAGTACAGCTGCTCGGCCGTGCCGCTGGGCCGGTAGACGGGCTCCGTCGAGCTGACGTCGGCCACGCCGCGGATGATCCGGCGTTCCTTGTCCTGGCGCATCGTCTCGCCGAGCTGGCCGGCGCGCAGCAGGACCTGGCCGGTCTGGTCGAAATAGACCGCTTCCTCGGTGATCGAGAGGATCCGGCCGCGCTTCGTCTCTTTGGTGGTGACGTACTTCTCACCGAACGTCGAGTCCTGGTAGGGCTCGCCCTCCTCCACGACCTTGGGGCCCTGGAGGTGGGTGAAGCCGACGATGCGCTCGCCCCTGAGTTTCGAGGGCATCACGGTCACCAGCTCGTCGCCGATGTAGCCGTCGGACTCGTAGCCGTCGATCACCTTCGCGGCGATCAGCTGGCCGACCGCCGAGGGGAAGGCGCTCGAGGCGACCGACTCCGTCACGGGCATCTCGATGTAGCCCAGCTGCTGCTGGGCGTACGGGAGCGTTTCCTCGATCGGGCCGACGAGGCCTTCCCACAGCGCGCGGAAGGAGAATTCCTCGGCGCGCACGCGCTGCTGGCGCCCGTTGGGGAGGGTGCGACCCTCGAGCAGAGCGGCCTGCATCTGCAGGTAGCCCTCGGCCCCGTGCTCCTGGACCATCTGGCGGATTGCGCCGCTTCGGATCATCGCAGTCATCCTCCCCATCGGGGGCGTTGGGCGGACCGTCGTGGCCGCCGGGTCAGCTAGCTACTGATCAGGTCTCGTGCAGGAACGGGACGATCTCGGCGAGGAAGCTCGCGGTGCCCGAGGTCGACGCGCCGTCCGTCGTGACGCTGATCAGGTCGCCGGCGTTGAAGACGTCGTCGCCGCTGGCGTCGTTCATCGCGGCGCGCACCTTGGCGCCGACCGCGCCCGTCATCGCCAGCGTGTCGTCGAGCGCCGTGGCGCCCTTCTCGACCGAGATCACGTCCGTGCCCGTGTAGGCCACGGAGGCGATGCCGACCAGGGCCATCAGCTTGAACGGGAACTGGCAGACCAGCTCGGTGAGCAGGTCGCCGGCGGTGGTCGTCGAGAGCGGGCCGCACAGGTACAGGTGCTGCGGTACCTGCGGCCGGTACATCTGCGGATCGATCTCGACCAGCACGCGCGTGGTGTTGGCGCCGTAGCGCTTCACGACGCGGCCGATCTCGCCGTAGCCGCCGTTCTCGCCGATCGCGATCACCTGCTGGATGAGCGCGTCGCTGGCCCCGTTGTCGTCGATGCCGACCCGGTCGCCGACCTCGAAGGTCGCGGCCGCGCAGTCGAACTCGAAGACACCCCGCGAGGCGATCGAGAGGAAGCCGGCCGGATCGCCGGCGCCGTGCCCCTTCATGGCCACGCCGGCGAAGTCGCGGCGGAAGTTGGCCTGCGTGTGGTCCAGGCTGCCGGTGACGTACGTGGCGAGAATCGCCGAGCGCACGTCGTCGGCCACCTGGAAGACCAGGTCGCCGGCGTAGATGACGCGGGCCGCGTCAACGGCGCACTTGCGGATCCGCTTGGGATCGGCGTTCCGGAACAGGTTGCGCTCCGTCATGGTGACTCCCTCCCCGTCAGGGGGATTTCGTGGCCGTTTTCCGCCGGGCGCTCAGCGCCCGCACGTGCTCGGCCGGGTGGTGCTACGCCGAGAGACGGACGCCCAGGCTGCGGGCGTGGTCCCCGAGCTTCGCTTCCTCGATCGCGAGCGACGTGGTCTCACCCTCGCCGGACTCCTTCACCTTCCGCTCGGTGCTCTTGGACGGATTGGCCGGCTTCAGGTCCTTGGCCAGCGCCTTGCGGTCCGCGATCAGCGCGTCGATCGCGCCGGCGTCCTTGGACTCGGCGAGCTGCGCCTTGAACGCGTCGGTGACCAGCTTCTCGGGCAGCTTGGCCTCGGCCAGCTTCGTGAGGACCAGTGCGGCCCGGTCGCGCGCGACCGCGGCGGCCTTCAGCGTCGCGTTCTCGGCCTTGGTGGTGGCGAGTTCGTCGGTGCCCTTGGCCTCGGCCAGGATCGTCTGCACCAGCTCGGGCCGGTGCTTCTTGATTTCCTCGAGGGTCAGCTTCGAGAGGTCCATCGCTTCGTCCTCCTGGACGGATTCGAACAGCCCGGCCGTGGTGGCCGGATCGGTGACCAGCTCAACCCCAAAGACGCGTGACACACTCTCGACGACATCGCCCCGCTCGCCGGCGCGCACTTTGGCCTGCACGCGGTGGCTGTTGCCGGCCATCTTGGGCATCTGCTCGGCGAGCGCGAAGACCAGCGACTTCACCGGCTCGCGCTCGAGCACCTGGATGTCACCGAAGACGGCGTCGCCCACACGGCGCGCAGTGACCACGCGGCCGGCCAGGTCGTTCACCGACCGGACGCCCTCGCGCTCCTGCAGCTCCTTCTTCGTGGGGTGATCGAGGTAGAAGGGGGCGTTGTGATAGAGACGTGCCGCGTCGTTGAGCGCCTGTTCGGAGTACTCGCGGCCGTTCTTGGAGTGCTTGCCCAGCAGCTTGACGTTCCGCAGCATGTTGCCGGCACGGTCGACCTGGGCCGACTCGAGCAGGTCACCCTGCCCGAACTCCTCCCAGAGCTTCTCCTCGCGTACCGGTGCCTGCTGCGGTGCCGCCGCCTTGGCCATCCACGCTCCTGGGAACGAAGAAACTCCGGGGGCGCCGGCGAGATCATCTCGCTCAGCGCCCCCGGAGTTCCGTGCGTGCGGATCACTCCGCCGGGGCTCTAGACGCGCGTACGGTAATGCTATCGCGGTCCGCCGCGCAAGGGTGTGCCTCTGACGGTGACGTCGCGCAGGGGCGGACCGGTCGGCTCCGGTGCCGGCTCGTGGGTGCCGTTGCCGCCCTGCTCGGACAGGTCCGCGAGCCCGCGGACGCGACCCGCCCGCACGCTCGCGTGCACCTCGTACTTCTGCACGGCGCCATCGACACAGTGCAGCGTGACGGAGCCGTTGTAGCCCTCGGGAACCAACAGGTCGAGCTCGACCATGACCTGCTCGCGATTCTTCATGCGGCATCCTCCACGGGGTTAGCGCACACGGACCACGACGCCCACGCCGGGGTTCGCGCCCGCGATGCGATCGAGCGCCTGGGTGACCACGGGGTCGTCGCCACGCGCGCCGCGGTCGTCCACCACGGTCACGTCCTCGAGGCAGCGACAACCGCCCGGGTGGAACGGCGGCCGCAGGGCGCCCGAGGGAAACGGTTGGGTGATCGGCCGGGGCATCGGCTTGCCGGCCGCCCAGCCGGGGTCGTTGAAGCGGCACACGTGGCAGACGTCCTCGTCGCGCGCCGAGATGGCCTCATGCATCACCTGCAGGCCTGCACGAGCCAGGTCCTGCGCGCGCTGGTGCACCACGTGGCCGACGAGCTCACTCGTTTCGGTGCGGGCGATGCGCTTCGCCCGCACGTCGAGCAGGCGCTGCCCGACCCGATCGGCGTGGCGTGAGGCGAAGTTGGCCGCGGCGAGCGGCGAGAGGCCTTCGCGCTGCGCGGCCGCCATCGCCGCCTCGCGGGCCCGCGCCACCTGCTGGATCTGTTGCACGGTCAGCCCGGTCAACCGGCCGATCGCGCGCAACGCGTCGTCGGTGACGCCGGCCTTTGCGATCGCTTCGATCTGCGCCTGGACCGCGCGCAGTGCCTGGTCCTCGAGCCCGGCGATCAGTCGGCCGACCAGCTCGCGGGCGACCTCTTCGGGGCTGAGGGCCTCGACGAGCTCGGCCGCCTCGCGCAGGGTGCCGAGGAGGAGGGCGCGCACCAGGTCGGCGCCGAGCTGGTCGAGACGGGTACGGATGAATCGGTGCAGCTCCGCCGGCGGGCGGTGCAGCACGACGGTCTGCACCCAGCTGACGTTGCCCATCTGTGTGCCCAGGTCGCCAAGTGCGCGCCGCACGAGCGGCTGGACGCGGCGCTGGATCCGGGCGATCCGGCGCAGGTGGGCGGCGCGGCTGCCCGTGAGGCGGAGCCGGGCGGGCGCGGTCACGCCGGTGACGGCTCCTCTTCTGGCTCTTCCTCGGCCGGCTTTCCAGACGTCTGGACATTCAGGTTGATGTCGACCTGATGCTTTGACTCCCGCGGCTGGTCCTCGTCGTCCGGATCGGACTCAGGCGGCGGCGGATCCCGGCGCGGGCCCGGCGCCGGCGGGGGCACCTCGTCGCCCTCGAGCTCCGGCTCCTCGACCAGCGCCGGCACGCCGAGCCGCTTGCGCAGCCAGGCTTCGAGCGCGGGATCCAGCGTCAGCACGCCGGCGGTGACCGCCTTCGCCAGCTGGTCCAGCACCAGGTCGATCGGCAGCCCGAGGACTTCTGAGGCCTCCCGCTTCAGCCGCTCCTTCTCGACCTCCACGTCGAGCCCATCGTCGCGGGACCAGCCTTCGCGCGAGAGGATCCCGTTCTTGAAGCGCACCTGGTTCGCCTCAGTGTGCTTCTGTTCGTCGCGCGCCAGCAGCGGCGGCCACTCGATGGCGATCGGGCAGAGCTGCGCCTGCGCGGTGCTCAACCCCTTGATGGCGCCGGCTTCGGCGCCGGCGACGAGCGCCCAGCGGTGGATCCGGGTCCAGATCGGCGTGAAGAAGTCCTGCCAGTCCTCGAATTCGCGCACCGCCGGCGACTCGGCGACCATCGTCGAGGCGAAGTTCGCGTTGCTGGCGTCGCCGGTGACCATGTACTCGGCCAGGCCGGTGGCCGCGGCGATCGTGAGCAGGATCGCGCGGCCATCGTCCTTGGCGTCCGGCGCGTTGATGTTGGGACTCTTGAACTCATACTCGATGCCCGGGCCGGCGTGGACCGTCGTCATCGGCTTCAGCGCCTTGGTCTTCTGGTCGTTGCGCCCGTCCTCGCGCGTCTTCTCCTGCGCGTCGCGGACCGCGGCGACCTGGCCGGGCGAGCCCGTCACCTTCTTGATCAGCACCACGGCGGTGCGCGCCAGGTTGAGCAGGATCCGGTAGGTGAGCCAGTCCTCGTACTGCTTCAGCCGCTTCATCAGGGGCGCCAGGATCGAGCGGCCGCGCTTCACGTCGGAGTCGACGCCCAGCTTCACGTGCTCGATTTCGTCAGCCGGCACGATCTCCGACACCCTCGCCCCATCCGGGCAGTAGCAGTAGCCCAGCACGGTGCAGACGTCGGCCGCCGGCGTAATGATGCCCTCGCTCGCTGCGCCGCTCGGGTCGGCGATCGCCTCGGGCGCGATGAGACGCAGGAAGATCATGCCCTCGGGGGGACCGTCTTTACCGGCGAGCTCCTCCGGGGTCGTGTTGAACCGGGCGAGCAGCCGCAGGACTTCCTTCGAGACCGTGAGCTCGGCCGGATCATCGAAGCGGCGGACGAAGACCTCGCCATCCCGCCAGCTGCGCATGGGGATCTCGTCCTCGAGCACGTCCCACCGGTTCCAGTGGTGGAACTCCGCGAACCAGGCGTCCGCGGCCTGCTTGACCTGGTCGTCCTCGTGCACGATGTGGACTTGCGCGCCCTGGCCCAGCACGAAGCGCCGCAAGGTGCCCAGATAGCCGATGGCATGCGGGTTTTCGGCGGCGAACTTCCGCGCCTGCTCCAGCAGCGTGGTGCGATCGCCCTCGTCGAGCTGGCGTTTGCCGAGCCCGCCGATCGGGGTCCAGCCGCCCTCTTCGGGCTCGGCGAGCCGCGCGGCCTCGGACAGAATGCGGTTGGCGGCCTCGTACGACAGGCGATCGTGGCGTGCAGACTGCGCCTCACGCAGCGCCCGTTCGACCGGCGCGCCCAGCAGCAGGCGCATGCCGGCGAGGAACCCGATGCGCTCAGCCACGGCGGCCACGCCAATCCGGCGGCAGGCGGACGTCGTCGGGCCGTGCGATCGCCAGCTTCTTCGCGCGCGCCTGGGCATCCCAATGCTGCTCGAGCACGCGCCGGGCCTTGCCGAGCATCGCGTAGGCGAGGCCTTCGTCGTTGATCGTGCCCTGCACCTGGCAGCCGTCGTTCTGCGGGTTGTACAGGATCGTGATCGCGAACACGCCGGGCGGCAACTTGCCGTTGGTGGGCGGGACTTCTGCAGCGGGCGGCGCTTCGGCTGGCGGGTCGGACGCCGGCGCCTCGGCGGGCGGGGCATCGGGGACCAGGGTCGGGCCCGGCTCGGGCGTGGGATCCTGCGCGGGCGGCTGCTCGGTTGGCGCGTCGGCGCCGGGCGTAGTGGTCTCGTCGTCGTGGGTCACAGGGAGAATCCCTCCGTGAATTCGTCTTCGTCAGGCGCCGGCTCACTCGGCCAGGTGCCCAGGGTGACTCGGTTGTAGGCGCCGGCGGCCGCGTCCATCTGGTCGAGAAAGGCGGCGCCCGGGCCCGCGGCGTTGAGCTCGCGCACGAACGCTTCGTTCCAGTCCCCGCGCACCAGGTGGACGTTGCCGGCCTCGGCCGCGGCCGACAGCGGGCGCGCGCGCACGAACTTGTCGCCCGTCGGCCGATCGGCGTACACCGAGTAGCCGGCCAGGCTCTTGATCGTCAGCTCGGCCGACTCCTTGCCGCCGGATCCCGGCTCCTGCTCGGCGACGATCACCAGCTCCAGTCCGTACACCGACGCGTCGGCCTCGGCGGTCTGCCGCATCACCTGCTCGCGGTTCGCGGCGCTCCACTGGCCGCGCACGACGTCCTCGATCCACGCCTCGCCGCCGTAGTACGCCATGCGCAGGCCCGTCGAGTACTTCCCGCCGCCCTGGGTGCCGGCCTTGTCCCAGTAGCGCACGCGCCGCGCGCGCCGCGGCGCCGCGGCCACGATGTCGAACCAGGCGCGATCGAACGCGCCGCCTTTGCGGGCGGTGGGCTGCTGCTGCAACTGGCCGGCGGTGCCGTAGCTGCCCAGGCGCGTCTTCAGTTGCGCGATGGCGGCCGCGTCGAAGCGCTCGGGCCAGAGCAGCTCGCCCTCGGTGATGCGCGGGTCGACCTGGCCCAGCACGGTGACGCAGCTGCGTTTGGGGTCGTACTCGGCCGGCAGCATCAGGTGCTCGTAGCCACCCTGCTCGAGCACGTGGCCCGACAGGTCCCGCTCGTGGACACGCTGCATGACGATCACGTGCGCGCCGGTCTTCGGGTCGTTGAGCCGAGTGGACATCACCTCATCCCACCAGATCAACACCTCGCCACGCCGGGCCTCCGACTCGCCCTCGATGATGTTGTGCGGATCGTCGACCACGATGAAGTCGCCGCCTTCGCCCGTGGCCCCGCCCACGCCGTAGGCGGCGCGGAATCCGCTGGCGTTGTTCTCGTACTTGGTCTTCTCGTTCTGGTCGCCGGTGAGGTGGAACCGGTGTCCGAAGCGCGCCTGGAACCAGGGCGACGTGATGAGCCGCCGGCTCTTGACGCAGTCGCGCGTGGCGAGCTGGGCGATGTAGCTGGCGTTCAGGAAGCGGCGATCGGGCCGGCGGACCCAGATCCACGTCGGCCACAACACGCCGACCATCAGCGACTTCATGTGGCGGGGCGGGAAGTTCATGAGCAGCCGGCGGATCTGCCCGGCCTCGACCGCCTCGAGGTGCTCGCAGACCGCGTCGATGTGCCAGCCCGCGACGAAGGGCGTGGCCGGCTCGACGACGTGCCAGGCGCGGCGCACGAAGGCACGCAACGAGCGCCGGCAGATCTCGGCCTCGACCTCCTCGAGCGCCGGCAGGTCTTTGACGTTGAGGCGGGGACGGGTGGCGACGGCGGTCACGACTGCGCCACCCGCGCCATGCGCAGCAGCGTCTCGAGCTCCACCAGCTGGCGGTCCTGCAGCTGGCCCATGTCGAACTTCAGGGGCCCGCCGTCGGGGCCGGTGATCTCGGTGCGGTGCCGGTTGAACGGCTCGCCGAGCGGTGTGCGGATCCCGGCGATCTTGCACGCCAGCTCGAGCGAAGCGTGGCTGGTGGCGTCGGGCTTCGCCTTCTTGCCGCCCCTGCGCCAGGCATTCGCCTGCTCGAGCGCGAGGAACAGCGCTGCCTCACGATCGAACTGCGCGGCGCGCTGCACCTCCTGCTGCCGGGCGTGGAGCAGCCCGGCAACCCTGTCGTCTTTCAACAGGCGCGCGCCCTGCGCATCAGCGCTCTTGGGGGCGAAGCCCGCGAGGATCGCGCTGCGGGTGGCGTTGCCGAAGGTTGGTGCGCCGGGCGTGGTGTAGGCGTCCACAAACATGTCACGCCGGTGTGACGCGGAGATCCGATCCGTGGCGGCGGTCATGGGGCCCCCAGGACGTCACCGACGGTCATCAACACGACCTTCCGGCACTTGGGGCACTTGTAGTCCTGCAGCGCCAGGTGGGAGAGCCGCTCGAGCGTGGCGCGATCCATGGCGGCCGTCAGCAGTGCGACGGTCTCCGAGAAGACCATGATGGGCGGCCGCCGGCCGCGGATCTCACGCACCGTGCCGTCGTCCTGCTTCTGCGGCCGGGTGCACTCGCACAGCCTGGCGATGTTCCGCTTCCCGCCCTGCGTCACAACGTCCGTAGGACCTCCCTGAAACGACAAGAGGCGCCAGAGGCGAGAGACGTCCGCCCCTGGAGCCCCAATGCCCGACCTGTTGCCGGACCAATGGCTCCGCTACGTGGTGCTGTCCGCCGAAGATAAGACGGCGGCACGCCCTCAACCAGCCTTGGCTGGACCGGTGACCTCGCCGAAGAGACGCGCCTGGCGCGCGGTCGGTGTCTTCAGCCGCCGCAGCAGGTCGACGAGCTCGCCCTGCACCAGCCGGGTGCGCCAGCGTGCGCCTTCGAGGATCCGGCGGACCTGCGCCTCGTTCTCGAGGTGCGAGTTCTCCTCGGCGCGTTCCCAGAGATCCTGCACCAGGGCCACGAGCGCGCGGGCGTCACCGAGCACGGCCTCGTAGGCCTTCACGTCGTCAGCGGCCATGCAGGGCAGGGGCTGCCAGGTCATCAGCGCTCGGCACCTGCGCCGGCGAGCTGTTCCTCGGCCGGGGCCTCATCGAACAGGCCGAGCTGGGCCGCTTTCTCGACGTCCTTCGCGAACCGGGTGAGGTCGGGCGTCCACAGGCCGTAGCGCCTGACGATGACGCCGAACTCTTTGACGTCGTGATCCTGCATGCCCCACGCCATGCCCTCCTCGTCCTGCACGCAGTGGCACAGCTCGTGGTCCATGAGCGCGATGCGCTGCAGCGGCTCGAGCAGCCGCCAGGTGGTCCAGTTCAGGCTGATCACGAAGTCGTGATCCGTGAACCAGTGCAGCTCGCCGCCGGCGCGCTTGGCCGTGCCGAGCTTCGTGCGACCCTTCGCCTTCATGTCTTTCTTGAACACGTAGGCGATGTGCGCCGTCTTCAGGTGATCGTGCAGCTCGTCGATCAGCACGCGGCCGATCGCTTCGGGCTGGGGCGCGTCTTCGAACGGTGAGTCCTTCTCGCCGTCCTTGGGCCACTCGCCCAGGAGCGGCTTCGCGAGCGCTGTCTCCAGGAGCAGGCGCCGGTGCTGCAGGTCCTTCGGCAACTTGAAGCGGGCGGTCATCGATCGTCTCCGGGTGGTGGTGGTGGTATCAGGTTGCCGAGGATATTGCCGACGCGGCGCCACTGTCCCTGCCGCGGTCCGCCCTTCGTCGTTTGCTCGCGCGCGCGAGCACTCCTATCCTCAGCTTCTGTCTCCCCTCGTAGATCCCTAACTACAGGAGGGAGTTGAGCTTCCGCTCTCGATACTGGAGGGTGGGAAGAAGCCCCCTCCTCCCTACCCTCCTCCCACGCAGCGGCCTCAGTCGGGTCGTAACCCGACTGGCGACCGGACTGTGACCCGACTGCGAGCCGGGTCCCACCCCGACCGCGAACCGGGACGGGGTCCGACTGTTTCGACCGTGCGAGGCGGTCAGGGAACTGCAGGAGGTAGGTGTCCAAGAGGGCGGCCCGGGCCGCGGCGAGCTCGTCCACGCCGCGGCCCCACTTCTTGAGCTCGAAGTCCTTGTGCTCCTCGAGTAGCTGTCCGGGGAACGTGGCCACCCAGCCCATGTTACGTCCCTCGGCGCGCCGGAAGGCTGCCAGCAGTCCGAGCTCGCGCATGTTGGCCCGGTACTCCTCGATCGTGGAGGAGGCCAACTTGCCGCCCAGCCGATCGCTGAGCGCCTGGGGCCCGAGGTAGCACCCATCAGCCGGCGTGTTGTCCAGGCGCCAGGTGTGAAACCACAGCACGGTCTCGCCGAGCGTCAGCACGCGCGAGCTCCAGATGATGAGGGTCGAGGCCTCGTGCAGGCACGTGAGCTCTTCGGGCCTACCACTTGTCACCGCCCATTCTCCAAGAAGAGCACCGGCTGGGCGACGACACCGCCGTCGCGATAGTCGATCAGGCCCAGCGACCGCAGGAATCCCAGGTTGTTCTGGTACGAGCTGGACGTCGCCGACGCGCCGGCGCGATCCGCCAGATCCGGGCGCGCCACCACCTGCGGGTACGCCGCGATCAAGGTGGTGAGGATCCTGTCCTGCGGACCCGAGACCTTGGCCAGCACGGCGCCCTGCAGCTGCTCAGCGGTGAGAATCTTCTCGGGGTGGTTGGCCGTGCCGCGGCCGCTGTCCGTCAGGGCGACCCGGGCGCCGCGGTACTCGATCAACCCCGCCGAGCGCAGCGTGCCCAGGTTGTTCTGGAAGGACGAACTGCGCGGGCTGGCGTTGGCTAGGAACCCCAGCTGCGGCCGCTCCGCGTCGTTGATGCTTACGCCTTCGAGCCAGGCGAGCGCGTCGAGGATCCGCTGCTGCGGCCGCGTTAGGCCTTCGGTCGGCGGGCCTTCAGCGCGGCGAGTCGGCGCGGGGGACACGACAGGGGCCCTGACCACGGGCGCGCCCACCGTTCGAACTTCTGCCGCCCCACGCGCCGGGATCCTCGTCGACGCGATCGCAGCACTCACCTCATCTGCCACGGCCTCCAGCTTCATGCCCAGCGCGTTGCTGCCCCGATCCATGTCGGTTCGCAGCTCGTCGATCGACGTGATGTACGCCTCGACCAGCTTCCGCAGGTCGGCCACCAGCTTCTCGGCCCGGGCCAGCTGCCCATCCTTCAGCACCTTCACCTCGACGCGCTTCTCCTTCACGGCCGCTGGCGCCGGCTTTGCCGTCAGCTGCTGCTCGAGCTGGCGGATCCGAGCCTTCAGCTCTCGCGGATCCTCAGCCTTGGCCTTCTCGATCGTGGCCGCCATGCGCTGCTGCAGCGCGCCCAGGTCCACGTCGGCCACCGTCGCCGGCGCGCGGCGCCCGCGTGCGTCCTTCGGTGTGGCGCCGCTGTCAAACGTGCGGCGCCGGCGGATGGCGACCTGCTTGAGCACCTTCAGCCAGGAGGGCGACCAGCACCAGGCGGTGCCGTCCGGAAGCCCGGGCAGACTCTCGAGGAGCTGCTGCGCCTGGCCGTGGTACTCGACCCACGCGGCGATCGCCTTGCGATCCTGGGGCGAGGTGGTGCGCAGAACGAATAACGTCTCGATTTGCGTGAGCACATTCTTGTTGAGCGCCGCCGAGCGCTGCGTGATCATCGTCATCCCCAGCCCACGTGCCCGGCCGCGGCGGACGATGTTTTCCCAGGCGCCCAGCAACCGAGCCTGCTCCCGGAAGGGGCGCTGGGGGATGAAGTCGTCCGCTTCCTCGAGGAACAGGTGGAGCGGGTCGGTGTTCCGGCGGTAGAGCCGCTCGGCGAAGTCAATCAGGAAGCGGATCTTGTCGCCTTCGCTGAACTCGGAGAGGTCCAGCACACAGCTCAGCCGCTCGTCCACCACCAAGTCCGCGACGAGATGGCCGCCGGTGCGCTCGAGCGGCACATCGCCGTGGCGGCCGCCGAAAATCGGGATGGGCAGGCCCGGCGCCTTGCCGTCGCCTGAGCTGCGCAGGCCCCACCAGGAACCGACGGGATCCACGACGACGAACGGGAGCTTGGCGTCGAACATCTCCTCGGCCATGACGGCGCCGAGGTTGCTCTTGCCTGCGCCGCGCACCGCGAGCACGCCAAACGTCTGCGTGACGGCGTCGGCCGGCAGGGTCAGGCCCGGGCCCAGCTGGATGCGCTGGCTCACGCGGTGGCGGGCTCCACCTTCGGCTGAGGGATGAGCCCCGCGTCAAAGAACTGGATGAACTGCGACGCCTCCCAGCGATAGAGCGGCGGCACTCCATCCATGTCCTCGGCGCTGAACGCCGCCTTCGTCGGGCAGTTCTGCCAGTCGTGGCAGTTCCAGTGCTCCGCGGTCGCGACTTCCGCCAGCGCCCGCCCGCCCGCCATCAAGAAGGCCGGGACCACTTGGGCGAGATAGACGTCCCAGGTGTAGCCGGCCGGCATCCTCGTCGCGGCGCTGAGGTTCGCGGCGCTGAGGTTCGCGCCGCTGAGGTCCGCGCCGCTGAGGTCCGCGCCGCTGAGGTCCGCGCCGCTGAGGTCCGCGCCGCTGAGGTCCGCGCCGCTGAGGTCCGCGCCGCTGAGGTCCGCGTCGCTGAGGTTCGGACGGACACCCTCGGCGCGCCGGGCGGCTACAAACGCCAGCACGGCGTCCCGCAGCGTCTCGTGCTCGCCCTCGTAGATCACGCGGTCATTCCAGCGGTTCTTGATCGTCTGCTTCATCATCCCTCCTGTGGTTGTCCGCACCGGTGGCACCGGGCGATGACACCTGAGCGGCGCTGCGGCCGCTGCTTGGGCTACACCGATCGCTGGCCGTTACGAGCGGCTGCGTGTTCTCCTCGGTCGGGTGCTCGCGGCGCCGGTGACCCATGAGCTTGAGCGAGACCGCGCGCGGCCGCGGCCAGCGCTTCACGATGCGGTAGGCGCCCCCGTCCGTCTTACAGCCGACGATGAGCCGCACCACCCCGATAGACTCGCCGCGCTCCCAGGCGCGCCGGGCCTGCTTCAGTGTGGCCGCCGGGAGCGGCGGGACGAACGTCATGCCGCGGCCTTCATCCGCCGCTTCGGCGGTGCGACCAGGGCACTCTTCTCCAGGTCAGACAGGAGCGGCATCAGTTTGTCGATGGCACCTTTGATCTCGTCCCGCTCCTTCTCGAGCCCAGCGCGAAGCGAGCGCACCGCGGCAGCGGCAGCCTTCACGAGATCCTCCTGCGGTGTGGTGCACCGCGCATAGGGTTGATGACCTGGTAACCATTGCTTCGGGCGCCCGCGACCATCCCACGGGATCGCCACCCCGCAGCAGCGACACGCCGGCACAGGCCGGTCCGGGTGCAGGCGGTAGTACTGCTCGCGCGCGAGCTGACGCCGGCGTTCCGCATGCCTGGCCCGGTACGTCGCGTGGTAGGCACGGTACTTTTCCTCGCTGCTGTAGCCGCCCCACTTCCACTGGCCCTTGATTCGTTTGATCTTGACGACGTTGCGGGCGCGCCAAGCCTTTTTGTCCGCCATGCGCTTGGCGTAACGCGCGGGATCATGTTTCTTGACCCAGCGCGCCCTCGCCTTCCCTCGGGCGTTGACCTCCTTGTGATTCCGCAGAGCGTACCGGCGCAGTGACTCCCGGGAAGCCTTCTCCTTGTGCGGCGCGCAGCGCCACGCGCGGCCTGAGACCGGCCGCTCGCAGTCCATGCACCGGCCACGTCGACGCCTTCGGCAACCATCGCAGACGGCGATCGTCCGGCCGATGCGGTCCAACGCGAAGCGCAACGGGAAGCCGTCGAGCGGACAGAAGGCCGGCCCTCGATGTGCGTGACGGTGCTTGCCACGGTCCTGCTGAACCGCTCCGTCGGGGAGCCGCCGAGTCGCGCGCGATGCCACATCACGCCGCGACTTCGGCGGACTCGTGATAGTGGCGGGCGCGGCGACGGCGATGCGCCCTGGGCGACTTCTTCGGCTTGCACTCCGGGCACAGTGGTTGTCGCGCCGGGCGCCCACGCGGGCGGATGAAGTCCTCGGAGCACCGCGAGCAGGTGAGGCGCACGGCGTTCATCGCGGCGACCTTCTCCTTGTTGGCGGCTCTCCACCGCGCGCTGTTCGCGGCGACCTTCTCCTTGTTGGCGGCGTACCACCGCGCCTTCATCGCGGCGACCTTCTCCTTGTTGGCGGCTCTCCACCGCGCGCTGTTCGCGGCGACCTTCTCCTTGTTGGCGGCTCTCCACCGCGCGCTGTTCGCGGCGACCTTCTCCTTGTTGGCGGCTCTCCACCGCGCCTTCATCGCGGCGACCTTCTCCGCGCGGACCCAGGCGCCTTGCGCCTTCCTCGATGGCTTCACGGTGCGATGGCAGTAGGTGCACCAGTAGCCACCAGCCCGCTTCACGACCGTGCCGTCGCGCTGGCACCTATCGCAGCTGATCGGCTTCGCGCTCATACTGGCATTCGCCAACAACCGGATGGCAGCAGGTGCCAGCCCACCCGCCGGTGGGGCTCGAACCGGATGAACCGGGTGATACTCACGCCGCACTCTCGATCGTCAGCTCGATGCGTGTCGGCTTCCCACCCACGCGCTGCTCCGGGATCCCGCCCAACACCAGGTGCGGGCGCTTGTCGTCCACGATCAGACCCCGGTCCTTCAGCAGGTCCAAGCACCACTTCAGCCGGGCGACGGCGTTGTCGTCATCCATCAACTGCCGCGGGTAGAGGACCGCGGTCACCACGACTCGCTCGTATGGCCGTCGCGGCCGCCGGCCGCGCAGCTGTGGCTCGCCGACGATCGCGCGCTGCTTCCACGCGGCATGCGCCTGGGTCTTCTTGCGCCAGTGCATCCGGGCGTTCGCCAGGTTGGGCGGCATCGGCAACGTCACGGTGATCCGCATTCAGGCCACCGCCTCGGCCAGCTCGTCGGCGATCCGCTCGGAGCGCGACCGCGCGGGGCTCGCGTCAGCGAGATCCCGCTCGCGCTGGTGCGTCCAGCCCGTCGGGCCACCGAAGCGCACGACGCGCGTGCCGTCCCGGGCCCGGCAGATCACCAGCCGGCTGCGCCGGCTCAGCGGCATCACGTACAGGTCGCGCCGCGGGCCTGCCCTCACAGGAGGATCTCGAGCGTGCCGCGGCCGCCACGCTGCGGCGCCACGACCGGCACCGTGCGCGCGGCGTCCCGCCACAGCAGCAGCGCGCTGGCGCTAGTGCGCGTCACGGTGAGCGTGTCGCCGTCGAAGCTGGGCGTGGCCGCGTGGCCGCGGACGATGACCCGCGCGCCGGTCGCCAGGGCGTGCCCCGGGACGTCGAGCCAGTAGGTGACGCCGTCGATGTTCATGCGGCCGCCCGCGATCGCGATCGTGCGCGAGGGCGCCGGCGGTGGAGCTGGTACCGGCGCGGGCGGAGGAGGCGGCAGCGGGGCAGACGGCGCCGGCGGAGGCACGGGCCGGATCACCGGCCGCACCTGGGTGACGATGGCCCACGCCCGGGCCTCGGCCGAGGGTGCCAGGCGCGCGCGGAACAGCGAGTCGATCGTGCGGCCGATGCGCACCAGCTCGCTGTCGCCGGCGGCCACCGTGCCGTTCCTGATGGCGCTGAGGCGGTTCACGCGCGCCGTCTGGCTACTGGCGAGCCACGGCACCAGCCGAGCCAGCGAGTCCTGGGTGATGCCCACGGCCGTCATGTAGCCGCTGAGGTAGCGACCCATGGTCTGCTGCTCGCTCAGGACCTGGCCGCGGCCGGGCCGGGCGATGAGCGCCAACAGGAGAAGGGCGAGGAGCAGCACCCACCACCGTGGGACAGACAGTGGGACCGCGTGCAGATCTGCGGCCGCCAGGGCAGGGATGCTGGAAACGCGAAATGCTTGAGCTTCGGCGAGTTGGCCGTTACGCTCCTGAGCGCCCGGCACTGGGAAGTGTTCTTTTAATCCGTAGGTCGAGGGTTCGATCCCCTCCCGGGTCATCCGCATAACACGCTCCCTGACATAGGCTTCGGCGAGCGCCTGCGAGAGCGGGCGCTCCGCTGCGGCGGCCGACAGTGGGACAGACAGTGGGACCGGGTGCATCACGCCTTCCGTCGGCGTGCCGGCTTCGCCACGGCCGGCGCACCGAGCAGCACCGTGGCCATCGCCGCCGCATCGCTCGCCCGCAGCTTCCGCATCGTGTAGCGCCTCGTCATCGCCGGCGTCGCGTGGCGCAGCGAGGCCTGCACCGAGGCCTCGGACTGGCCTGCGTCCACCAGCCATTGCCCGAAGCAGTGCCGCAGATCGTGCAGGCGCAGGTCGGTGACGCCGACCGCGGCGCAGGCCTCCTGCCAGGCGCGCCGCAGCCACTTCGCGCTGCGCGGCGCCGGGATCGCGCGCACCACCCAGGGCCACAACCGCTCGTCGATCGGCAGCACGGCCGCGCTGGTGGCCGTCTTCCGCCCAGGCACGTTCAGGCTGGTGGTGTGCGGCAGCAGGTGTTCCTTCCGGCAGCGCAGGTACTCGCCCAGGCGCAGGCCGGTCGCCACCAGGCAGACGTAGCTGGCCTGCACGTACTCGGGCGCGGCCGCGACGATCTGCCAGAACAGCGCCGGCGTGACGTCGGGCTCGCGGCCTGGTGGCTCGGTCGCGCGCGGAATCGCCGTCAGCAGCTGGCGGCGCAGCGGGTGGTACTTGTCGCCGAGCGTCACCGTGAGGAAGCGACTCCACATCGCGCGCATACGGTTCCAGTCGGCGGGCCCGGCCGGCCAGCTGGCATGCACCTGCTGCCAGTCCACGCGCGGCAGGTCCTTCAGCTTGGCGCCGGCGCCGAGGGCGCCGGTGCGCCGGAAGGAGACGACGCTCGTCTCGTAGCGGCGCCGGCTGCTCACCGCGGCCGCGGAACGCGGCAGCCAGGCGGACAGCGTCGCCCACAGCGGCGCCTCGAGCAGGCGATCGGCGTTGAAGGCCTGCAGCCGGCCGTCGAGCTCGGCGGCGTAGAGCTCGAGCACCGTGTGCCGGTCCTCGAGACAGCCGCGGATCAGGTCGAAGCGGCCGCGCTCGTACAGGCGCGTGAGGAAGGCGTCGAGCTGCTGGAACTCGCGGCGGCCGTGCACACCGGAGGCCTTGGCCAGCCGGCCGATGCCACGGAACACGCGATCGAAGCGGAAGCTGCCTTCCGCACTGCTGCGATGGGGCGTCACGCGACGGTCTCCTTCAGGGAGTCGAGCCAGGCGATGACTTCGAACTCCCACCATACCTTCGTCGAGTGACCCAGCGCCATCTTGCCGGGCACGTGGTCGAGCACCCAGTCGGGCGAGCGCTTGCCGCACAGCAGCTGCTGCGAGATCTCGACCGCGTCGAGCAGGCGGCCGCGATCGGGCGGCACCGGCGGGATCGGCACGATCGCCGGCCGGTGCAGCTGCAGGGCGCGGCGCTTCGCACTCACGTGGACACGCCGTCAGCCTGGGCCACCGCCCGGGGGCGAAGAAAAAGACCACCCCGGCGTGCATGATCAAGCATGCCGGGCGCCTTCTTGTCGGCGCGACGCGCTTCGACATCACTCGGCTTGTACCACTCCCACGCCGGCGGCGGGATATGTGTCGGGCGCGGGCCCTCCGGATAAAAGGACGAGTGGGCCAGGGCGCGACAGTCCCCCCGTCTCCCGGATGCCCGGCAGTCAATCGCGAACGGCGTGGTACCGGCGTCGACGTCGATCGTGACGGTGAGGCCGTGGCACCTGGTGCACACGTAGACATTCTCCCGTCCCACGAGGGAGCCCGCCGCCGTGCCGCTCACTTCTTGGCCTTCTTCGCCGCCTTCTTCGCCGCGGCCGGCCTCTCGATCGGCGCAGCCTGGTTGAGGATCTTGGCGATGTCGACGCCGAGCTTCGCCTTGCAGGCCTTGGCGAACTGGTCCTGTCGATAGGAGTCTTCGGCGTCGCGGAGGAGGTCGCCAGCGATAATGCCCTGCACCGCGGCCTTCAGGTTCGGCGCTGAACCGGACGCGTTCACCAGCCTGAAGAGCATGGGGATCAGCAGCTTGTCTGGCAGCGCGCTCACCGCCCCGGTCACCGCCTTCGCGATTGCCGGCATGGCCTTCTTGTAGCGCGCAGCGCGGGCATCACGCTCCTGCTGCTCGCGCCGGGACCGCTCCTGCTGGGCGCGTTCATATGCCGCCCAACGCTCCTCCTGGCCGGCGCTCGATGCCCTCGTCTTCGCCCTCGTCTTCGCCTTCGACTTCGGCCAGTGGACCTGGCACTTTTCCTTGGCGACGCACACGCGGAACGCCTCGCCGCGGCCATCGCCGATCGCGATGATCCCCATAACGGCGTGATCGCAGGGCTTCGAGGCCTTCCGCCCCTCGTCGCCGTAGCGGCGCGGATCCGGCTTGCCGTCCGCGCGCTTCCAGCTGAGCGGCCCGTAGGTCTTTTCCTTCCGGTCCTTGAGCTCGGGCGGCAGGACGTGCCGGTAGGTGATGTGCACCACCGTGAGTTCCTGCTCGGTGGCGTAGCGCAACTTCTCATCGGTCTCCGGGAAGAGCTGCGGCAGGTCCACCTCGGCTGCCTTGAAGCGCACGTGCTGATCGATGTACTCCCTGAACTCGGCGACGCTGACGGCCTTCGTGGACTCGCCGGGCAGTTCCTTCCGGCCGCGAGCGCCGGCGTACTCCCCCTGGAACAGGCCCGAGATCTTCCCCCAGGCGCCGTCGTTCTCGCCGATCGCCTTCGCCTGCTCGGTGGCACTGAGCCGGGCGAGCAGGATGGCGTGGCTCGCGCTGAAGCGCCCCTCGAGGAAGAGCGCCTGCGCGGGCTTCGTCAGCTGGAGTAGCTTGATCCGGTCGTAGACGTACTGCACGGACCGGCTGCAGCGATCGGCGATCCGCGGGATGTCGTAGCCGATCTCGTCCATCAGGCTCCGGAAGCCGCGGGCCTCCTCGAGCGGATGGAGATCCTCGCGCTGCAGGTTCTCGATCGTGAGGACCTCGAGGAAGGTCCGGTCGTCCATCTCCCGCACCACGCAGTACAGCGTGGGCAGGTTGCCCAGCTTGGCCGCCCGGTAGCGGCGGTGGCCGGCGGCGAGTTCGTAGCCGCCCTGGGGCCGCGGCCGCACGATGCACGGCGTGATCTGCCCCTCGGCGACCAGGTTGTGCGCGAGCTCGCGCAGCGCGCCCGGCTCGAAGTCCTTCCGGGGGTTGAGCGGCGACTCGTGGAGCTCCTTCAGCGCGATCGAGACCAGCTCCATGCTGGTCGGTGCTGCGACTGCGGTCATGACTGAATCCCTCCCGGATTCCAGACGTCTAGAAACGGTCATCTTCACTGGCGCACCAGGCAGGTCATGCCGAACGCCGTGCGCACGTAGGCGCCCCCGCGGGCCTCGCAGCGCCGTGTCCCGAGCAGTAGCACCGCGAGCACCACGATCAGAATGAGGACCGTAGCGACGTAGATGGTGCGCTCGAACCGGGTGCTCACGCGGCCACCGTCTCCGGGAACTCGCGCACCCGCAGGTCCTCGGGCCATTCGTCCATGTCCCCGCCCTTGCGGTCGTACGTGCGGATCCGCTCGGCCTCGCCTATCGCATTCGCTCCCAGCTGCTTGACGAACGCGGGCACTCCGGCGACGCGGCACTCTTCCACGTGGCATTGGTCCAGCTGATGCCCGTCGTCTCACCCACGGCGCACCTTCTCTCTATCAGCATGGCACAGCGTACAGACTGCCTGCACCCGCAGGCGCTTGTCTGGCTGATAGCCGTCGACGTGGTCGTATTCGTGGCGCCGCTCCGGGCCGAGGTGCCCGCAATCGGTACACGGCACCCGGTTCGGATCGGCCAAGCACCCGCCGCGAATGGCATACGCCACCGCATTGCGCGCGCGCTCTCGCGAAGGACGCCGCTTGGCCCTGGGGCGCCCGTGATCTGCCAGCAGGCATCTTGCCCTCAAGGCGTCGTAGCGTGAGCGGTCGGCGACGAAGCGCTCGACGCGGTGCCACGCCTTACACGACGTACACCATTTCTCTCCGGCTTTGCGACGAGCCTCATACGCGGTAACGCTCATACCGAGCCCACGCGCGACAACCTTCAGTCGGCCGAGACGGTTGCCCGCCATCAGTCATTCCTCACGGGGCGACCACCAGCATCACCGGCTGCAGCGGCACCGGCTTCACGCCGACCCGGCCGGGGAACGCCGTGCTGGCTGCCTCGGGCGCGCAGGCGCGGAACAGCCGCCCGTCGAGCAGCTCGTAGACTTCGCCCTCGCCGCCCAGGCGTCCGTGGTTGATCGCGCCGCGGATCTCGAGCCCGGTGAGCGTGGGCAGCTGGCGCACGTCAGCCGGCATGGACCGTCTCCCGGTAGCGCCGCTCGAGCGTGGCGCGGTGCGCCCCGATCTCGGCGAGCAGTTGCGACCGATCGCGCGAAACCTTCGCGCCAATGCCGGTGCCGTGGCCGCCGCCGAGGGACGCGCCGACCTGGGCGGAGTCGCTGAGCAGTGTGTCCAGGCGCGCCGGCAGCTTCTGCAGGAAGACGATGGCGGCGGCCAACTCGAGGTCCTCAGCCACGGCGCCGCCTCGCTCGGATAGCAGCGTTGAGTGCCTGAACGAAGGCCGGCTTGAGTTCGCCAAGCAGGTAGTCGCGACGCACCTTCTGGCGCCACGCCTCGGCATCGAAGCCGCGTGCGCGACAGATCGCTTCGACCTCAGCGGCAGTGTCTTCCAGGTCGGGCTTCAGCGCTGCAGAGCAACCCGCACGCCGGGCAGCTTCGACGACACTGACCAGCACGCGACATTCAGCGGAGAGATCCGCTATCGTCGGATGCACCTCGCCGGCCCACGGCTCAGGCGTTTCCCGTGCGGCCTCCTGCGTGATCAGGAGCGCGGCGCCCGCGAGAAGCACCCATGCGTTGCCCGACATGGCCAGCATCGACCCGCCCTCGCCGTCGTCGCCGCTCATGGCACGCAGCTCGAGCAGACCAGCCGACCCTTGAGCAGCTCCTCGGTCCGCCAGGAGCAGCCGCCCAGGCATGCCGCGTCCTCGGTGCAGCCGCACTTCTCGCAGGCCGCGCCATTCTCAGCGCGGCGCAGCGCCTGGTGCATCAGCGAGCTCGTACGCCGCGCCACCTTCTTTTTCGCCTTACTGGGCACGGAAGGCCTCCCAGGTCCGAATCGCCGTGCACAGGGCACTGCCGCAGTCGGGAGCGAAGTCGCACTGCTGGTGCTTCACCAGTTTGCACACGGCCTCGGCCGCGGCGAGCCGCTGCTCGAGCGCGTGCCGGGACTCGGCGACGCGCACGCAGGCATGGACGGTGGCGCCCGGGGCGAGCGGCGCAGTGGGGGTCGTGGTCATCGTGGAATTGCAGGCCCGGGAATCGCACCCGGATTTCCGGGTTATGAGCCCGGCAAGGTCACTGTCCCTTCCGCCTGCTACGTCCGGGCCGAGTCGTACGGACCAATCAGCCCGGGTCTCCTGCGCCCCTCTCCGGGAGGGGTTGCTACCAGCCATGCCTAACGCCTGCGATCCTCCTGGTTCAGCACGTACAGCTCGTGCGCCGCGTAGAGGCCGCCGATCGTCAGCGCCGCGAGCAACAGATAGCCGAACGCCTTCACTCCGGGGCTCCCGGTGCACGCTCGCCCGGCGGGAGCGGCGGCTGCTCGGCCAGGTCCGCGCCCTCCGCGTCCACCAGGACCAGGTCCCCGAGCCACACCTCCGTGCGATCGATATCCGTCGTGCGGCTCGGCTCCCAGTTGATCAGCGCCCGGCTCCATCCCGCCGAGGGACTGCCGCCCGGCGTGGGCGCGGCGGCGCTCACCATCTCGATCGTGCCGAGCCGCCGCGTACGGGTCCACCGGTTGCGCACCCGCTGGCCGGCTGCGAAGCACGCGCGGACCTGCTCGTCGTGCGCGATGTGCGCGTTCGGCGCCGTGATCTGCTCGAGCGTGCACGGCCCGACGGGCGGCAGGCTGGGGCTGGCCTTGCTCACGCGGTCCACCAGCGGTACCAGGCCTGCCCCGCCTTGAGGGCCGGGACCAGGGCGAACACCGCGGCGAGCCACCACGGCGCACCGAACTCGGTGATGGCGATCAGCCCGCCCAGGGCCATCACGCCGAGCCACAGCGTCCAGTAGACGACCCGGCCCGTCTCCCGGCGCCACAACAGCCGCCGCGCGGTGTCACGCACCGGCGTGCCGTATTCGCCAGCAACCCAGAGCATGAGCCGTGATGCCAGCGACGGCTTCGGGGGACCGTTGCGCGCCATGGTCACCGGACCTTCTCCAGCAGCGCCTCTGCGAGCGCGACGTTGTCCGGTGCCTCAATCGCGATCTCCAGCGACCGCCGGCTGCCGATCGGCCGGCGGCGCAGCAGCGGCGGCGCGCTGGCGACGGCGGGCTCCAGGTGGTCGGGCCGCCGGGCCATCCGGTCACCGCGCGCCGCGGCCCGGCCCAGCGACAGCAGCAGGACGTAGAACGCGAGGCCCAGGATGGCGACGACGAGGAACATCAGGCGACCTTGAGCTCGTACAGCATGACGATGTCGCGCACGGCGCCGGCGACCTGGAGCTTGCACCAGTGCATACCGAGCACGCGGAACCGGTCGCCCAGCTCGCGCAGCACGCCGAGCTGGACCTCGAGCGCGGCCGACACGTCGGCGCCGGCGGCGGCGTAGCCGGCCAGTTCGCGGATGACGCCGTGGGCCGCCTCGAGCTGCTCCGCGATGGCGGGGACCTTCTTGCGGCGCGCCACGCGGGCCGGCTCCAGCACCACGTCGGCGTAGACGCGCAGCAGCGTGACCAGCAGCTCGTGCCGCGGCGGCGCGGAGACTGCCCGCGGGACCGGACGGCTCCAGCTGATCCGCCCGGCGTGGTTGGGAGTCGCGGTCACCGGCCGTCGCCTTCGCGGTCCGCGGCGGCCTGGGCGAACGCGACCAGCACCTTGGCGACCTCTTCCGGCGTTTCGAGGTCGCCGACCTTGGTCTTACCGGTCTCCCGGCGGACGATGGCGTACAGGTCGCTCTCGTCGAGCTCGCAGCGCAGCGCGCCCTGCATGACGGCCTTCCGGCGCTGCGCGAGCGGCAGATCGGTGAGCTCGCGCACCGCCGCCTCGTACGTCAGCTGCACGTCGTCGGCGCCCTCACCGTCGCCCGCCACATCGCCGACCCGTGCCTGGTCCACTACCTGGCGGCCGGCCAGCTCCTCTTCGATGACCTCGGCTTCCTGGGCGTGCCCGGCCAGCCGGCGCTGCTCGGTGATCTGCGCCTCGGCCTCGACGATGAACCGCGCGGTGCGCTCCGAGACCTCTTCGTCGATCGGGAAGGCGTTGCGCATCGCGTCGTACAGCGCGCGCTTGCGGGCCATCTCGACCGGGTGCCTGGCGATGGGGGTGTACTGGGACTTGTCGCCGGCGCGCGCCTTCACGATCTCTTCGCGGGTGACCTTGCCCCACCCCTCGAAGGCGCGCGAGGCCCCCTTCCGGTAGACCTTGCACTTCCAGACGATGTCGTCCGACTCGTAGCCGGCGTTGCGCCGCTCGAGGTCGGTCACCGGCCGGCTTTCCTCGCCGTCGAACAGACCGTTGGCGTGGGCGTTGCGGATCCGGCCCGCCATGGTGATGTAGAAGCGGCCCTGGTAGATCATCACTTCGCCGTGCTCGGGCCGCAGGCCGGTGTGCTGGCCGTAGGAGATCAACAGGCCGCGCTGCTCATCGGGCGTCAGCTTGCCCAGGTCGGTGCGCTGCACCGCCTCGAGGAAGGCCTTCTTCTCCTTGACGGTCGCCACCGCCTTCGGCGCGTCGGCGCCGCTACGGGCGAGGCTGGTGGACTCGGTCTTCGTGGCTGCGGTCACAGGACTGCCTCCGGATGCGCGTCGAGGTAGTCGGCCAGGGCGAGCCCGGTAGCCGACTGCCGACGCAGGTGGTCCGACCACTGGCTGCGCGGCAGTGGCGCCAGGCGAGCCAGCAGCGCGCGATCGCCCACGATGTTCTCGTCGGCGTCGGCGCAGGATTCGGCGGTGAGGAGCATTTCAAGCGTTGCGGCGCCGGCGGTGTCGGTCAGCTCGGCGGGCTGGATCGTCTGCAGGATCTCGAGCACGTAGAGGCTCAGGCGTTCCGGCGCGGCGCCGGCCTGCCGCAGAGCATGCACTCGCTGCGCTACGCGGTGCACCGGATCGCGGGCCAGATCCTCAAGCTCGTGCTCGAGCGTCCGGGTACTGAGGTTCAGGGCCGCTGCGACCTGCGGGCCGAAGCCGCGCATGGCGCCCTGGCGCGCGCGCTGGTGGCCGCTGCCACGGGGGAGCCGCTCGGCCTTCCCCTTCCCGGGGACAATGCGGCGTACGAGTCTCGCGGATGGGTGTGACATTCGTCAGGCGGCGGACGTGGAGGCCGCAGCAGCGCGGGCGACGACCGCCTCGGCGCCGCTGGTGATCAGCTCCCGCGCGAGGGCGGTGCGTGAGATCTTCTCTGCGCGCTCCAGGCTGACGATGCGCACCGCATGGTCGAGCTGCGCGCTCTGGGCGGGCGTGATCATGAGGTTCAGCGGGATTGTCTTGTTGAGCTCATCCATGCGGGATACCTTTACCGGTTACCGTGAATGCAACGTCAGGACATGACAGCGACAACGGAAGTCATATTAGGGCATTCAACGTCACATGTCAATGTCGATATGACTGACAGCGCTATGTCACGCGAAGATAAGCAGTTACGCGAGTTGGTGTCGCGATGGCTGTCGCGTTCAATGTCACAACAGTGGAACGACACAAGCCTATCTGTGGCGGCAGAAGTCTCACGCGAGACGGTTTGGCGGATCAGAAAGCAGCGCACAGCGGCCGAACCGGGCACCCTGGCCAAGCTCGCTGCGGCGATGAATGTCCCACCCTTCGACGTTGCTTATGAGGTCCGGCGAGCCGTCGGTGACGCCTATGAGCGAGGGGAGGAAGTAACCTTTGTCGACACGCAGCTCCCGATCGAGGAAGGCGCGCGGCTCTTCGCCCACAACCGCAGCCGCATGGTCCAGCTCCTCTCCGACGGGCGCGAGCGATACAAGCTCACCACCGACGCCCTCCTCGTCTTCATCGAAGCCATCGCCCGGCGCGCCGACGAGCTCGGCAAGCCCGACGAGGAGTTCGCCGAGACGCTCCGACAGCTCGTTCGTCAGGGCGGCATATGACGCGGTCGCGAGGATGCAGCGGCAGTGCGCCGCGCGCGGCGTGGAGTGGGGCGGGGACTTCTCGCCGCTCGGCGATCTCGACCTGGCGCGGCTGCTCAGAGGCTGCTGGATCGAATGGCGCTACGTCGATCGCATCGACGGGGAAGGGAAGGTCGTCGAGGCGGTCTTCCCGCCGATGCTCGGAATCCACGTCATGCTGCTGGCCAGGGCGCAGACTCCAGGCGTCAGGCGGTTCGGCCTCCGCCACGGCCTCGCCCACGTTCTCCACGGCGACAACGTGGCGTTCGTCACCGGCGGGACTTGGGACTGCTTCGAGGAGACAGTCGCGGATCTCTTCGCCTGCCTCGACGTGTTGCCAGACTGGCGTCTCGACGAGCTGCGCCAGGCGGGCTACAGTGAGCAGGACATCGAGCACTGGTGCTACGGGGAGCTGAGTGCATGGACAAGCGACTGGGATCCCGAGCGACTGCGAGAGCGCGTCTGGCTGCGGCTCTCGCAGTCGCCCTGCTGACCTTAAGCCCCCTCGGCTGCACGGGCGACTCATCGCAGTGGACGGTACGCGTTCGCGTGGACAACACGTCCTCCGACTCGCTCATCGTCCAGTGGTGGTGGAAGGACTTTGAGGGCGATTCACTGAAGCTCGGGCCGAACGCGGGCATCGAGGCCGCATGTTTCACGTTTAGCGCCGACGATTGGGCGCAGATTGAGACCTTTCAGTGGAGCTTTGGCCGCGGGAGTAGCAACTCCGACGGTCGGCTCACTCTCCTGGGTCCGTTCGGTCCAGGTAACGACTACTACATCGTTCGTTCGAGTGGCCCGGGCGTCGATCCGACCATAACATCCCAACCTCCTTCCGTGGTGCGTTGCCAATGATGCACGTCCGCCTGAAGCGCCGCTGGGCCACGATGCCCGACACGCTCTACGCCGGCGCCTGGTACCCGGTGCTCTCGCGGATCCAGTACACGCCCACCGGGCTGGACGACATCGTGTTGCGCGTCGAGGACGGCGAGTTGCTGATGAGCAGTGAGTACCTCGAGCTGAGCGAGGCGCCGCGCACCACCGCGGTCTGGGGCATCGGGCGGCCGCCGTCGGGCGACGACATCGGGGTGGGTGGGGCGGTGGTGTGTCCGGAAGGCCACGCGACGGTGGCGGTGGCGCCCTGGGCGCCGCGGCTGCGCTGCGCGAAGTGCGAGAAGACCTACGAGATCATGACGGACGGGCCGCAGCTGCCGCTGAAGGGATAGCCTTCCAGACGTCTGGACTTTACCGCACCAGCCGGCCCAGCGAGTAGAACACCACCGCCACCAGCAGCCCGCCAGCGAGCTTCTGGGTCTGCCCCAGGCCGCGCGAGATCTGCACCCGCACCGTATCGATGCGCGCCTCGGCATGCGGCCCCGACGCCACGCGCAGCGCCAGCCGCCCGTCGGGATCCCGGTTCAGCGCCGCGACGATCTCGACCGGATCCCGCGTCACGTCCCAGCGCACGACGGCCTTCGCCGGCGGCCGCGGGACGTCGGCCGTCACGCGCACGTGGTAACCTGCGGTGTCGATCGAGGCTGCCAGCTGGCGCAGCGAGCTGTCGGCGCCGACGGTGACGGTGCCCGTGGTGACAACGCCGGCGAGCGAGTCGAGCCGCACCTGCACCCGCGCCAGTAGCTGCGTCTGTTCGTTCTTCGCGCGCAGGACCTGGCCCAGCTCGCCGCGCAGCTGGATGTTGGCGGTCTGCTGGAAGGCCAGGCGTTCGGCGACGGTACGCATGGCGCTGCGGTGGACGATGCGGGAGGTATCGCGCTGAGCTTCGGCATTGTGGCGCTCGAGGCGCTCGGCCAGGGCGCGGTGGCGGAAGAACAGGACGGCGCCGGCGAGCGCCGCGATCACCAGCAGGAGGAGTACTTCGGAGCGTCTCACGCGGTGTCGTCCCGCACCTCGACCACCATCACCAGCTCGAACACGCGGCCGTCGGTGGTGGTGGCCCGGCACACGACCCGGTAGTCCTCTTCGTCGGTCCCGGCCTCGATCCACTGCTTCACGATCGTGCCCGAGTGCTCGCGCGCCGGCGAGCTGCTCAGCGTCAGCCCCGAGGGCGTGACGGTGACGCTGGAGGCGCTGCTCGAGGCCGGCAGGCTGTCGCCGTCGGGGATATCGCGGGCGAAGTCGAAATCGATATCGAACTTCTCATGCGGGCGCTTCGTGATGCGGCCGTTCATCTAGTCGCGCTCCACGCTGAAGTCGCGCCCGGGCGCGCGCACCACGCGGGGCGGCGCGAACTCGCTCGCCTCGCTGTCCACGAACCACCACCAGGTGAGCACCAGGTAGTGGCTCGGCATCACAGCGGCATGAAGCTGTAGGCCACGCCGTCGGCCGGCGTCGCACTGAACCGCTTGAGGACGGTCGGCATGTCGGACTGCGACAGCACCGTCACCGTGGTCCCCGTCCAGGAGACCAGGTTGCTCTCGCCGGCCAAGTCGCCACCCGTCAGGCGCAGCACGCCCTTGCGCACGTCGGTGCCAGCGTCGCCCGAGACGGCGAACGACGTGGCGCTATTGGCGACGTTGGTGGCCACGGTGCCAGTGAGGACACCGTAGAAGCTCGCCAGGGCCGCGAGTACGTCGGCCGAGCTGAGATTGTTGAGCGCCGCCACAACGGCGGCCACCGTGGCCCGGGACGTGATCGCCGCATCGATCCGTGCTAGCTCGGTCGCCAGTTCGGTCCGCACCGCGGCCGCGTTGGCGGCCGCCGTGGGATCGTTGAACCCGGTGACGCCCGTGCCCTTCGCCAGTACAATGTTCGTGCCCGCGGTCAGCGTCCGTGTGACTGCGCTCCACACCGCCGCAGCGACGTCCGCCACCAGCGTGCCGAAGCTCGACAGCGTGCGGGTGGCGCTGGCCCATACCGCCGTGGCGATGGCCGTCAGGGCCGTGGCGTTCGGGGCGTTGACCAGGTCCACCTGCGAGCCCACGATCGCGACGCCATTCGCGGCGCCGGCGACGGCATCCGGCAGACTGTTCGCTGTGCCGGTCGGGCTGGCCACGTTGAAGAACTTAGTGAAGGCCGCGGCGATTTGACCCGACGTCTCGGTAATGAGCGTGCCGAGGAAGGCGGCCACGTTGACCGAGGGGAGGAGGGCCGTCGCCGTGGGCTGCGGCGGATTCACGGTGACAAAGTACGTCGCGGTACCCGGTGTGTTGTCGAAGGCCGGTGAGGGCGTGCACACCCCGCTCGTCGTGTTCACCGCCGCCAGGAAGCGCGGCTCCCCCGCAGCGGCGCCGCCGGTGATGGTGACCCAGTGGCCGACGCGCACTTGGCTCCGCTGGCCCGCTGGCAGTGTGATCGAGTCGGTGGTGCCCGCATCCAGCGCCCCGGTGCTGGAGACGCCATTGCCCAGGGCGTGGGTCAGTAGCCGGGTGGTCACGGTCCATACCGCGTCGAAGGCTCCCGCGGCGAAGCTGGCTGCCGCGATGATGCCGTTGGTGATGGCACCGACCAGCACTTCGACGCGTCCCGACGTCAGAGCGTTCGGTGTGCCCGTGAGCCAGCGGTGCACGTTGGCGTTGATCGTGCCGTTGGATGCCTGCGCGGCCGACAGGGTGGCGAGGCCGCCGGCGGCTTCCGCAGCCGAGGCGGGCAGTGCCGTGGGCGCGCCGAGGCCGCGCACCGGGTCGCTGAACTGCACCTCGATCGGCAGCTCGGCCATGTTGGTGGCGCCGCCCAACGTGATGACGATGGCTTCCGCGCCGGTGGCCCACAGGTCGTTGTGGAAGTGCAGCTCATAGGTACCTGAGCGATTGTTGGCCGGCGTCCCGATGCGGACGTGCGCCACGGTGCTCGGCGCCTGGTACGTGCCTTCGGTGGTGACGTCCTCGTCCACCGCGAGCGCGACACCCGTGCCGCCTTCGCGCACGTAACCGCCGGCGATGCTCGAGGCGTTGGTCAGGCCGCCGAGGCCCGCGCCGGTCGTGGCGTGACGGATGAACACCGTGGTGATGCGCGAGGTCGCGCCCTTCGGTATGACGAGTTTCATCCGTTCATCCCTCCCGCCATGCCGGGGTGCACTACCACGCCGCCGGTGATCTCGGTGCTCAAGGTGATCCCATAGGCGATGATGCCGGGGATGTCGGCGTTGTCGGTGCTGGCGACGCGCGCCCACAGCTTGGAGCCTGACGCAATCGCCTGCAGGACGATCGGCGGCGTGGCGCTGCCCACTTCCTCGGAGCTCGACAACGCGACCGAGAACTCCATGGGGAACGCGGTGACCGCCCCGCTGTTCGGGCCCGTGCCGAGCTGGATACCGACGTTGCGCGTCGCCTGCGTCGTGTCGCCGCCCTGGTCCAGGCCGATCGCCCAAAAGTTGTGATCGGCGCTCGTGTCGCCGAGCTCCACCCAGGCGCCGTAGTCGGCGGTGCCCGAGGTGATGAGCGTGCCGCGGCTGTTGGCCGCGGCGGCGCCATACGTCACCACGGTCGCGGCGCCGAGCGCGATGCGCGCCGCGAGCGGATCCTGGACCAGCTTGATCCCGACCAGCACGGTGTCGCTGCCAATCACCGCCGCGAGTCGGGCTCGCACACTCCGATTCGCCGGGACCGTGACCGGGAAGAAGAACGCTTTGGCCCCGGCGTTGGTGGCGTGGACCGCGCCGGCGTTCACGTTGTCGACCACGATCACTTCGTTGCCGCCCGTGGTCTCATCGCCATAGGCAAGATCGAGGAGCATCGAGGTGTCGGTGGTGACCTGCCCGACGTTGCGCAGCACCAGCCAGATGCCGTAGCTGATCTTCACGCCGCTCGAGGCGAGCAGCGTGACGTAGGCGCCCTTGGTGTGGGGC
>Ga0137445_1000003_pt1 | contig 42478 bp, 45 predicted proteins | sample EasRivERMGT338_2_FD_104647 | JGI IMG/M metagenome (GOLD analysis project Ga0137445, IMG submission 104647) | Soil microbial communities from meander-bound floodplain in the East River, Colorado, USA - East River MetaG ERMGT338_2 | ecosystem: Environmental > Terrestrial > Soil > Floodplain ...
TGAATAAAAAGGAATCTGACATTAAAATAGATAATGAATTAAAGGTAGTTTACTTATGATACCAGTTGAATTTAAAGAACAGAATATTATATTAACTCCACCAGAGAATTGGAAACCTAATGAATGTGTAAAAATTCCAGGATTCATGCAAGAAGATAAAGAACATGATTCTAATCATTTCATCTCTTGTTGGAAATTAACTCCACCAGAGATAGAAACACTTCTTGAAACTGGAGTTATTTGGGTTCATGTTAGTTCTAAAAATCACCCACCGATTTTATTAGATTTAAGCTATCCATTTTAAAGGATTAAAAATGATTTATATATTTGAAGGGGTTGACTTATCAGGAAAATCTACACTTGCTAAAGAACAGAGTGAAAGTCAAAATCTCCCATTAGTGAAAAAGAAACTTGAAGTCTTTAATCATATTCGTAAAGACTGGTTAGTAAAAGGTGATATTGAATTAATCACACAAATGTTTTTTGAGTCAATATACCCATTAGGAATAAAATATGACTTTATCTTAGATAGAGGATTATTATCATCATTAGTTTACAGTAAATTTTTTAATAGGGATATTAATCTTGATTATGTTTATGAATACATTTATGGAGAAAAATCTAATCATATCCTAATTAAACTAATTCATATCTCTGATGAAGAATTGGAAAAAAGATATAATTTTAGAGGAGATAAAGTCTTTAGTCTTAATGAACTAAAAGAGATTCAAAAATTATATCTTGATACTTATAATGTAATTCATTCATCTACACCAAATCATAGGATATTACTAATAAAAAACGATGCAAACATTTCTTCCAACAGATAATTTTATTGATTCAGCAGTCCTTTTAGATGACTTAAGACTGAATAAACAAATCTTAGAAGCTCACCAAATTCTAAAGAATGTGAGTACTACAGAAGAGAATAGAGACAGGTGGAAAAACCATCCAGCTGTATTGATGTGGCAAGATAATACTATTGCTTTAGAACAATATATTAAAGCCTTGATACAAGAATGGTGGAATAGAGGAAAATTGGGTCACTCCGTATTACATGATTCTATTATAGACCCTGATTCTAAAGATATTACTTGGTTACCATATTGGTTTGGTGATCAATTATTTCATTCAAGCCATAGGTCAAACCTGTTAAGAAAAGATAAGACATTTTATGGATATTATGAATGGTCAGAAGAGAATGAACTATATATTCCTTATGTTTGGCCTACTTATTATTCAAATTGGGAAACTAAAGTTTTTACAAAAGAAGGTGTCATTGCTCTAATAAAAGGAATTAAAAGGAGAAATTTATGGAAGGAAGACCTTTTTCAGTGGCCGGGGTCATATCCGGAGTGGGAAATATACTTGGGTTCTACCAAGCTGGGTTCAAGCCCATATTCTCAATAGACCACAGAAAATTTATAAAAAAAGGTTGGGGGACTTTTGAAAATAATTTTGAGGGTATTAAATTTTCAGACAATCTACAAGATTTTAAAGAAATAAATCCTACAGTAATAGTTTCATCTCCTTCCTGCGCTCAAGTAAGTTTATTAGGATTAAAAAGACTTGATAGAAAAGAACTTGAGCATCTCCCAATGGAAGAATTTGAATTCATTCAATCATTAAATATTCTTTTTGAACGTAATCCAGAATTCTTTATAGTTGAATACTTGAAAAGGTTTTTAAAACATTTTAACGTAACACATAGAGGAATTAATAGAGAGATTACAAAACAATTTTTACCATTCCCAGAAGAATATAGAGTTCAGATTATTCAATTAAATGCTATTAGTTATGGGATACCACAAGTAAGAAAAAGACTCTTTATTATATTCTCAAAACATAAATATGATTTTATCTATATACCACCAATCTATTTATCGATAGATAATAAAAAAGTTGGAGATGTATTAATTGAACTAGATGAATTAAGAAAAACTCAAATACTATTAAACGATAAAGAACCATATCATAGTCCTGAGCGTATTGAGGGTTTTTCTAAATTAAAATTTGGGGAATCTTATTATGGAACATTAAATAATAAAAGACTTCGTCCTGATAGATTTGCTCCTGTAATAACAAGTCATTGCTCAAGACATGTACATCCATTTAAGAATAGGGTTTTAAATGTAAGAGAAGTTGCTACTTTTCAAGGATTCCCACTAGATTTTCAATTCTTTGGATCTGAAGGAATTCAATTAGACTTAGTAGGAAAATCGATTCCACCACCAATAGCTAAACATTTTGCTCAATCAATTTATGAGTCTTTAATAAAATATGAAAACAGAAATCAATAACTTACCAATTGTTCATATTCCTGGAGAATCCTTAGTATCATACAATAAAGATGATGATTATTATAGAATGTGTACTTTAAAAAATAATTCCTATAACTTTTATTCAAAAGTTTATTTTAACATATATGAAATTTTACAGATTAATCCATTAGAAGAGTATAAACATTTAATTGATAATGAAGAGTTTAAAACAAGTCTTCTAGTTATAACCATTAATAATAGTAATTCACCTGAGCCTAAAGTAATTTATGTTTGGGATAAGAATTGCTGGAGGAAAACTGAGAATGTTCAAACAGATATTAGTTAAGAAAAATGGCGTTGAAATAAAAAAATTAGCCTCAAGAAAAAAAGTTTTATTACAAACTAGAAAAGAAAAGATTGAAGAAGCTAATAATGATATTATGAATACACATTCATTATCTACTGAACAAAGAAAAGAATTAGTAGTAAAGAATGGAGAAACTATTGAGACTATCGATGGATCTATTATATTTTGTGAAGTTATTGTTGAACACCTTTTAGATGATCAAACTTTTGAATTGAGTATAAGAGAGATAAATTTTCTAATGAATAACCAAGAGATAGACTATAAATGAATTGGAAATTAATAAAAGCTAATATTAGAATCTGGTGGGCTAGTAAAGTTTTCTCAATAAAAATAGTAAGACGAGAAGATGCCTTCGGAAAAACATATAGATATTGTTATCGGAAATATGGACATAAAGCAATGTTAAAAGAATATCTAACTGAGAATACTTGGAGATTATAAATGATCCCTGATTTACCATATAAACCTATACTTACTGATACTGGTAGATTTAAGATCATTATTTCAGATTATGCACCACTCAGATCTTATATGGTTGATTCTGATAAAAATCAAATAATTATCACAGAAGATAATATGAGAAAATTAATTTGGCGCCTTAATAGTAATGATTTTGATAAAGCCCTGAAAGAAGTTTGTAATTTTGTTCTTGAAAGATTATACTTTAAAATAGAAAGAGCTTTCAGTTTAATGAGGATTCCCTAATGATTAAGTTTGGAGGGCTCTATTGTGGAGCTGGAATGCCATTATTAGCAGCGAGTTGGGCCGGTCTTGATTTAGAATGGGGAATTGAACCTAGAACATATTTTAATATTAAAACATTTCGTTATAACTTTCCTAAAGTCTTATATTCAAATGAACTTGATGCTTTCTATTCTAATCCTGTAGATGTTATATGGATGTCCCCTTCTTGTGGTCAGTTTAGTGCAGCAGCAAGAAGTAGTAAAAATGTTGTGACTATGAGGAATATGAACTTTGAAGATTTTGAATATACTAAAGCAGTACTACAAGTAAAAAGAAGACGTCCTAGAATTTTCGTTCTTGAGAATATTCCAAGTGTTAAAAACTTTGTTAATTTCGAATCTACACCAGCTGGATTTCAACTTAAACACCAGATTACTCATGAGACAATAGATTTAAACGATTATTATATTGAAGAACATTATATTGAACCTACAGAAGTAGGAATCCCACAAATAAGAAGAAGGTTATTTACTATAGGTTCTTTATTTCCTAATGAATTTATGTTAAACCCACCACTTGAAGATAAAAGAAAAGAACTCTCAGTTGGTCCAGTCTTTCAACGCTTAAAAGAAAAGCGAGAAAGAGGGGAGATATTGTTTAATGATATTAAACCACAACACACTGATGAAAAAGTTGAAAAAATGTCAAGAGTGCGTCCAGGTGAAGGACTTTACGGAGGAATTAACAACAAAAGACTTGATTCAAATAAACCTTCCCCTGTTGTTATGTCCTCTTCCACAAAGTATATTCACCCTTGGGAAGATAGACTATACACGCCTAGAGAGGCAGCCGCCCTTATGGGAGTCCCTGATGCCTTCAGATACTTTGGAAAAGATAATGCTTGCTTTGACCAAATAGGAAAGAGCATCTGCCCACAAGTTGGGGAATATATTCTGAAACAAATAAAAACTTTTTTGGAGATAAAAAATGTATAGAATAGTTAAACTTTCAGGAATCTATAAAGCTTTAGAAATCGATTCTTTATATGATGATATAGAAAATATTCAAGCTTTCTTAAATGAGAGTGAACCAGTTATCTTAGTAAATGATCTTGAAGAATTAGATCATTTTAATATTACAAAAAACGAAGTTGAAATAATTGAATAGTTCTAATGTGGTATTATATTTGATATATGACAAACTATGAGTTAATAAAATCAACTAAAATTGAAGATATTATTGCTAAATATATTTCTTTTGAGGATGATTCTAATACATCTGACATAAGAGCTATTTGTCCATTCCACCTTGATACAGACCCAAGTTTTTCCATCAATACAGATAAACAAGTTTACTACTGTTTTGGTTGTAAAAGAGGTGGTAATGTAATTACATTCATAAAAGAGATTGAAGGTATATCTAAAGAAGAAGCTATAGTTTATCTAAAGAATCTGTTAGGTATAGAAACTTCGATTGAGGATTTCGAATTATTAAAAGAAGTTTCAATCTATTATCATGAAAAACTTCCAGAAGTTTTAGATTATTTATCTAAAAGAAAACTAAATACTGGGATAGCAGAAGAACTATATCTAGGTTTTTCAGGTAATGATAATTTTGAATTAGCTAAGAAGTTTCCAAATTCTATAGATAAACTAAAAGAATATGGATTACTTTATTCAAAATACGAAGGAACACCTAATGAACTTATATATTCCAATTTTACTAATAGATTAATGTTTCCTATTGAAAATCACTTAGGGGTAATTGGTTTCGTTGGTAGGGCTTTAGGGGAGCAGGAAAATAAGTATATAAATTCAATTGAAAACAAATACTTCAAAAGGCGTACGACTCTTTATGGATTAAAAAAAGCAAAGGATTATATTGTTAGAGAAAAAAGAGCAATTTTAGTTGAAGGACTAACTGATGTTGGAAGGTTATGGAAAATGGATTTCAGAAATACTGTAGGATCTTTTGGAACTGGATTAACTGAAGAACAGGCGTTGATATTAAAGAGACATACAAAAGAAGTATTAGTATTTTATGATGGTGATTCTGCAGGATATCAAGCAACAGCTAAAGTTGCATTACAACTTATGGCAGTAGGTTTAAATTTTGAAATAGTTAAAACTCCTAAAGGAGAAGATCCCGATTCAATCTTCATCAACAATAATAAAGATTTTTTATTCGAAATAGATGATTCGTTTTCTTATATTAAACAAAATATTATAAAAGAAGATTTTATTAATTATGTTAAGCACCTAAAAGATGCTTCATTAATAGATAATAAATTCTTTTCATTATACAGTTTAGTAAAAGAAAATATTATTAGTAAACCTATTAGATCTGTTAAACCCAGTACATTAATTGATTCATCACCTTTATTTCATTTAACATTATTACTTGACAGATTTCCAGAATTTGAAGAGATGATTGATAATTCATTACTTGAACGAACAATTGAATCTAGAGAAGATTGTGAGATATCTAAAATCTTATTTAGTAAAAACCCATATCAAAATGTTAAAGAACCAGAAAAATTATTAGAAAGAATATTAAAGGAAATAAAATGATACCAATCATTAAGACTCAAGGAAAGATTAATTCTATATTAGTCATGGCTAAAGAAGAGCCTTCTGAATTCACTCATCATATAATTAAATCAGGTGTTGGTAATGATACTCAACCTAATTATCTAGATATCTTTGAAGATTGTACTGAGGATTTAATTATTGAAAGATTAAATAAAGTACAAATCATTAAGAAATTTGAACTTACAGAAGAACAACTTAAATTTCTAGAAGGAAGCTTTGAGGCAGAGGAATGAGTAAATTTAGGAAATTTTTAAATCATGGAGATGTTTATTATGATTGTGGTGACTCAAATTGTGAAGATTGTAATAAAACTAGATTATTAAATGGTACTAGTGTAACCATAATCAATTTACATGAAATTAAAAAAGTGTATGAGTGGGATTTTAAAGAGCCGAGTGATGAAGTTAACCTTGAAAAAATTGAAACAGAGTTAAATAATATTCCACTTATTTATGGAAAACTTTATTTAAATGAGTTAAGAAAAAAAGCACCAATAGTATTTTCTAGATTAGTTAAATTGGCTAAAGAAAATAATCGTATGCCTTATTTAGAAGAATTAAAGAAGGAAATAGAAAATGAAAAGACTTAACAGATCAGATTATTATATGAAGATTGCAGAATTAACTGCACTTCGAGGAACATGTAATAAACTTCAAGTAGGTTGTGTATTAGTTGATGATGAAACACATAGAATTGTAGCAGTGGGTTATAACTCAAGTCATAAAGGTCAGCCACATTGCATTGATGATGGATGCTTAATTGTTCATAATCACTGTATTAGGACTTTACATGCAGAACAAGCAGCTGTGTTAAATCTTGAAAACAAATATAATAAGCTTATTTGTTATACAACGCATAATCCTTGTATAAACTGTTTTAAAATCTTAGTAGGTGCTAATGTAAAAACTATATATTTTTTAAATGGCTATCGAGATATAAGTAGAGATGAATTGAATAGGGATATCAGAATTTTTATTGGTCAATTTGAATATCAAGATGAAAGAGCTAATCAAATAAAAATAGAATTAATGCCAAGAGGTGAATTTGAGTAGCTATCATACTGAAATATTTGAGAATCCAGAATATTTAGATCTTAAAAATCTATTACCACTATCAAAGTGTGGTGGATGTCCATTCAGTCCTTATAAAAAAGAAGATATCAAAGACGGATGGTGGGGCCAGGGAATAAAAAGTGGAATAGATTATATCTTCTTAAGAACAAGGGATAGTGGATTGGGTGCTACAATGGGCGGTCTTGAAGAACAGAAATTTCTTCAGATACTTAAACAATCCGGCATTAATAGTTTTGTTTTAGGAGGTTGTACATTATGTAGACCTAAAGATGGAACTCTATGGCCTACTTTTGATAAAAAGAAATTAGAAAGAGCTAAAGATGCTATAGATAGATGCAGACCTAATATTGAAACTAAGATACAATATATAGTTGAGGCTAATAATTTAATGGGTAGGAAACCACCTACAGTTGTTTTATTAGGAAAAGGAGCTATATGGACTTTCTTCCCTAAATTATCTGAAGGAACTATTCCAAGTTTTCAAAGTAGTGAACCTTATGGTTTAGATCAATTTCCTGGTACAAAATTTCAAGCAAGTTATGATCCTACGGCTAGTGAAGTCTTTTTTAACCAACTTAAATCTTATCTCTTTAACTTAACAATGACTGAAGAAAAGAGAATAACATTATTAAGAAATTATCATAGAATAGATACTATAGAATCTTTTAATGAATTGATAGATACACTGGAAAAGAAAGATATTATATCATTTGATATTGAGACATCCGGTTTAAGATATAAAACTATGAAAAGGGTTATTGAAAAGAAATCAAGAGGGAAAAAGATTAGAACTGAAGATTGGGATAGAGATATCATAATAGGAATTTCTTTTGCTCATGAAACAAGATCAGGATATTATATTCCTCTGTATATTAAGTTAAAACACTTTACTGAAGAACATGAAAAATATGTTAAAGAATTTACTGGCGATGAAAATCCATTTATATTAACTGATGAAACTACTTTAAATGATTATAGATTTTGGTTTGGTTCTAAAGGAGAAAAATATATTTATGACAGACTAAAACAATTACTTGAGGATCCAAGTATAAAGAAAGTTGCACATAACGGAAAATTTGATTGTAAGTTTTTAAAGGAATGGTGGGATATTGATGTAAAGAATTTTTATTGGGATACTATGTTAGCATCTCATGCTATTGATGAAAATACATTTAATTCATTAGAGTTTCATTCTGGGTCATATCCTGATTTAATTTTTTATAAAAAGAAAGTTAAATCAAAAGTTTCAAAAATTTCATTTGAAGATGAATCTTATGCAGATGTAGACTTAGAAACATTATCAACTTATGGTGGTCAAGATGCTGACTTGACTTTAAGGTTATATTATGATCAGTTAAAAGAGATAGAACAGGAAAATGCTAATAAAACTAAACTAAGTAATGACTGGGTTAATACTGAGTGGTTAATACATAACTTCTATATGCCTTTATCACACTTTTATCAGAAGGCAGAAACTACAGGAATATTTTTTGATATTAATTATGCTAATACTGTTTATGAAGAGTATAAAGATAGAATGAAGATAATGCAAAGTAATATTGATGGAGTATTAAGAGCCTCATCTTCACAAGAAGTTCAATTAGGTCCTTATGAAGATTATGAAAAAACAGGACGTTGGATTAATTTAAACTCTTCTAAACAAAAACAAAAATTGTTCTACGCAGATTTAGGTTGGCCTAAATTTAAAGAGACTAAAACTGCAAAAAAGCGTAGAACACGTGGAAGTTCAAGTCATATCAATAATGTTGATGCTAGTACAGATCAGGATTGTTTAAAACAGATTCTTGAGTACTTCTATGAAAAAGATAAAGTTGGAAAAGCTGTAGAGATAGAATTAATTGAATGGATACTTGAATATCTAAAGAAACATAAAATGATTAATACTTATTTAAGAGGTAAGAAACTTTTAAATAGGTTAGATGAAAATGGATTTATTAATTATATTATGAAGATACATGGTACGGTTAGTGGGAGGCTTTCATCAACGCCAAATGTCCAGAACTTACCAAGAAAAACATTTGAAATTATTACTCCAACCGGTAGGGTGATTCAACCATCTAATATTAGAGGAATATTTACTGCGCCACCGCCATTCAAACTTTTTAGTTCAGATTTATCTCAAGCAGAATTAAGAATAATGGCAGATTATGCTAATGATATTGTAATGCTGGATTATATAGCTAGAAAAATTGATATTCATTGGATAGCTACTCTTGATTTATTCTATAAAGGTCAAAAATTAATTTATGATTCTAAGAATCCAGAGATGAAAAGGTTCAGAAAACTTATTAAATTATGCAATTTTGGAGGCCTTTATGGTGGCTCGGATAAAAAGAAAGTTTCTTCAGTTAATGAAAAACTTGAATTAGGTGAACCAAAAATAGATTTAAATTTAGCTGCTGCACATACAAGGTGGTTCAATTCTACATTTCCTGACATACAAAGATATATTAATATTCAAGAAGATCATATAGCAACATATGGTTGGATTGATAATAAATTTGGGAGACGTAGAAGATTACCAGATGCTAAAAGTAAAGATAACTATTTAGTTGCAGAAGCTCAAAGACAAGGAATTAATGCTCAGATTCAAGGTACTGCTTCAGATATAGTCCAACTCTCAATAATCAGGATCTCGAAGTGGTTTGAGGAACAAGAAATGCAAAGTAAAATAATCTGGTCGGTCCATGATGAATGTGACGGATACGCTCACCAAGATGAAATAGAAATTTTAAAAGAAATGGTTCCTAAAATGATGTGTGAAAAAGTATTTCCCATTAATAAGATTAAAGTTGAACTCGAATCTGAATTTGAAGTTTATAATAATAGATGGGGTGATTAATGGGAGTTAAAGATGGCTTAGTTTGTGTAATTTGTAATAACCCAAAAAAGAAGCAATCGAAATATTGTATTAGTTGTAGTCATTTATTGCATCATTTACTCTATATTAAAGATTTATCAGGACGAATTTCTGAAGCTAGAAAAATAATCCAAGAACAAAAGATTAATATCAACCAACGAGTCTAAAGATGAATTATATTTATATTGCAATTAAAAAATCATGTTTCATCTTTAAGAGGTTTAGTTATGATTCAATATAAACCGAATAAGATTAATAGAGTCATAGGATTAAATGAAGCTATTGATAGTTCGGAGAAAGATTTTTCTTATGAAATGGTTCCATTATTAAGGAAAGATTTTCAATTAACTCCAGAAGGAGAGTTATTAATCCAAAATAATAAATTTATGATTTCAGAAGGTGGAATTAGAAACCTTTGTTCAATGTTAAGAATTCCAGATCCATTTGCTGAAAGAATTCCTACCGATTTATTTATAGCTAATGTAAATAGGCTGTTAAAAGAAAAACCTGATAACAGGGTAAATGCTTATTTTTCTGTTCCTGAGGAAATTCTAGTTGACACTAATGAGAAAGTGAACTTTCAACCAATACCAATTAAAAGATTATTATCTCAGCTAGATCAGAATAATATCATCAGAGTATTCTTTGAAAATCATTTTGCTAAAATTGAAACTATCCCATCTACAGGATTACAAGTTGAAGTAAAAGGAGATATACATTCGATAGGAAATACAATATTTCATTACCCAACTTGTAAATCAGTTCCTCAAGGATACATTAATATAATGACTTTAGCCTGTACAAATGGAGCTATTGCTCCAAGGTCATTTTTAAGAGAGAAATTGAATATCAAATCTTTAAGTGATGCTGATAATTTGATAAGGAAATTCATTGAGAAGATTGGTAAAATTGCTCTTGGAAAAGATAAACTCGAACAAGAATTTAAAAGACTTCATGATACAACATTTACTTCAGGCGAAGTTAATAAATTATTCCACACAACAAAAAGAGCTGTTGGAATTGATGATGTTGAAAATGTTCTAGGTAAAGGTCTTGTAGGTGCTTATCAAGAACTTAAACAAATTGAAGATAGTGAATTAGATACTGATGCTAATAAATACGCTACTTATTATCAAGTTTCAAATTATGCATCGAATCTTACAAAATCAGCAAGACTAAGTAGAAAATTTCAATCTTTAGCAGGTAGAATATTACTTGATAAGTTATGATTTAAAAAATGTTCAATTTGATAAGCCTCAACATATTTTTATTTCTTCAAAAGTAAAAGTTGGGGCTTATAATAAAAAAGCTTATGGATTTTTATGGAAATCTGGAGACAACGATCTATTTTTTATTAATAGAGAAGATAAGATTTATGAAGAGAAAGAGTTAGAACTTATAGCTCTTAATCAACTTATTGATATATTAGAAAACACACAACTCGAATTTATACAATATCCAATCTATATTGAGGTTTTCTCAAATTACTTATCAGAATTCACTGATCATAAACAACATATAGATATTTTTATTCAAAAGTTATTAACGCGATGTCAAGTTTCTATACAATTTTTAAATAGATTAGGTATAGAAATTAAATTTTCTAAAGTAGATATTATCCCACAACAATTTGAAAAGAAATTATCTGACGCTATTAATGGTTACATTATTCAAAATGATTTTCAATCAGATACTTTATTCTTATCTGCAGTAAGCTCAAGGACTTTTGATAAGTCATTATTTGGTATAGTTAATACTTCTTTAATAGAATATGTATCAACATATGAAAGAGGAATTCCTGGTATCCAAAAAAGATTGATTACTCCTGATGATGAGAGCTCAGTTAATTCTCTTTTATTAAATTTTCACGATCAGAGATATAGAAATGAAGATAATTTTCTGTTAGATTTTTATAGAAGAACGTTAATGACTATAAGAGATGCTGATTTAATTATTGCTTCTGTAAATATTTTAGATAATGGAAACTTAATATTTCCTGATTCATTATTTCAATATGCAGCTGATGCATTTAATGTTCCTATATTTATCTTTGATGCTGGAACTTTTATATGGTATAATAAAAGTATTACAGAAAGACGTGAACTTGTAAAAACTAAAAAATTACCAACACTTAACTTATATAAGAATGTAACATTTTATATAAACGTTTTAGACATCAATACTATTTGGAGTGCCATAAAAAAACTTATTAAAGAATAAAGATTTTATATATTACAATAAAATATTATAAAAATGTTAAAAGTTTAGATGAAAGAAATTCCAGTATCATTAAAAGATTTTAAAGATGATTCAGAATTAACTGAGACTGAAGAAGTTTCAATTGATAGTCTATTCTCTAATATCAATGTTTTTAAAATTCTTTTAAATATAGCTGGTAAAGAATACATTGTTAGTGTTGAAGAGTTATTAACATTTAAAAAAGATCTTAATTCTTTATCAGATGATGAACTTGATACTTATATAGATAAAACTTCAGCTTGGTTATTTACTTTAGCCACTGCAAATGTTGATACTAAAAGATTAAAAAGAATTAAGAATTTAGATTTTGATAAATGGAAAGCTAAGAAATATAAAAACTATAAAGAATCCCATTATAAAGAAAGAACCTCTGATAAGAATTTTATCTTTGAGTTAATAAATTCTGTTGATGGAGATCTTTATTCAATAAAAGTCGAAGCTATTGATAAACTTGAATTAATGATTGAAAAGATGGATAAGTTATATGATATTTTAATGAGACGAGTTGAAATTTTAAGAACAATAATAAGAAACAGGAGGGAATTAAAAGGTGGCCGTGGTAGAAGTTTCTCCGTATAGAGTTATTGAAGCAGTAAATAAAGCTATAAATAAGTTTAAACTAAAAAAAGAATTATTAGCGGTTCCATTTATTCCTACAGTTTGGGGAACTGATAAAATTCATTATGATTGTAATTTCTGTTTTAAGAATGATCGTTTATCTGAAGGAAGTATTCCTTATTATTGCGCTCATGAAGAAATAAAAAATGAATTTATAAGAGTTGGAGCTAAACCAATAAGTTGTATAAATTGTGATTATTATCAACCAAGATAGGAGAAAATGAAATGGGTACAATTGGAACTTCTCAATCTCAAAGAGAACTTTTAGAACAAAATCAAAAGATCTTTGATGATGTAATAGAACTGGAAAAGGGTGCTAACATCCACAGAGTAATACAAGGCCCACAAAAAACTAATGCTTTATTCTACCCTACTATAGTTGAGGCAAAAGATGAAAAAGGGCAAACAAGTATTAAAGCTACTTTTAAAGTTTTAAACTTTCTTGATGTACCACCTATAATTAATTCAATGATTACTGCAGAACAAAATGCACGTAAAGCCATTGATAACAAAGAAGAGTTAGGATTTAGGATTCAAACTCGTTGGTGGTATTTGGCTATTAATGTTTTAAATAAAACTGATATCAAAGTTAAACCAGTTCGTTATCCTACTGGAGTTAAAGATGATATTACTAAGATTGAAACTAGATTAGATGTAAAAGATAACCATTATCTTTTAGATGGTCATTATTTCTTATATGATATTTTAATTGAAAAGACAATTGACCCGTCGAAACCGAAAAGATATGGAACTTCTTATAATGCTTCTATTTATGGGAATAACCCATATAAACAAAGAATACCAGCTAACTGGTTAAAAGCTGATCCCGGAGCTATTATTCAAGAGCTTGGCGGAATGGAAAAAGTATTTCCAGCTGAATTCATTGATGCTATTCAGTCTTGTGATATTGTTCTTGAGAAGATCCTTACTCCAATGAATGAATCTCAAATTAATGATGCCTTACAAAAGTTCCCAATTAATTTACTTGGAAGAAGATCCACTGAAGGTGGTGGTTTAGCTTTTCCTCAAAACCCTGAATTTGTAGAAATGTTAAAATCTTTAGGTATCCCAACAGTCTATTATGATTCTGATTCTAAAAAGAATATTATTGATGAAGGCTCAAAAGGAGTTACACTAAAGAAACCAGCTGAAGAATCAAAACCAGCTGAAGAATCAAAACCAGCTGAAGAACCAAAACCGGTTGAGACACAATTAAAATCAAACTTAGGATCTTCAATTAAGCCTTTAAGTGAAGTTGAACGTGTTGAAGAACCTAAACCTGTTGAAGCTCCGAAAGTTGAGGAGAAACCTAAATCAGGTTTGAGAGGCCTAAAGAAATGAGTGACCAATCAGAATTTTTAAACAAACTTGGTTTATCTGGTACTAGAGGTGCTGACTCAATGCCACCACTTCAAGTGATTAAAACACCACTTGAGTCATTGAATAGTAGAATATTAGGATGTGGTGGAATCCCTGCTGGAAGAGTAATAGAGTTGTTCGGTCCGCCATCTTGTGGAAAAACAACTTTTGCATTAAATATCTGTAAATGGTATCAAGATGCTGGACTACCGGTGGCTTGGGATGACAGAGAAGGAACTTTTCCAGGTGGCGCTTATACCTCTGGAATTGGTTTAGATCTTAATAAAATGACTATTATGGATACTGGTGATGGTAATGACGCCCTATATCAATTCCAATTATCAGCAGCGTTAAACATTTTTGATTTATATGTCATTGATTCTCAAGCTGCTATCATTGCAAGAGAAGCATCAACCACAGGCGATACTGTAGAGATGAATATGAATAAAACGCTTCTTACTGCAAAATTACTTGCTCAATTTTTTAGGGAATTAAGAAGTGGTTATTTTATAGGACCTCCTGGAACTTATAATGAGAAACAGGGAAAATATAATAAAAGTGATTTAATTCAGGGTGATAAAGCGTATTTAAGTAATGGTGTTTCTACTAAAACACTTCATAAGCTAAATGATAAGTCTGTGACTCTTATTCTTATTAATCATGAGAGAAAGAAAATTGCCGCAGGATTTGGTGATAAGTCTTATACTTCTGGTGGAGACGCAACAAAATTTGATGCTTCAATAAGACTAAGAATGACTCCAATAAAGAAATCTTCAGAGAAGATTAATGGTTTACCAGCTTTTAAGATTGTTAAAATTAGGAGTGACAAGAATAAGTTAGCCCCCCCATTTGGTGAATTTATTTATATGATGCATCAAAATGGAGTCTTAGAAGAATATGGTAGAAAGATGAAATACAGAGGAGATGATGTTGATGAAGATGATCTTGAAAATCTATCTGATGAAGATTTAGGATAGTTATGGTAAAAAAGATCATTAACATACTATTCGTTTTATTTATAATCTTTATATTATTAAAGTTATCATATCAAATAGGATATACAGACGGCATTATTAAATCTATTGAATTACTTTATGAGGGAGAAGAAGTTCCTGAGTCTGAAGAATTTGAAGAAACTAAACCCTCAGTTTAATTTAAGGAGATTATTGAATTGAAAATTGTTAGTATTGATTTAAGTAGTAACACTGGAATTGCATATTTTGACACAGAGCAACAGGATTACCTTGTTGATTGTTTTGATTATACAATTGAGCGTGCAACACCTATGACTCTTAATAGAACTCAAAAATTATCAGAAGACCAACTAGTTAAAAAATCAAAAAGGAAAAGGACCTTAGAGAAATATGATTCAAGTAAACATCCTAATGATTTTTTATTCTATGTCGATGATTATATAGAAGGTTTAATAAAAGAAATAAATTCTAGAAAATGGGTATTTGATTATATAGTTATAGAACAAACTAATAAAGGACGTGATCGATGGAAACAAAAACTTCTAGAATGGCTTCATTATAAATTATGTTATAGAGTATTCTACTATAAAGATCTTTTTGGTGGAGTTGAAATTAAATATATAGACACAATGGAGTGGAGAAAGATTCTTGGTATTAAAGTTTCAAAAGAAGATAAGAGAGCTAATAGAAAGATTAGAATACATAATAAAGAAGTTAAAGTATCAGGTGAGAAAAGAATTACTGGAATTATAAAAGATAAAGATATGGCAATTGAATTTTGTGAAAAGGAATTTGGTTTATCAATGAGTAGAAAAGACAACAACATTGCTGATGCTATGTGTATTGGTTATGGGTATCTTTTAAAAAATAAATTTATTAAAAATGAAGATTTGTAAACTCTGTCAAAAACTTAAAGAAGATGAAGATTTTTATTTAAGACTTGGACGAAGAATAGCTGTTTGTAAACAATGTCAAACTGATAAAAGAAATGTTAAAAAACTAGCTCAAGGTAAAAAGTTAAAGAATATAAGAAAGCCGGATGGAGATGGGATGGTTGAGTGTCGAATATGTCATAAAATAAAACATACATCTGAATATAGACAAACCAAAAGAAGAAAAAAGGGTTATCAGCAACCATGTAAACAATGTAACAGAGAGAATAGAACCTCTTTTAAAAGGAAAATAGAAAGAAGATATAAAATTTCATTTAAAGAATATGAAAAACTATTAAAAGATCAAGAGAATAAATGTTTAATATGTAAAAAAGAATTTATAGACAGTAAACATACTCATATAGACCATAACCATACTACTAACGAAGTAAGAGGGCTTTTATGTCATAAATGTAATTCAATATTAGGATATTCCGAAGAAAATATTGAAATATTAAAAGAAGCTATAAATTATTTAGAAGTAAAAGAATCATGATGTATTTTATTTCTTATTATGAATACGGAGTAAAATCAAATACTAGTATTTATCAATCTAGTGAGTGGTTTCGTATAGCAAATGCAACTATTACTATTCATCCGATTCTTTGGTTAAAAGAAAAAGAACAGATGTTTAAGAAAAAAAGATTTGAGAATCCAGGAGATGTTAGTTATCTAAGAGAATTTGCATTAATCTGGTGGAAAGAATTAACTGATGAAGAGATTGAGGTGCTAAACCTTTGATTGAAAGCAAAATCTGTAAAATTTGTAATAAAGAAAAAGCTTTAGTTTATCTAAATAAAAGGAGACTTTTATCAAATACGGGTTCATAGCTGATATACATTTAAACATTTCTGATTCTTTATCCCCTATTGATTCAGCCACTGGTTTATCAATAAGAACTTTAGATAAACTAAATGCAATTGAAGAAGCGTTAAAGATTTCAATATCACATAATTGTGAAGCTTTTTTCATTGGTGGTGATATTTATGATAAACTTAATCCACCAGAAAAGTTAAAAGAATCATTCCTAAGAACTATAATTCCATATTCAAAAGAAATTAAAATTGTTGTCTTTCCTGGAAATCATGATGGAGCAGACTTTACTAATAACTATTTATCAGAATTAGCTTTATTAGAGTCATTAGAAAACCCACCATTTAAAATCATAGATGAACCTTCTACTTTATATTTTAACAATGGTCGCGATAAATTTTTAATTATCCCCTGGATTAATAATCATGATAAGATCCAAGAAATCATCAATCAACATGAAACTGGTTTAATTCTTTTAGCACATCTTGAAGTCTTTGGAGCACTCACCAGTACTGAGTATCATTTAACTGCTGGCTTACATCCTAATATATTCCAAAAATTTAAATATGTTATATTAGGGCATTACCACAGACATCAAAGACTAACTCAAACAATGGTCTATGTTGGTAGTCCTACTATAAAAGATATGTCAGAAATACATGATGAAAAGAAAGGTTTTATTATTTACGATTCGAATGCTAATAATTTTGAATTCTTTCAATTAGAAAAGAGACGCGGATTTATATTTAAACTTTCTGAAAATAATTTAGATGAAGCTCAAAATAGATTAGAGACAGACCCACCGAGAGAAGGAGATTTAATTGAGATAGAATTTATAGGAACAAAAGAATGGATTAACGGAGTTAAAGGAGAAGTACATAAAATCTTTAGAGAATTTAAACCCCTGAAGATAAAGACAAAAAGAAATTATATTAAAGTTGAAAATGTAAAAGCCTCAGAAATCTTGTTAATAAAAAACAGAGTAGATAGAATAAAACAATTCTCAAAAGAACATCCCGAATTTATTGATTTAGGGATTCAACTTTATCAAGATGCAGAGAATCAATATCTTGAGGTTAAAGTATGAGGAGATTAAGAAAAGTAATAGTTCAAGGTTTTGGACTATATAAAGAACGTCATGAGATTGATTTAACTCAAATACCAGATGATTCTATAATAGGAATTTTTGGAAATAATCTTGATGGAGAAGGTGGATATGATTCTAATGCTTCTGGGAAAACGACATTTACAAATTGTATCTCTTGGGGACTATTCGGGATACTTCCAATTCAAGGAGAATCTACTAGAGCTTTAACTAAAGAACAAATTGTGAATCGTGAATGTAAGAAAGCTTTAGTTGGATTAGAATATCAAATTGATAGCGATCTGATATATTTTGAATCTACTATGTCAGAGAAAGGGCATAGAAATATATCTTTAGAAATTAATGGGTCTAAATTTGAGGCTAATACAACTACACAAGTTAGAAATAAATTTTATTCTCTCTTAGGAATTAGTGGTGGAGATAAATCAAACTTTATTGATTTCCTTAATCGTTGTTATTTCTCAGGAGATGTTACTAAATCATTTGCATCAAAGAATTTTTCTGATAAAGATAGACTAAACATAGTATCAAAGATTAGAAAATTAGATGTTTACGATGTAGCTATAGCTAACGCAGAAAAATTAGCTAAAGTTTATAAGCAACGAATTAATGAACTTGAATTTAAACTTCAAGATAAGTTAAATACTTTTGTGAGTCTGACTTCTCTGAAACAATTAGAAGAGTTAAAAGATTCTTTTAGTAATAAGTTAAAATCGTTAGAAGAAGAAAGAGAAATAATTCAAGCTGAACTTGAAAAAATGAATAAGATTATCAAGTTTAAAACTGATATTGAAGACTTAAAAGATAAATTAATTCCTGTGAGGAAAAAGATTGATGATCAGATAAATTTAATTAAAAAATATTGCGATAGATTAAATTCTTTAAAGAAAGAATATAATGAAGTTAATATCTCTTTAGAAGAATACAGCGCATACTCTAATATGAAAATTAAGAAACTTGAATTAGAAACTGATATTAATTTTTATAAAGCTAAAATAGATGAAGTTAATAAAGCTAAGATTTTAAATAGTAATGAGTTATTAATTATTAAGAAAGAAATTAAAGATTTACAAGGTGGTAATTATTTAACGTGTCCAGTTTGTAATACTTCATTATTATTAGATTCTGATCATTTACATAAAATAGATATTGAAAAGATAAATTCTTCTGTTATAGAGAAAAATATAAGAATAAGTCATCTAGAAAATTCAATTGAGATCTATTTATCATCTTTGACAAAAGATAATAGTCTTATTAAAAGTTTAGAAACTGAAAAAGAAGAATTAATATCAAAGTCTTCTATGTACACGAATCTTAATAATAGACTTATTGATATTGAAAATAAGTATAATGAAGTATCAAAAGATGTTGAAGATTTTGTTTATGAAGAAGACATAATAAAACCTAAAGAAGAATATCTTGATTATACTAAATATATCGATTATCAGAATTTAGATAGTGAAATTAAATCTAAAGAACTTGAATTAAAATCTATTGGTGATTTAAAATATGATATTAATGATCTTAATATAGTAAATGAAAAAATGAGTGTTCAAAGTAATCTTATTAAAAAGAAAGAAGAAGAAATTGAGACTTATAGGAAATATGAAACAGAAATATCAGAAGTTAATTTAGAACTTGAAGAAGAAAATACTAACTTTAAAAAATATGATTATTGGAAAAATGGGTTTAAACAGCTCAAGAATATAGAATTGATTGAGACAGAACCAGAACTTGAAAATACTGTAAATAGAATACTAAATGAGATTGGTACAGGAATTGTAATTCAATTTGATGTAAGAGTTGAAGAGGGAGAACTAGCTATCAATTTAATAGAAGATTCCGGTAATGACTTACCCTTAGAACTGTTCTCAACAGGCCAAGCAAATCGTATTAGTTTTGCGTCAGGGTTAGCTTTAAGTGAACTAGCTTCAGACTCAAATATAGAATATGGATTTACAATGTGGGATGAAGTTTTAGATGGTTTAGATAATACAGGACAAGACATGTTCTTTGAAGTCTTAAGAAAATTACCAGGTCTAAAATTCGTAATCTCTCATGACAAAAAACTTCAAGGATTTTTTGAATATAAAATTATCGCGACTAGAAAAAACCACTCGTCAAATATTAAATTAATGATATGAAAATATTAGATAAAAAACTTTATTTTAACGAGAATTTCTTTGAGACTATAGATTCTGAAGAGAAAGCTTACTGGCTTGGGTTTATTGCAGCTGATGGAAATTTATCAAGTAAAAGACCACTATTCCGACTAACTTTAGCAGAAAAAGATTTAAATCACATAATAAAGCTTAAAATGTGTCTTAATTCTAAAAAAACACCATTTAAAATTAAAAATACTTCAAGTTATAGAATAACTCATTACTCTAAAAAGATGTATAATGATTTAGTAAATAAAGGTATTACTCCAAGAAAGAGTCTGACACTGCTTCCATCAAGAGATATCTCGGAAGATTTAATCCGTCATTGGGTTCGTGGCTACTTTGATGGAGATGGAAGTGTTTTTATACATAAAGAAGATAATATGATTAGATTTAATATTATTGGAACAAAAGATGTATTAGAATTTATATTAAAAGGATCTAATATAGGTTTAAATATAAGAGAAGTAAAAAATGTTTATAAAATTCAAAGTAGTAGTAAAAAAGCCTTATCTTTTTTAAGTTATATTTATGACAATTCAACAGTTTATCTAGATAGAAAAAAGCTAATATATAGAAATTATTTATTTAATCATCAAACTTAGGCAAAGAAATGCTAAATATTAAACCTCTAAATCAAGAACATGAAGTTCAAGTTCAACAAGAAAAGAATAAAGATGAGGCTCGGTCTATAGATCGTGAAAGATTCGGGAATCTGATCTACAGTGATAAAGTCTTTGATTCAATTAAAAAAGTTATTAAAGAAGATCAAAATTCAACCAGGAATAATATTAGATTTAGTCAATATGGTTCTAGATTAACTTTTTATCAAGGTAACCCATCAAACTTTTGGGGATTTATTGAAGTAATTAATGGGGATAAATTAGAGAATGGAGTTGAACCTCAATATAAGATTCAGATCTATAGTTCAATTCTTAGAAAGATATTTAAAAAGAATGATTTAACCAAAAAAATATTTGAAGAGGTAATCTAATGTCTTTATTATATAAACCATTAAAGACACTAACTGATGATAGAAATTGGAGAACTACTTTAGCTGTTGATTCAATTATTGAGACTTTGAAAGAAGCAGGTCTTTCAAGCTTCGAAGAAGCTTTTAAAGTGAATTTTACAAAAAGAGAAAAGAGAATCCAACTAGTAGAACATAAAATTCAATTAACGCATTATAGAGAAGGAGAGGAATTTCCAGTATATGAGGAAAAAAATAATATTCAATCGGAGATTAATTCTCCAAAATCCATCTAGAAAAGAAAAGGCTCTTATAGAACCTAACGAAGCTTATCTTTTTAATACTGATCAGTTAGCCTTATTTAGAAGAATGTATAATTTTTCTATTAAAGAAGTAGAAGATATGAATTGGATAACACCTACTCCGCTAAGAGAAGCTAAAAATATTTTAATATATAGAGTAGGTGGAATTGGTGACATTTTATTTTTATTTCCTTATCTAAGCTCAATAAAAAAGATTAATCCTAATTGTAAAATATCATTTATTTGTGGACTTGAAATTCTATCCATATTAGATATTTGTCCATATATTGATGTAAAAATACCTGAACCGGTTAGATATGATGATATAATTAAAGCTAATTATGATAAAATAATTGTTTGTGAACGATTCATTGAAGAGAATCCAGAATCAGAACATATTCATGCTATGGATCTTCCTAAAGATACTTTCTTCGAAGGGATTGAAAGAGGACCTATTGAGTCTACATTTAGTCTCTCAAATCCAATAGGAGATAAAATCCATATAGCAATTGCTTATTCTTGTTCAGCATTAGTTAGAGAAATAAGTCCATCTATTTGGTTTGATTTTATTCGTCAATTAGAATACGATAAATTTAGAGTTACATTAGTAGCCCCAGTTGATAAATTTCATGATATTGAAGATGTTAGTGAAGAGATAAGGAAACATAATCCTAAGCTAGAATTAAGAAGGTTATGTAATGAGTCACTTCTTGAAGTAATTAAAACTACTTTAAATTTTGATAGACCACATATAGCAATAGGTGCTGATTCTGGTTTAATTAATTTATGGGGTTATCATGGAATTCCAGTAATAGGATTATATGGCCCGTTTGAAAGTAAATTAAGATTAAAGTATTATAAGAATGCTATTGGAATTGATGCTATAACTAATTGTTTATTTGGGAAAAATGAGAATGGATCTTGTTTTGCCCACTCAACTAAATCTTGTGATTTGGCTCAATATAAAGAAGAATTACATTCTCCTTGCTTGCATCTGATTAATGCAGATCATATAAGACATGCTGTTAATTACTTCACTAAACTTCTTTACACAAATTAAGTCTAATTTTAATATGTATCTATAGATCTGATTTGCAAATCTTGAATAAAAGTTTTTAAATTAAAATTATGTTCCATAATATAACAATCTATATAGTAACCCCAAAAATTTGTCAGATATTTTTTACTAACAAGTCTTACTGAAAAGAGTCTTCTTTCTGAGGCATTTAAAAGTTTTATTATTGGTAATACATGACTATATCCACCCTTATCTATTGCTTGAATTAAATTCTCAATCTTAAAAGTTAATTTTGGTTTAGAATGATAATGTAAATAATTTCTAGCCATATATACATGAAGAGAAGGCTGAATAAATCTATTATCATCTAAATCTTTACTTGATTTTCCAAAGATTCTAATTGAATCTGAATCAACTACTGTTATAATCGCTCTACTATCTGCTTCTAGAATTAATCCTGGACACTTAATATTTATCTGATCTTCACCTCTAAAGTTTTGCCAAAATGTTCCAGTACTTCCAGGGGCAAATCCTAAGAATACTTTACTACCACCTACCTCAACTAAATCATCATAATTTTGTGTCCAGAAACCTCTTATAATTAGATTATTATCAACTAAAGCAGGGTATGGACCTGAATCAATATTTTGACTTCCTTGATAAGGAATGAACTCAACTCTTGGCCATTGAGAAACATTATTACGTTCTTCCAATTTAGTAATTATAAACTCTGCATCATAATCACCTAATCTAATTAAAGTTCCTTCACTTAAATTTCTAATACTTCCAACATCAACTGCTCGAGTAATAGAATTGACCCAAGTTATTTGACCATAGTCAACTAAATAAGTTACACCAGAATCTGACCATTGATGATTTCTTAATTCTTGATTATCATTAGTAAATCCACGATAAATAGTAACAGGAGTATAAGCGCTAAATGATTCTCCGAATGGAGAGCGGATTCTAATCTCATTTGAATCATAATTAACTGAATCTATAACTCTTGTAATTATAAAAGTATCACCTATATTCTCATCAGTCTTTTCAAGAGCAATAATATCCCCAGGCTTAACTTGATTTGATAAATCTTCTCCATAAAAAGATGGAAGTATTATTACAGTTTCTTCAGCAGAAAGATCTCTCATAAGTTTAGTTTCAATAACATTATTATAGATTAAATAAGAGAATCTTAAACGTGATTGTTCTGAATCAGAAGTTAAAATAAGTCCTTTATTATAAACTCTTAATGCTATACTTTTAGTTAAATCATCATCATGTCTTACTCTTAATTCTACATTCAACTGAACTCGATCCGTATCGTTAGCAGTAGTCTCATTAGGAATAACTACAACCTCCCACTCAACTTCACCTTTCTTTGAAATATAAGGAGTAGTCCTAATAATGTTTTCAACTTTATAATCTCGAATTTTTGAGGCTTTTACTACTCCATCTAGATCTAAATCAATTAACATGTCTGGTTCATTTGGTAATGCTTTAGGAATAAAAAAGAATCTTTCTTCATCAAATCCAGTAATAAAATTAAATCCTTCTGCTAACATTGATATTGCATCCCAAACATTTAAATCTTTTAAATCTGCAAGTTCAATAATCCCACCTAAGAATTTATCATATTTCCAAAGGTGATTTTTACTTCCTTTTTTATTAATTGGATTAACATAATAACCGGCACTGACTCCATAGACAATCTCAAAGTTATCAAGCTCCATAAGAGTAAGATTTGATAATTGATTACTCTCGCCATATACAGCATCATTAATAAAACCTAAAGTTGTATCTGAAGAATTATATGGATTAGAACCTTGAGTCAATATAAAATTATCATCAAAATAAAATTCTCTTAATCTTACTTTAACGATTTCTTCAGTACGATTCATTGATTCTATACAATAAAAAGATTGAGTTGTTTTAGATTGAGTAATTTTATTCAAAGGATAATAAGTGTTTTCTGGAAATATATTTCCAGGTGAGGTAACTAAAGTTAATCCATCATGAAACCATAAACCATAACAAGCACCTATTATAGGCCTATTTTCAAAATCATCATTAGTAAGTACATTTAGTTTATGATAATAAGTTATAGCTATTTTCTTTATTCCTGTACTATTAGTTAATGTAGCTAAGTCTATAATTACGTCTCTTGTACTACCATTATAACCGTCAGTAGCTCTAAGTAATGGAGTTGCTATTACACTCGGTGTATTTGAAATTATACAACTATCTAAGAATCCTTTACTAAAAGTTTTGGCTTCTGCAATATCATTATTCTTTCCTTTAAATGGATAATTTTGACTAGCTACGATTATTTTACTAGAAACAATAGTAGGATCGTCAAATACAGTAACTGCTGTTATCTGTTTCTGATAAGTAATTCCACCAGGTCTGGTATCTAAAAATTGATTAAATCCAACTGCATTATTCATATTCTCAATAGGATCTAAAGTAAAAGTCTCTAAATCAAACATATAACAACCTAATTGAAGTTCTTCAAGCTGATCTATAGAAGGTACTATAGAAGATATATCTAAAAAACCCATTGTCTTTCTTCTGATATTAGTATTTCCAAGTGTAGAATATTTCTCTTGAAGTTGCAAAAATATTCCACCTTTATTTCTATATTTTGGTAGATAAGCTAATGATCCTGATTGACCTGAAGTATATTTTAAATAACCTATTGGAGAAAAGGTCCAATCATATTCATTTTTTAGAAATCCTTCAAATGATATATTAAAATAACCAGGATCGAAATGGTGCTCTGATAATATGTCATAAGGTAAATGTTGATATGTTGGAGTATGTGGTTCATAGTGAATACCAGATAAATCTTTCTTAAAAATTTCATTTCCTTCTCCAGCATCTAAATCATAAGGATATGAATCTAAATATCCAGATCCTTGAGGGCCCGGATTAAAATTATAAACCTCTCCTTTTGTTTTCACAATAAAATCTGAATTAACATTGACATCAAATCCCTCTTCAAAAATATCTATTGGATATGGGATTGTATCCCCAATACTTTTTGAATTAAATATATGATATCTAGGTCTAGTTCTATGAGTAAAATATTTATCGCCAACTCCTGGGGTGTTTTCAAGAAATCTCCAATAACCTGTCTCATGTCTTGAAATTCTATTTACTCCAAAATTTTGTACTTTCTTCACATCCTGAATTCCAAAAACAGTTGGATTAGTAATTATCCTCCATTCAAACCACTGAGTCCATAAACTCTCTTGAATCATATTAATAGAAAAACCTACTGTTTGTGCAAATGGAATACATAAAGGATCTTGATAACCTTGGAGTAAATAATTAGATCCAAGATAAATAGCTTTTCTTGCTATATTCAATGATTGACCATTTACTAGTATTAAAGTATCTTTTTGTAAACTCCCATATCCTACAGCAATAGATCTCTTAGGCCACTCAGTATGAAACTGAAACCATTCATTTTGCATTGTCACGTTTCTATTAAAAGTAGACCCATAATAATCAGTTAAAGATTGTTGAGCTGCTGCAACAGAGGGTTGAACTATATGATATTCTCCTGAAAATAATTTTAATCCGAATGTTTTATTTTCTATAGCACTGTCATATAGAATCTCAATATTAATTCCATTAGATCTAAAGATAAGAAATTCACTTGAAGTTGGGCATAAATATCTTTTTCTGCGGAGTGTAATACCATCATCTTCAAATTCTCCTAGATCATGAACTAATTCTTCTTCAGGCCAAGCAACACCATGTATATACCTATCTTCAACTACACTCTCATCATTAAACCAAAGTCTTTTAATATTATATACTGTATCTGAAAAAACAGATGAACTTGATTTAACTTCTCCAATTTGAATATATGTTTGAGTTAGTTCGTTAAATTCATAAAAGAATTTACTTATACCTAAATAAAGTCTTTGACCTTTAATTCCTAAATCAGCTGCTAATATTGAATGAGTTTTTCCTATAGAATTCAGATTATTAGTTAATCTTGTAAATGTTGGTGGTCTTCCTAATGATGATATAATAGGAATATTTTTAGGTGTAGGTGGTCTTATTCCATTAATAATAAAATCTCTTGGAATTTCTCCATTCCTTGGGTCAGGATAAGCTTTCTTAATTAATTCTTTAACTAAAAAATCTAATGGAATATTTCTATACCATTGAAATCCAGATTTAATGTCATCTGCTGGAGTCTCAATTAACTTCTTAGTTAAATCCTCTAATTGAAGCGATATAGTATTATCTTCCTGTTCAGAAGTTCCAATTAAAAAGTTTCCAATAGGAATCACTTGTATTGAGTTATCTGAAAGACTAACCTCAAGTCTTATTGTACATTTTCTATTTCTTAAAGAAGTATGAGTCTTACTCCAGGTTTTTTCAAATCTAGCAATATTACCATTTTCAGTTCTTAAATTTTCTGGAAATGGTTGATTCCAAAAAGTAGTAATATCTTCTAAATATTTATCTCCTCTTAGTAAATCAGCGGATAAATGTTCTGCATAGTCAGGGGTCTCTGGTGGTGTTAGTAAAGGTAAAGCAATTCCATATAAAGACTCTTCAACATAAATTTGAACAATATCAGTAGCAATAATACTATCATTTAAGTTAATTTGATATTGACCTAATGTTACTGATTCTGTAACAATAACATCTTCATTAACTTGAATCTTTAAAGCATTAAATAAACTTTCTGTAATATAAATATATTCATTATCAATGTTAATATTAAGAGAATCAAAATTAATATGAAGTAAATTTATTACATCAGTAACTATAATTTTATCTTCTATGACAATGAATAAACCGTTAGTATTAATAATATCTTTAAGTTTTACATTTTCAATAATAAAGACATTATGAAATACTCTTGTAGTAATAGTTTCTGTAGTTCTAGCATTATCAAAAACATTAATATTTAATGAACCGAATGATATGCTTTCTCTAACAAAGACTTGTTCAAAGACACTAATATGTAATAGGTCAAGTGATATACTTTCACTAGTAAAGGCTTGTTCAAATATGTTTATATCTGGCATTAGAATGAATCTTTAATTATAACGTTATTATCCATTACACTTCCAATTGATGTTACAGTGATATTACTATGAGCATTTTTTGAATATAATGAATTCATGACTAATACAGTAACAGCTGCTCCTGCCTGAAAAGAATATTCTGTAGCAGAACCATAATCTGTTACTTCAATAGTACAATTTATAGTATCTATATTTTGACTTGAGTTAGTCCAATAAATTCCGCAAACTATATCTGAAACACTACCTTTTCCTCTTACACTTATCTGACAATCACTTATTACTCCTGTTGAAGTCCCATTCAAATAGATACCATAAGAATCTCCACCATCAGTGCCAGTTCCAAAATTAGCTCCATAAATCTGTAATGAACTTCTTTCAAATCTAAATAAAGAAGAATTTACATTAATACCAATAGCATCATCTGGAGTTGATGGATGTGAAGAAGGATGAACAAAAATTAAAGTATCTTCTATTCTAATATAGTTACTACCAGTTGAATCTAACCAAATACCTGATACTGTAGTTCCTAAGGTAGCACTTGGTTCAACTCTTAAAGTTAAATTCTTAATTAAAATTTGTTTATCAGAAGTGGCTTCAATTTTAATTCCATAAGGTGTTGAAGCAGGTGGATCTATTTGAAGTATACAACGTGTTTTATCCAACCCAATTAGATTTACAGAATCACCAATTAATATAGGACTAGTATAAGTTCCAGGATAAAGTAAAATTGTTCCTTTTTCTCCATCAATATAAGTATAAGCATCTGGTATATTATCAAAATACGGCCCAACATTATCAGAAAATTGAGGTGAAACAAAAGCTATTTTTGATGGGGGAACTAATAATGAATTCTTTAAACTAGTTTCTAAGTTTTCAAGTGTCACAGCGCCGGCCGCAATCTTATCCTGTGTAACAGAATCATCTTTTAATTTTTCTGATCCTATAGAATTATTAAATATTTTATTTTCTGTAACAGCAGCATCTGCAATTTTAGCTTCTGTTATATTACCATCAGAGATTTTATCAGTTATTATCGCGTTATTTTGAACTTTTCCAGCAGTTACTGAATCATCACCTAATTGACTAGATCCTACTGCACCGGCTGCAAGTTTTGAAGTAGAAACAGCACCATCCTGAATCTTAGTATTTATCACAGCGTCATTATTAATTTCATTAGCAGTAATCCCATTAGCAGGAACTTTAAGTGATCCTGAGCTTTTAGTAATTGTTAAGTTATCTACTTTAGGTCCCCAACCACTAACGTCTTCCATTATACTTGAGAATACATCACTGTTTAATTTTGCTTTGCTAACAGAACTTGAAGCTAATGAAGAAGCATCAATTGCTCCTGCAGCTATCTTAGCAGCAGTAATAGCACTAGAAGCTATTTTATTTGCAGTAATTGCAGCATTAGCAATTTTAGCTTCAGTAACATTTAGATCAGCAATATGAATAGTTAAAATTTCACCAACTCCAACTGTAGAACTCACTATAGTCCCTGGACCTGCTATATGTAATGGACTTAAATCATCTTGAATAACAGCATCATATTTAACAGTATAATCACCATCAGTAACATCAGCAAAAACTCTAGCACCATTATTATTCCCACCAGAAGGAATCTTAGTTCCTGTATATATTGTGAATGGAGAAGTAGTTTTAGTTATAGTAACAACAACAGAATCTGAAATTGGATTTCTGTTATTATCTGTCAGTACAAATATTGTTTTTCCCATTTTAAATATCCTTTAATTTAACTGTATTCGATTTTACATATAATTGACCTTTTAGATTCTCTATTGCTTTATCAATATTCCTAGCCTCAATTAATAAATTCCTTCCATTAGTTTCAAAATAATCAGATAAATCAACATATTCCTTATCTCTAGGAAGAGGATAACCCATTTTCCAAAATGAACTGATTTGACTATCAATAAGTAATCCATTAGCACTTAAACTAATATAACTTATTTCACCATTATAATTTGCACCGATCATTGGTAATAAATGATAACTAAGAGAAAGATTGTGAGACATTGAGGTCTCATAAAACGAATGTCCATTTATAATAACTTTTAGTATAAAGTTTTGAATTACTACTTGACAATTATATTTCTTTTCCCATAGAAGTGAAACTACATTATCTCCAGTTATAATTTTATCAATAATAATAAATGGACTATCATTTATCATTATATAAACTCTTAAACAGAATCTACCGGAATTAGCTGGATCTAATCCTATTGATATCATAATACGGGGAAAAATATAATTATATGGTTGAACTCGATTAAATAATATAAATAGATATCCAAAATCATATATCTTATTTTTATATGGTCTAAACCAAATATTTAATACAGTATTATTAAAATTTAAATCTGTAGTAGGTATAAGATCCCCAACTAGTCTAGAACTACTCATTTCATGAAATACTAATCCGTCATCAGATTCACTAACATTTTGAATTGACAGATTAGCATTTTTATGAGCTGCTCCAACATCAATAATTGAACTAGCAACGATCTTTTTCATATCCCAGATAAATTCCGGTTTCACAATTTCAATTCCATCCCATAATCCACCATCATCTTCAATAAGAAATTTTAATCTAAGTGAATTAATAGTATTCCCAGCACCCGTTTCAATCTCTCCAGAAGGATGTTCTCCAGTTAATCTATCCCTTCTTGGATTATAATTTAAACTTGAGTCAATTAACTCTTGAAATTGTTTTAAACTTAATAAAGCCATTATTCTTCAATAAATTCCATTGTGAAACTTCTTAAACTTAAATCCCAATTATCTTTAGCGTATTCTCTTATATGAACTTTACCCATTAGTGAGTGTGGTAAATCATTGATATATGGATGAAGATTTAATAAAAATCCTTTTTCTTGCCACTCAAGGAGAAGTTCAAACTGATCCCAGAAATCTTGAGATACATAAAAAAACCGACAAGTAATAACATATCTTTCTTTCTTACCATATAAAGACGTAGTTCCCTCTCTTTCAATTTTTTCAATCTTTAATGATTCTTCTTCTGGCCAAACTGAATATCTTCCAAAATCAAGACAACCATCTTGGTGAGCATATTTAATTCCTCCAGCATGTTCAACATAAAGATCATCAACATATAAAATTAAATCTCCAGCATTATTTTCAATAATACCATTATTTTGAAACCATAAACCTACTTGAGGCATTGATTCATTACTTATTCCAGTATCTAACAATTGTACTGCTGAGAATTCAATCCAAGCGTCATTATGTGCTGCTGCATTAGCAAAATTAACATAAAGATATTCTGCATCTCCTATATCTCTATGTAATGTGTGTGGTGAAACAATCATGAATAGAGAATAATTACTAGTTCCTAATTTAGCTGAAGTAAAACGAGACTCAACATAAATTCTACCCCCAAATCTATAATACTGATAAGGAATAAGTAAAGATCTATCTCTGATACCTCCGATTCCTGACTTAACTAAATCTTGCACAAAAAATAGTGTACTTGGTGTGTCATCATCAATAGCTATAGAAAGTCTTTGAGCATATTGTTTTCTCCAACCTCCACGATGATAATCTCCTAAAAGACCACTAATGATTTCAGAATAATTTCCAGATTGCATTGCTATATTAAAATAATAAGCAGAATTTTCTAAATAAACAGGATCTATAATATATTGAATCTTATTTCCATAAACTTCATCCAAATCTAATAAAAAACTATGGTCTGAATTCTTTCTTCTAATTTTAATCCAAGTACCAGATGCATGAGACCTGTCATCATACATACCTTCTAATAAAAGTGGATTACTTATATAAGTAGCCCAAACATGAGTAGATATAGATCCTTTTTGAATTCCTTGAGGTGTAAAGAAATAATTATAATTATAAGGTGTCTTATTTGGTACTTTCCACCCACCTGCTAAACAAGTTCCATAAAATGAAACTCTATCACCAGCTTCATACTGATTTATATTATTTTTATTTAATAGATAAATTTTTGAATATGTATTGAAAATAAAATCTTCTTTAACACCTGTAACAGGAACATGTTCAATATTTCCTTTAAAATCTGGATTAGAACTTGGCCCTAAAAGAATCTGATCTCTATATTGTAAAAGAGAACCAGGTCTATCATATATGGCTGGATCTAATTGAACAAATTGAGAATTGCTATCAACACTATTTTGAAGAGTAGCAACGAAATTCTGTCCAAACTCAAATTTATGATTTTTAATTGGAACAGCAATTGCCATTTGCCAAGAAGTACCTTGAGCCATCTTTATTCTCCAGTCTTAAAATAAAAAAGTAAATCATCGCTATACTCAACAGAATAATATATCTTATAATTAAAATTCTCTAAAATTTCTTTCATCTTTAAATAAGGTATAAATGTATTATGGTCTTTTATAAACGGTTGAATATGAACCCAACCTGGATTTTTACATTGAGTAATATTAGGGCCATAAATTAATACGTCAATATTCTTAGGTAATTTTCCTAAGATATCTAAATGTTCTTGAAGTGTTTGATGCTCTAATACATGAATAAACGCAAATAAAGTTTTTTTATTGGATTCTATAGGATAACGGGAAATCACATCTGAATTGAATATCAATTCAACAAACTCGACGTCCTTATGATAACCATATAATTGCCTAAATTTATCCATGAGTTGTTGATAGAAATTTACCATACCATCAATAACTACAACTTTATCAATGTTTAAGTGAGTTTCCATTTTTGGGAGTCCACCCCCAAATGAGTAACAAATGTCATAATGAGTCTCAAATAAATCTGGAAACTGGGGTTTAAGAATCTGATGTAATCCATTATAATGACCAACATCTGTAAGCATAGTTTCAGTATAAACCCTTGGGTATACATCTTTTACTTCAGTCTCAAATGGACTAAAATATTCCTTAGTCCAAATTCCATTTTCATCAACATTGTATTTTGGGTCAATTTTTGATTGCATATATTTCCTTTCTAAGTTAATGCTCTAATATTGTCAAATGAGAATTCCTTATTATCTATCGCCTGCTGTACACCTTGTTTCATTAATTCTGTTGCTTCTTCAACATATTCAACTACTGAACCAGAACCAATAAAAATTTGTTGACCTTCTATAATAAAAGTAGGAGTAATGTTAATATTTACTTCTTCAGCTCTAATTGTGCCACCAAATTTAGTTAATTGATTTTGAGGTGTTTCATCAAAAGTAGGAGCTTCGAATTGTTCAACGTTACTTAACATTGATGTTAATATTCCAAATCCAGCTATAAGTGGAGCAAAAGGTAAGAATGCTAAGAATCCAGCTCCTGCAGCGGCAAAAGAACTAGCCCCGCCCTCAAGCGCTTTAAGGCCTTGAGCCACGGCTATTTGCTTAACCATCTCTTCAATAATCTGTTGACCCATATTAGCAACACTCTGTAAAACAGTTTTTCCAATTTGACCCCAAACTTGGTCAATTTGTTTAGCATAAAATTGATTAAGTTCTGCAATTCGTTTCATTTTTTCCATTGCAGTAATCTCACCTTGAGTATATAATTTTTGTTGTTCGGAGATAGCAAGGTCTCTTTCTTTAATTAATTCATTTACTTGAAATCTTGAATCTTGAATTAATTGACCAAGCTGAAATGAAAATTGAGAAAGAGAATTTATCATCTCCTCAATTCCATCTTTTACTTGACCAGAAATTTTTATCTTAGATAATTCTGTTATTGAGTATATTGTATTATTAACCAATTCTGTTAATTCAGGAAATAAAAGTTTAGCTACATTTAATGTATCAACTAATGTATCTCTCCAATCCTCAATTTTCTTAATCTCTTGTATATTAAATCCAATTACATTTCCTATAGCTACATCAAAACCAAAAGATCTTTTAATATCTTCTTGAAGTCCTCTAGCCTCTTTTAACCAAGTCTCTTGATTCTCTTTCATAAATTTAACAATACCATTCTTTAATCCACTTAAAACTTTATCAAAATCTATTTCTGTCATTTTCATAAGTGGGTCTATAACTGAAAGAGCTTCCATAGTTCTTTTAGTTTGATTTAAAACTCTTTCAAGTGTTAAAAATGTACTAATTTCTTTCTGTAAGCCTGCTGCGAAATCAAAACCTTGGATATCTTTAACATCACTAAGAGTCTCGAGTTTTTGATTTACATCATCAAGATCTGCAGAGACTTTTTCGATATAAGAGTCTAATATTCTAAAACCACTTTCAATATTTGTCATAGCTAATTTCTTAGCAAAGACTTGTGGGAGTAACTTTTTCATTTCTTTTAGAATATTAATAATGATATTACCACTATTGCCAAATTTCTTTTGAAGAAAAGTGAGTTCAACGTCAAAGAATCTAGTTAATTTCCTTAATGCAATATTTGATTCTTCTTCATTCTTAGTTAATTCTTTTTGAAAGTTAATAAATTCAACTCCAAACATTCTTAATTTACCAGTAGCATCTACATATAAATTTGAATAGTCTTTAGTAATTGTAGCACTAGTTTCTAAAGTCTTATTAAGTGATTTTAAAGTCTTATTAAAATTTAATTCCTCTTCCCAAGTATCAATAATATCCTCTTTTAATATCCTTAACTTTTCTGAAAACGCTAATAGATTTTCGTCATCATATTGAGATAAAGCGTCTATCATACCATCAAGGCTTCTTTTAGCCTCGCTGTTCACATTATCAAGTTCTCCAATTATTTGAGGAATTATATTTAAGAAACTTATAGCTCCTAGCATTTCAGAATTAACTGTTAGAATGCTTGAGCCTACTGAAATTAAATCATCTTTAAGTTTTAAAACCTCTTCTCGAATAGGACCAAGATCAAATTTTTCTGGGATAATTAGGTAATTCTTTAAATCAAGTTTTTCAAGATCTTCAAGAGGAATCCTTACTTCAGGAATCTTAAGCTTTGCTAAATTTCCTAATTCTGTGGATAGAGAATTTAGTCTATTAGTAATTCCTTCTAGATCTTCTTCAGGAATATTAAATCCACGATCAGTTTTATATTTTTGAATATCGGATAAAAATGAATCAAGTTTTAAGGTTGCTTCCTGATTTTGAATTAAGAAAGTTCTTAAATCTTCTGCATCTTTCTTTAATATATCCATTCTACTCTTGAATGCTTTTTCTGGTTCTCCAGTCTGATCTTTAAATTTCTCACTCTGGAGATTATATGAATCGATCTGTTTTGTTAACTTATCTAAAACTTGAGTATATTGACCACCAGTTAGTGAACTTAATTGCATTATTTTCGTATTAAGAATTAATGACTTAGTATATAAATCTGCTTCAGATCTGATTCTTTGAAACCCTAACATAGCTTTTTGAAGATTAGCCTCAAATTCCATATTAGTTCTTTCTAGATTAACTTTCCTCATTTCTTGTTCGATACCCTCAGCAATCTCTCGATAACCTTTCTCAATCTCAACTACTTGTCTAATTAATGAATTTCTAAAATTACCAAGTCTTAAATCTAAAGCTTTCTTCTGAATCTTTGAGATCTCATTCTCTCCTTCTGTAATAATTTTACCCAATTCTCTATAATGAGATCTATACGCAAGCTGAGTTAATTGCTCAAATCTATTAAATGCGCCAAAATAAGCTTGTTCATCTAAATCAACAATAGGCATAGCTTCTAGAAAGGATCTATTAGAATGAATCTCTTGAAGTTGTTTAAATAGATCATTAGTCCCTTTAACCATTTTTGAGAAAGTTCCTGTAGCCATGTTTCCCCAAGCTTCAAGTTGCTCAATAACAAATTCTTGAGATTCATTAATCTTATCATTAGTTTCAATAATCTCTGATCTTAAAGCATTATAAGAAGTTCTTAAATCTTCAACATGTTGTTGAACCTTATCAAAATATTCTTCATCAACACTACCACCTCTTCTTATTGTTTCCTGTATCTCAAGAAGTGTTATTTCATATCTACCTAATTGTTTATTTACTCCATCTAGCTCGGCTGATAAAATCCTAAGAGTTTTTCCTGATCTACCAGCTATATCTAAAAATTGCTTTCCACCCTCATTTTTAAACTCTATGTTAATCTTACTTTGTTGTGGGAACAAACCCGCAAAAGAAGACATTCTCTCTGGCATTAAAATATCTTTGAGACTTGGAACTCTTTTCATTTGATTATTAATCTCTTCTATAGCTTTAGAATAATCATCAATAGGAGTAATAGAAAAGAATTCTTGTCTACTTTTTAATGTTGAACTTAGTTCAAGGTAACTATCATTTAAACCTTTTATTCCCTTTAACTCAAGTCCAATTTCCCTACTCATTTGCTCATAATTATTTTTCTTAGTATCAAACAAATCTTTTACCAACTCATAAGCTATTTGAGCTAATGTTACCCATAAGAATATTTTTCCTAAAACATTACCTACTATAGCCCCAATATTTAATATACTTCTTCCAATCCCCTTTAAAGCAACTCCGAAAGATGTAACTAATTGTGTGGCAGTCATTGCTCCAGTTTTTTGTTGAAGCCAAAAAGTTTTTGAAACAACATTTAATCTAGCAAATTCTAATCCTATCGCTTTTAATTCAAATTTTAATTTAGTGAATAAACCTAAATGCATTCTGGTTGATTCACCAATCATAGCATTAAAAGCTTTAGTTTGATTCTTATTAGGTTCAACAGTCCCAGCAGGACCCCAAAAGAGATTACCTGCTTTCATAGAACCAGTTTTTCCAACTTTTTGAGTTGTCTCTTGACGAACAGCATCAAATCCTAATTTTCTTAATGCCAATATCTTTGCTTGAAGTTCTAATTCCTGAGCTTGACTCCTTGTACCAATAGCGATTAATTCATTAATTCTTTTTTGAAAAATTTCTTTAATGTATAAAGTCTCATTTCCTTTACTTAATAATTGATTCATTTCGTTAATAATTCTAGATTCAACCATAGCAGCATCAACACCACTTAAAGCTTGAATGTTATATCCACGTCTTAAAATTATAGCTTCTTTTAAAGCATCATTCTTAATGATTCCAAAAGAAGTTTCTAAAGTACCAACTCTCATTTTAGTTAAAACACCTGAGAGATAATTACCAATTTTAGATAAAGCTAATGCAAATAAACTTAATTTAGTGATTGGTGAATCTAAAGCCTTACCCAAACCTAAAAATCCTCCAGATAATTCCTTAATTGAATCATCAACAAACTGTATAGTTCCTATAAGTTTTTCTAGAAAAGTAGTTATAAGAGTTACGGCATTTCCAAAAGTTTCTGCAACACCTTTAATTATATCTCTTCCTAATCCACCTTTAGCTACTATACTTGTATAACTTTGAACAGCTTTTTCAATTGCACCAACAATAGGATCTATAATTATTTCTCCAAGTCCTCTCCTCATTTGCATTAAAGTAGTTTGAACTTTAGTAATTCTACCCTGATATGCATTTAATGATTTTTCAGCATTACCAGCAAAAATTGAAGCTTCATGAATGATTCCATTTACTATAGCATGTCTTTTTTCCATTTCAGTTAACGAACCAGAAGTTTTTCCAATTGTGGCTGCATATTCTCTATACATTACAGATATGTTTTTAGTAATACCAGCATTGTCAATCATTATTGAGTTTTGATTTTTAATACCTTGAGTAGCACCAACAATAGCTTCTTCCATAGAAAGAGTACCTTGTCTATTAAAAGCAGCAGCATCTGTTAAGGCTCTTAATACTTGAATAGATTCAGTCATAGACATATTTGAAGCAGCAAGGTTTTTTAATGCTGCGGCTGTTCCACCAAGAGACATGAATCCTTTCTCTTCCATTTCAAGAGATAAATTCTTAAGTACTTCGAAACTTTGACCTGTGTTAATTGCTACGGCTTTTAAACCAACTAGTGCAGACTCAGCTGTAATTATAGCCTGATACCATTGCTTAAAAGCTAAAACAACACCTGATGTAGCGAATACTAATAAAAGTAGTGTATTTCTAATTCTACCAACTTCATGCCTCAATCCTGAGGTAACTCCACGCATTTGTTTTTCACGTAGTATAAAATCATCCATAGTCCTACCAACTCCAGAAACTCCTGCACCACCCATAAATGGTGCTGCCATTATCTTATTCATATCTACTTGAGTTTGCTTAGTAGTAGTTCTAACTCTTCTTTGAGTTTTCTTAGCTAGATTTTCAATACCTAAATTCATCTTCTCAAATGAAGCAAGAGTTTGTTGTTGAAATGATGACATAGCAGCAGTAGCTTCTTTTGTCTCTGCTAACACCTTAAACATCATTTCCATTATTGCCTGTTGTCTTTTAGTAGCTCGTCCCATTTATTTCAATCTCTTTAATTCTTTTGAAACTTCTGCTAACACTTTCCCATATTCAACAGTTTGAATTTCTTCAGATATAATAAATTGAAAGTCATTAAAATCTTTTTCATCTGACTTTGTAAAAATAAAAGGATCTCTTGCATGAACTCTAGTTCTTTTCATCTCAATTGAAACTTCATAATCTGGTCCTAGATTTAATTTTCTGAAATATTTTGCGTACTGAATTGGGATAATAAACTTAAACTCAAATTTTCTACGAGCATCACCTTGTGATCTTCTCTTAATTATTAAAACTGGTGTATCCATAACACCACCAGTAAAATGTGTCTCTGCGTAACTTGATGATACAAAATACTCAAAACCTCTCCTAAAAGTTGTAGAATTTTTACCTTTAAAAGTTCTTTTACGATAAGTAAAATCTAAAGAATTTTTTAAAGCTCCAGTAAATAACAATACTGGATTTCTTGGGGTAACACTTGCTTCTCTTGAAGGTGTTATTTTAGGCAAAGAACTAAAGAACTTAGATAGTATTGGTTCAAGATTACCTTTATTTTTTGTTTGGAGATTAACTGGAACATACTTATCTTCTCCACCCATCTCTACAGTAGTCCACCTAGAAGCGTCAAGTATATCATTCTTTAATTCATTTGGATTTAATTTATATCTTCTAATTTTTATTGCTGAAGGTTCAAGTCTCGGCCATTGACGTGGATTCTGAATAAATTTATTCTGAAAGTTCTTTAACTGGACTTCACCATACTGTTTAAATGCTGGATCTAATCTACGCATATCATTAGTTAATCTCGGAAACCCATCAACTACTCCATTTATCCGTTCCACAGTGGTAGATAATAATCCCATAAATCTTTGCATAGAACGTTTATTTGCTGCAAGATTAGAAACTTTTGGGATTCCCCCAAAACTTATAAAGAATGTCATTCTTTTAGCCAACTAATCTTCTTCCTTTTTTCTTTTCATCAACATCTTTCATTGAACTACCAGCTTTTAATCCAGTCATTAATTTATCAGCTCTCACTTTCTCATACCTATTTCTTTCTTGTCTAATAGTAGAAAAAACATCAAGGATATATTGAGGTTGGTCAAAAATACCTCCTTCAAATGGTAAATTTTTATATTCTTTACAAGCTGATTCCAAATCAATATAGTAAGCAAGACTTGGATCGATAAAAGCTGTGATACAAACTTCTTTTTGAGTTCTTGGTTTAACGAGGGCTTGAATAAATTCGAATGGAGGCATATCCGGTACATATAAATCATTAGTATCGTATAACCATTGGAGAAATTCTTCTTGTGTATAGGTAGCTTCATTGACTTCAGTCATATTAAGTTTTTTTGTATCGACATCAAAAGTCGGCAATTTAAGGATATATGCTTCCTCTCCAAATTCTGGATGGAAGCATATCCTATTCTTATACCAGCAATTATTTTCTAAAGAACAAATATCACAATCATATTGAGCAGAACGTTCTCTTTTCTCATTTCTCCAAAGAAAGAACCATATTATGAGTTGGAGTTTTTTTTAGCACCTTCTGTCAACTTACTCATATTATTTGAGACCTCTAAAATCTCAGCTAAATGATCTGCTGATAATGTCCTAGCAATCTCCTTAAGAACTGCAGGATCATCAGTTGATTTAATAACACCGTTTTCAAGATCTTTAGCCATAACGTGACTTTTAGGAAATCCATATAATTCTACTTTCTTAACCACATATATGAATTCTTCTTGGTCAGCTATATCCATTTTAGTAGGATTTACTTCTCGTCCTCCTTTTCGATTCTCTTTAAATGCAGGAGCATATCTTTGAACAGTTTTATTTTGGTCATGTCCAGTTTTTGGCTGAATCCAAAAAGTAGTCTGTTCTGCAATAGGCTGTGACCTATCATCTTCAAGAACATAAGGAATTAGAGTTTGCTCAACACCACGTATCATTTTTATCTCCTTTTATTAGGATTATTATTTAGTTAGTTATTCGGTCCAGTCATTATCTACTTTAACATAACCTAATCTCATTGTGATTCCAGCTACTGTGCTTTGAGAATCCTCAACAGATTTAAATGTCATTGGAACCATTGGAACTTCATCAATATCATTCTCATCGTAGTCAGTTAACTTTACTATTGTATGAATTCCAAAATAGTTACCAACAACTAAGTTCTTTGCACCCGCTGTTAAAACATCAACATCTCCAGTAGGCGGGGTAGTCTGACCAACAGTAAATTGAGTAAAAGCAGCATTTCCCCAAACTAAACTTACTCTTACTAAAGTACCTGCTCTATAATTTCCAATAACCACTTGCTGATTTGCTTGAATTGAATAAGGATCATTCCAAGGAACAGTTATAGTTCCAGTAACCATAAGCCTTCCCATAGTTACTGATTGAGCAGAAACTTGATTATAATACTGAGTAACTACTGTTCTTTCAAATGTAAACTCAAAAGAAGGTATTGAAACTGCAGTAGCATCCAACTTTACTGTAAGATCTTCAAACTTTAATGGTGGTAAAGTATCAAATAGTGATGCAGCAACAACTTTAGCTGATAGATCGTAATCTTCCCATTTAGCACCATAAAATTCTACTTCACCCTCAATTAATCCACCTTCAGCTCCTCTAACAACTATTCTTACAGGTGTTATACCTTGAAGAGCCTGGTCAACAGCATCCACATCAGGTTCGTCCTGTCTAAAACGAACTAAATTACCAAAGACGATAGGACAAGCGCTATCATAAGGAACGACAGTCATAATCTGCAAAGCAGTATTTGTAACTCCATTTCCAAGTGTTACTCCATCTTGGAAGAACAATCTCAAGAACATTGAAAGATTATGAGCATTAAAAACTACCGGGATAGTAACAGTTTCAGGTCTAGCAGTTACTGGAGTAATTGAAATTGTATTCTGTAATGACTTTCCTGTGGCTAAGTTTTTCTCAACAACTGCATTAGCAGCCTTTACCAAAGGGTAAGCGTCATCAACCAAAAGGTTATACTTTTGATTAGTAGCAAATGTTCCTCTTAAGCCTTTAGTTCCACTGAACTGTGGTGGAATTGCTAAAATGCTTGTCAACGAGGTTGTACTCTTGAAAGATTCTATGGCATAAATATCTTGCCATATCTGTCTACAAGCCATTATTCATCCTCCTCATCATTTAGGGTTTTAATAATAGAATCATCTTCTGATTCTAATGGTTTAATCCTAGAAATTAAAGTCTCTTTTAAATTTTCTCTTGTCTTAGTTATCTCTTCTTTTCCATGTTCTTTATATCTCATAAGAACTTCATCTTTAGAAATAGATAAAGAATGTTTATAACTTATGACTTCTCCAGTTTCAACATTAACTAAATTATAAATACTCTTTGCAATCTTTTCAGGAATTTCAACAACATTTCCATTACTTAGTTTTTGAATCTTTCCAAGATTCTCATCTGATTCAACTATCCAGTTAACTATCCCACCACTATAACCGAATCCTGAACTTTCTTGAATTAATTTTACTCTCATAATATTCCTCTCATTTATCGATATACTCTGATTTCTAAATCAAAAAAAGCAGTTTCAACACCATCTGCTTGTGCTATTCTTATTACTGTAGGTGATGCGTGATAAATCACTATATATGAAAATGATGTTGGGCTATATATACGTTCAGGTGATATAAAAACTTTATAACTATTTCCAACTGGTCCTGTAAAAACAGGAGATGATGCTGTACCTTCCCATAATCCTAAACTCACTTCTGTCCAAGTCACTGTAGCTCCAAGAGTATTTTCAAATGGATATGCATCTATAGAATTATCATCACCATCTATATGTATTTTTGTAGCATAAGTTTTATAAGGTCTTATACCATCATCGATTTCCTGATTTTTATGTTTTGATTTAAATTTAGCCATTATTGACCTTCAAAAATATCACCATCATCTGTAATAACAACATCACCTTCTTGTGTAATAAAATCACTTTTTACTACTGATAATTCATAAGGGTATTTAATTAGAGATTCAAAACTAGATAAGTTAACAACTAATTGAGAAGTAAAATATCCAACATCTTCAAGCATTGTAGTTCCAATTATGATATCATCAAGATCGTAATCAAAACAACGATTAAAAATAAATCTATTAGCAAATAATACATCTCTTACTTTATGAACGATATTCAGATTATTATAAATACTATTTGGAGTATTCATAAAATCTGTATAAACATTAACATTGTATTGAGCATCATAAGAATCACTTCCTCTGAATCTTGAATTAATATCTGCATTAACTGGAGTAACTACTATAGCCGGATAATAACTTACTGGTTCAACAGATCCATATTTTATAGTTTTAACTTCAGAAAATAAAGTATTTTTATAGCGTGTTAGTATCTCATGAATAATCTTAGTAGTTTCTTTTAGATTTGTTTCTCCCAAATTCTCCGAAGGTAAACATTTAATAGCATTTGTCCTTATTTGACAACTATAAGAAATATTCATAGTAGCTTCTGATATTACTCCCTCAGTAGTATTTACGAAATCTAAGAATTTAATTTCAGAAACTTTTGAATTAAATACTATTGGAAAGTTTGAATTTAAGACTTTAAGTTGCCATAATTCAGAATGAGATTGTCTCTTGAATAGGTTTTTTAAGCTATTCATTAATCCATTTGCTTGACCAAAAGAAGCATTAGAATTTGATTTTAAAGTCCTTATTGAAAAAGTAACTGTTCTTTCAACA
>Ga0137445_1000004_pt1 | contig 40946 bp, 54 predicted proteins | sample EasRivERMGT338_2_FD_104647 | JGI IMG/M metagenome (GOLD analysis project Ga0137445, IMG submission 104647) | Soil microbial communities from meander-bound floodplain in the East River, Colorado, USA - East River MetaG ERMGT338_2 | ecosystem: Environmental > Terrestrial > Soil > Floodplain ...
CGGCCATCTGGGCGTAGAGGCTGCGGCTCTTGGTGGGCCGGCCCATGATGATGACCTCCACTCCGGGGTCATCGAATCCCTCCGTCAACACCCCGCACTGCCCCATTATGGCTACATATCCATTGCGACGGGTGATGATAGTCCCGTTCTCGTTTGTTACACACCAGACCCATTCCTCCGATTCCAGCTTTCCAAATGACGCCGGATTTCCACCGCTGCTTTTCACGCTGGAGTTGTTAGTTCTAACTGAAGACCTCTTTCTCAGTGAGATGTGACCCAAAACAGAATTGGGATGCTTTCCGCAGGATGTGTTTGCTCTGATTCTGAAATTGGATGCCCAACCACGAACCACGGCCCATGCCTGCAATCGGTCGAACATTGTCCAATTCACACCGCAGATACGGTATCCGGGATTGGCCCTTCTTCCACTTCGGTGGTAATGCTTGTCCCCGTCGCCAAGCCACAGCCCATATATCAATGACTCAAACTGTGTTGGCGTCATTGCTGACAGGTTGGTAGAGAGAGATTTATCAATCCATCCAGAAAGCTGACACCACCCCCTGCGAGCTAGAGTGCCGCCAATGTTACCCTTTGGAATTCGGTATCGCCAGTAGCGGCCATTTCCGGTGCGCTTCCAGTCGAAACCACACTCGTTAAGTATGCGCTCAATTGATTCGCAATTCTCTCGGTATTCTTTTGACTGGACTATTTCAATGCTGGCTCGCTTAACATTGAGAGAGCCATCACTGGCATAAAGGCCCAGGAATTCAAGCTCCGCTGGTGTCAGTGGAACTCCAACAACCGAAACGTCCACGCCAGAGAGCGGTATGATGTATGGTGACTTGCGACTAGGAAGTTCGCCAGCATTGCAGACCTTTATGTGGTGTTCGTCACAGCCAACCAGCATCCTGTGACCCTCGGTAACTCTCATATTTAGAGTTTGGTTACGTATTTCAACCATTCGCTCTCCCGGCTGACGAAGGCGCTTTACAATGCGAGATATGGGCTGCCACTCAATCAGGTTACTGCCCATTCTTAGCGTGGCGGTTTCGTCAAAAGGCATCATTCCGTCTATTCCTATCCATCCACGCTTGGTAAGTATTTCAGTCTGGTCGTCAAGGCAGTTGCACATCACCTGAATCTTGCCGCTGCGAAAATCCTCCAGCTTCTGCCTGCGATCATCCTTGTTGGTCGCACCGCACACCCAGTCGGCCATGCCCGGTCGGTGACGGTTGAAGATTTCAGCAGCCTGCTCGGCTTGCTTGACGGAGCAGGTGAACAGGATGGCCCTACGGTCGCCGATGATCTGCAAGGAAGCACCAGTCACCCCCTGCATGTTCTTTTCCGACTCCATCAGTTTGGCGAGGTCCGCCCCATTCAGGTCCCCTGCGGTGGTGCGAATATCCGAGAAGTCCAGATCGCCGATGCTGACGAACTGCTGCTCAATCGGAACGAGCCACCCATCTTGGATGGCATCAAGGATTTCGTAGTTGAAGGCAACCGTATCGAACACCTGACCGAGAGCTTCCTCGTCTGCCCGGTCAGGTGTCGCAGTAACACCAAGGACCTTCAGTTTGGGATTCTGACGGTAGTAGTCAATGACTCTTCGGTAGCTGTCCGCCGTCGAGTGATGGCACTCATCGATGATGAGCGTGTCGAAGTCGGTGGGCTTGAACCGGCCCATCCGGAAGCGATCCCCCCACTTGGAGCTCATCGTCTGAATCGTGGAGATCACCACCTTCTGCTCACCCCACAGGCTGGCGTTGACGTAGAGCTCGGCCATCTCGATACCGCAGTCCACACCAGCGAAGCGCTCGATCTTGTCACGGGCCTGCCAGATCAGCTCTTCCCGGTGGGCCAGCACCAGGGCCCGGCCCGGCAGCCTACTCTTGATGACGCAGGCGAAGAGCACAGTTTTACCCGTGCCAGTCGGCATGACCGCAGCGGTGGAGACTGCCGTCTCCCACTCGTGGTGGATGCAGGTGTGCGCCTTAACTTGGTAGTCTCGTGGTTTCATTCATTTTGTCGATGCGGGGCGGCTGATATCTGCGAGTATTTTCGAGCGCCTCTCGATTTCTGCGGCGCTGTAGTTTTTCGGCTTGCCAGCGGCGAGCCGCCCGAGCGCTTGAGCGGCCTTGTTCATTTCGCACCCCTCGCTTTTTCCCACGCTTCAGCCCTCTCCACATCGTCGCTCCATATCATGTCGTAGTCCGAGACGAGCGGCGTCCCGACCTTATTGCGCGGGCATCGGCGCGCTACCACGTCGCGGAGCGCCGCCAGAAAAGCCACCCGCTCTGCTTGGGTGGCTCTGCGTGCGTCAGAGCTATTCATTTGCGTCGCTCCATGTCGGCTCGACGCCATCCGCATCAGGGCCGAGATATTTCGCGCCGCTCCGGGCCGTCCCATTGAGCGCGCCAGGGAAGTAGTCAGCGACATTGTAGCCCGCCGCATCTCCCGTCCATCCGGTCGGCTGGACGAGGCAGTAGATGAGATTGGCATCCTCCTTGGCGATGTCGCGCGCCTTGGAGACAGATACGCCCTTGCGGTATCCCTCGGTCGGGTCTGCGTATTTGTGGAGCGTGACCCCATCACGTGCCGCGATTCGGATTGCTTCGTTGCCTTCGATTTTCCAGGTATTCATTTTATTCTTTCTCGGCTCGGCTTACTGGGCCTCGCTCATTACGAAGATTTTGAGTTTCATGCCTTCTTCTCCTTCATCTTCTTGATCTCGGAGGGAACGAGGGTGTTCCACCTGAACCGGCTGATCACCGCACGCCCCTTGCACATGCGGCACTCACCCTTGGGCTGAGTCTTGGGCTGGCCCTGACATTGGGTGCATACGGCATACGGCATGGCTGTGCTCAGGTTGGTTATCAGCTTGTCGAGGTCGGCGTTCGCTGCGGAGAAGTTGACCTCACCATACATCAGGTCCTCCTTCTTCTGGGTGATGACGAGGAACTTGTGGACCAGCTTCAATGTGCCCATCAACTCCTCGACCTCTGACCTGCGGTCCCAGAATTGTTTGGCGAACACCGGGATGGGAGTCCCGACGCTGTCCACGTCCACCTTTAGTTCTATCGGGGATTTCCCCGATACCTTGGATGCCCGCTCCTTGCCGTCCCTAGCCACCCGCACCGGCTCGGGCTTCACCTGACCATCCTTCTCCATGGCTTCACGCACGTCCTTGACGGTGTGGTTGTCGACGACGCAGATGGCGGCGATCTGACTGTCACTGCACTTGGGCCACTGCTTCACGGCCTCACGGATGGCGAACCGTTTGTCCATGTTGGAGCGCCTGATGCCGTGCCGGTCGTTGGCGGTGAGCGCAAACCGCAGAGCCTCCTCCCGGCCACCCTTATGGATGGTGGCCTCGATGTGCCTGGCTTTGGTGGCGATGACCGCAAAGGTGCGGTGCGCTCCATCACCCAGCAGGAACACCTTGTTGTCCGGGGTGAACACATCGATCGGTGGCATCTTGATCTTACCCCTGCGGTAGATTTCTGCATACTCCTCGACCACGTCATCCCGAATGTGGCTTCGGACCACCGGACTTCCCTTCAGGTCGATGTCTTGAACGAATATAAGTTTACTCATAGCTTCTGTTTGTTTCGTGCCTTTACTGTTATAGCATTAAACGTTAATCCAGGTCAAGGATTTAAGCTCAACCAGGTTCATGATTATTTATCCTTCTCGATGCTGCCCTCCTTTCTGCTGACGTCCACGATGCCGTCCATCATGGCGTCAGTGCAGGCTTTCAGCTTCTTGCCCTTGAACCCGGTGACCTTGCGGACCAGCGCCTCGAAGTCGCCCTTTCCCACCTTTACGCATTGCATGAAAAAGGGCAGTAGGACGTGATCGGCATGCATCTCTGCGTTCTCATTCGTGGCGAAGTCCCGGCCCACCTCAACGAACCGACGGAATAGTTCCTGCGGGTCCTTGACCGTCTTCACTTCGTCGCCGACTCCCATCTTGTAGCCCGGCACGCAACCGGGGAATTCCCCGATCAACACCTTGAGCTCGGAATACGACTCGTCCAACCAGCGCTGGGCCACGCGCTTGCCGTCCATGAACTTGGCCCGCTGTTCATCAGTCCAGTCCTTGACCGGCACGCCGAACATGGTTGCGGGTGCTGGGATGAGGGATTGGGCGAACTGCTGATACTCCGCGCAGTCGCTCCGGGCCAAGCAGAACTGACACTGCTTCTCGCCTGCGGTGCGCGTGGCATCCGGATTGTTGGAGTTACGGACCCGGACGAACATCTCCTGCTCGGCCTGCTTAAGGGCCTCCTTGTTATACAGACACAGGTCTGGAGTGTGGCTTACCAGTGGCTGGTTGACCGCTGTGTAGACCTCATGGACGAGCAGATTCCCAGAAATCAGAACGGCCTGATCACGGAGCTGCTTGTTGGTTGGTGACGATGCCACGTCGCCGGGGAGGCACTTGTATTCCACCACCAGCGCGGTGCTTCCCAGTCGGGATACGAAGTCCGGCTTGGCGCTGTGTTTGTATCGCACCGACGCATCGCCCGGCTTCTTGGATACCTCACACCGGAAGCGGCGCTCCCGGAATATCTTCGCCTTCTCCCAGTCCACCCCAAACGCCTTCAACAACAGGTCGTTGGTGATCTCTCGCATCGATTCGTAGATGCTGAGCTGCTGGGTGTCCAGCAAGTCAATGTTCCCCGTGGCCAGCGCCTCGTGGATTTGCCTGCCGAACCTGGCATCCTCTGATGCCTCTTCCGGCCTTCCCTTCTGGGCGAAGTGCCTGCCGTGACACAGTCCATCGGCCTCGGCGTTGGATGCGGACGTTCCGCCTTCGCGTTCGTCCGGAACTGTAATCTCAGTTGTTACATTTGTTTCTTCATTCATGATTGTTTCCTTTCCTTGGGTGACTCTACCAGCAGATACTCATACCCCTTGTCGAACGACATGGATTCAGGTGTGAAGTAGAGTGATAGAATATACGTGTAGTCGTGAGACAGTGGCTTGCTCTGCGGCCTGCGACAGACAACCACTGACCCTTTTGGCCAAGTCTCAGCGATCTCTTTCTGGTGCCAGCACAGCGTGAAGTTCATTGTGGGCGCTGCTCTTTGATTCGATCGGCGAACTCATCCCACTGGTTGATCAGAGTCTGGAGCGACTCCTCGTCCAGATTGGCGAGCGTCTTGTCGTCGGGGTCGGACATGCCCATCGGTCCAATGAAATCGATGAGTTCGATCTCTCCGATGTCAGCCTTCTCGCACAGCGCCCGGACCTGAGTGGCCAATTCGGTTGGCTGGCTGGGCTGTGGTGTGGCTACGGGATCAGGCTTGGCCTTTGCCTTAGGTGCTTCAACCTGCTTTTGTGGCCCGGTGAAGATCGGAGCACTGACCTTGGTTTCGGCGGCGGTGGCGATGGCGTCATCGTCATCATTGAGCGCCTGACGTATCTCCGGAGACATGTCCCAGCGCTTGGAGTGGCGCTTGATTACTGTCTTCTTGGCCATCTCTCCGAACGAATCACGCCATGGACCAGCGTCCTTCGCCTTCGAGTAGGTCTTGCGAACATGATCAACCTCTTCGGAGGTCATGAACTCGTAGTCCACCTGTCCGTTTGGCAGCACGGCCCGGGAGTAAACCAACTGCAACTCACCCCGGCCCTTTCGGAAGTCGACCGAGTGAAGCACCTTGGTCTTGCCGTCACCATCATCCTCCTGAACGGTGAACACATCCTTCTCGTGGACCAGCTTGGGAGTCACCAGGATTCCCGCCCGGCTCGCCAGCGTGATGATGCCCTTCACATCGAAGATGGCCACCACGTCCGTTCCGTAGCACAGGAGATGAGCCTCCCGCCCATCGGGATACAGCCCCGCCCGGGCGCACTTGAGTAGTGCCTGAAGGAAGCTGACCGGGTTTGCCTTCGCAAACTTCTGGTCGTTGGCTGCGCTTCGGGCAACCCGTATCATGGCATCGATCATGATGCCCTTCGGTAGCACCTTCTGGACTTCGTAACCCCACTTGGGAGTCTCCAGAAAGTCAGCTATGGTTGCTGCCTTCCGGGCAGGTGGTGCCTGCGCCGGTCGGTTCTGCACTGCTTGCGTTTGTTGTGTCATTTTATTTTTTCTCCGTGGCTGTTTGTTTGCCAATCAGGGGTAGCCACAGTCTCCCTGTTCGGCGTTACTGGACGTGCTGTGGGTGAGCTTGTGTCGTTAGAGATCTACGCCCTTGAGCTTCGTTTTGTAATTTGTGCCGAGCACCCAATACAGCCTCAGCAACGCGCTTTCGACAGAGAGTTGGCCGAGCGCACGCGGCGCATTGATTGCTATCGTGGCCACACTTCCGGTGAGCAGGTGCCTGTAGTCTTTTTCAAGCTCTTTGATTTTTGCTTTGATTTCTTTTTCAGTTTTCATAGCCTTTCGTTTCGGACTGGGTTCATTCTATCGGGGAAATCCCCGCTCTCAATCCCCGAAATCCCCGCAACCCCCATGCCATCCCCCATCAATCAGCATGCGTTCCTGCTCCTCTTCGGCCAACACCTTGGCGTCGATGATCTTGCTCACTCCCTTCAGCTTCTTGCCATTGCCGGGCTTGTCGGCACGCTCCGCCTTCTCCTTGGCACGCTGCTCATCATGCATCTCCTGCTCAAGGATCACCTTAATCAGGTATTCAGCGACCTGCCCGGGCAGCAGGTCATTGCGAAGGCAGATATCCAACAGCTCGAACTCTTCATCGCAGAGGTTGTTCTGCATCGTATCCAAGGAAATCAGCAACTCCTTAATGGTTCTAATCAGGCACTGAGGATGCGCCATAAACTGCTTGATCTCGGAGTGCGCCTTTACGCGGTCGATGTTGTAGTCCCCCTTGTTGCGTGACAGGATGGAGCGCCAATTGACTTGACACCAAAACGGTCCACTGAACTGCGGCTGATGCACGCCATGCGTAGTGGAGACTGACTCGGGAGTGCAGTCGATCACGTTCTCCTTCCATAGTGCGGGGAATTCCTTGGTGGCCGGAGGCGGCACGCCCATTCCCCACTGAGCCAGCTTCTGGTCGGCGCCATCCTTGAGCAGGGCCCTCGCATAGTCCGGCAGACCAGTGATGGCTGACCCGATGTCCCAGAAGTCACACAGGTTGAACCCATCCAGCCTGATGCCGTTCAAGTAGAGCCGGAAGTGAATGTCGTAGTGGTTCTTGTCCATGTGACCCACGGTGATGTGGATTCCCTCCTGCTTCTCCTCGTTGGACTGGTCAGTCGACGACTGGAACGCACCAGCCGAGCAGTGGTGATGGACGGTGCCCCAGTAGGTCCAACCATCCTCATCCTTGAATTGCTCACGCTGCTGCTTGGTCTTCTCGTAGTCATCACCATCCGACTCGTTTATCTCGTGAGCCGACATGCCCAGCTTGGCCTTCTGGGGATAGGCCCACGCCCGCCAGCCACCGGTCATGCGGTGGACATAAAGCCTCACCTGAGACTCCGATTTGGTGGTGTCATAGGTCCACTTGAAGAAGGCCAGCACCTCGGGCCAGACCTCGTTCAGCTTTCCCCCATTCCACGTCAGACGATGCTGGGTGGCGATTACCTTGTGGTTGAGCACACAGCTCATGACAAGTCCGAGCTGCTTCAACTGCTTTAGTTCCGACGGTTGCGTTACTGTGGTTGCACTGTTCATTGGTTTTTCCTGTTGTTTTTGTTGTTCTAACTGCTGTTGTTGTCTCCGTGCTAATTTTTCCCGTCTGCTTCGTTTACTCATCAGCCGGCCTCCTCGTCCGGGTTAAAAGGGAGTTCATCCCCCTCCCCAGCGGGCTGTGCCGTTTGAACCGGATGAATGGCATAAGGATTATCCGGGTGCGGACGCAATCCGAACTTCTCCAATACTTTCACGGGGCACGTCTTTTGAATGACCTCCGAGGCATATCTTGCAGCAATCGTTTCGTTATACATGACCCTTTCGTTTTGTGTATCCTCCACATCATAATTAGAGTGTGTTATTCCGACTTGGGTGTGGTTGAAGTCTTGGGCCGTTTGCTTCAAGCAATCGTGAAACTCCCTCATGAAACTCGCCCAGCTTAAAGTCCTCGTCGCCATCTGCATCAATGATACGGCGCTGATTTTAACTGAGCCCGACCACCGCATGTCCCCTTCGTAGTTGCACCTTCCGGATTCTTGGAACTTGGAAGTAACTTGGACTTCAATACAGTCCGGAGGAGCTGTCGTGGGAGTTACCTTGGGGAAGTTGCACTCCACCCAGTCCACCAGCTTGTCATACGTGTCCGCATCCTTGGGTGGTGATTCACCAATCTCACTCATCAACGTCGCCCGGAACGTGTCGTTGTTGGGGTTGGCTTTGATCATTTCGATCGTCTTGGGGGACACTATGTTAGTTATGATGGAGCGTCTTGGCATGGGTGCGTTCTTCTTGAACTCATCCTCGTCCATAACGACATACAGTATGTCGTTATGGGAATACGACGTGCCCAGAGCATAGGATACTTTGACATGTGGCGACGAGTCTCTCTTGCACCCCTTGGTGACGTGTAAGGTGCTCTCCCACCAGTAAACCCCTCCTGGGATGACCCGACATATCCGGCACCTTCGGTTCTTGAGTCCCCTCTTGCGGGAGAGGGCCGCATCGGCGGGATGCATGATCTCCTCGCCCGGATAGGGCTTGGGAGCTTCGTCGGGAATCTTCCATTTGGTGATCTCTGGCTCTGCTTTTGTTTCTGTGCTCATTGTTTTCCTTTCTCTTCACCACGCAGAACGTAAGTGTTCCGCGTGAGATTCTGGCTGAGTCGGTGAGGCAGGAATGCCTTCGACTCGGGTTTAAGTTTCCGTGATTCCATGGCCCACACCACATACAGGTGGGAGGCCAGTGCTACTGCCATAAAGTTGGCAGTGACGAGCTGTCGGTTGTTTCTCTGGGCTTCACCCGTGCAACCAATGGCTGCCCGGGCCGGGTCACCGGTCTGGTCAGCCATGATCTCTGGATAGTAGCACCGTGGGTCTAGCTGGGAATCCCCAGCCCACTCCGGCAGGAATACATACGCCTCTGAAGAGTGAACCTCGTTGGCGGCGATGATGGTCTTGCACCCATACATATCGCACGACCTGAGACAGGCCATGCGACCGGGGTTGTTGTCTACGCAGCACATAATCCAATCGTGCCGCGAGTGTTGGATGCTGTAAGGGCTATACCATTCGTCCTCCCAGTTGCATCCCATTCGTAGGGCCATGGCTTCGGCCTTGTTTTTTCCGATGTCGGACTCGTTGAATAGCTGGCGGTCCAGATTACTGGCCTCCAGTTTGTCTCCGTCGATGAGGGTGACTGTCCTGTGGTCGACCAGTCGACACATGACCTCAGCCAGCCAGCTCCCGCCACCCCCAACTCCAATGATGTAGACGTTCATATTAGCTCCAGTGCTGCGTTTCTGAGTTCCGTTATTACCCTGCGGGCAATCGGACTCTTGGCACTCTGATCCCGGTATCGGTTGCACAGGTTACGGCACAGGTCTTTCACCAAATTGCGCTCGTTTGTCGTTACCATATTTCTAAGCGCGTTCCCCTTTGCCATCGCCACCAATAGAATCGGGCCCAGCGTTTCATCTGATAACTCGTGATAGAGTATTGCATTTAAGTGCTTCATCTGGTCCCAGTCCTCTTTGATGCGGTCTTGGGTTTCAGAGAACGGTTCCCTTGCTGGGTGCTCCAGTAGCGCCGCGTATAATTGTGGGTCTTTCATAATACGATGTGTTCGGTTACGAATGGACTGCTGATGCGGGTGCTCAGGGATTCCCAAGTGTAACCGCCATTGATTGGTAGCTGCTCGAACCCTGACGGATCCAGCGGCTTGAACTTGAACATTTCCATCGAGTTGCTCACCGATGACGAGCCACCATGATCAACCAGATCGGACTGCCATCGGCTCTTTTGGAATTGAGTCCACGACTTGGAGATTACGTCAATCAACGTGCTTCCTGAATAGTCGTAGATACCATGACACATCCGGGAATCCTCGTAGAGGTTGCTCAGGGGTAGTCGATAGTGCTTTCCGACCGGGTCCACTGCCACCAGGAATTGAACATCCACCGACATCTCGGGCTGTATCATGTTCACCATGAAGTAGAGCCTCATGTTGTCTGGCGGCACCCAATTCATCACGAACTCCGGGTCGTTGTTTCCGTTTTTGAAGTCAGGGACCATGGCCCCTGACTTCATCTTGAAGGCGCACCTCAGCGGTAGTTGAGCCAGTCTGATGGTCGCCGCTATGTTGTTGCGCTTGATACTCAATCCGATGTTACCCAATCCAGGTGATTCGGGCAGGATGGCTGCACTCATCACGGAAGTGACTTTGATAGGATTGTCGACTGCGAACCGGCTCATGATGTTTTGGTCCATCAAAACCTCTCGCTCGGTGACGGTGACATGCTTGACAGTTCCGTCAGACTCTATGGCGTAATAAACTTCTGTCATATAATGAGTCGGGCCACCCGGAGCAATCCGGGTGGCCCGATGTTTAACCGTCAGGCAGTCTTAGTTCTGCTTGGTGTTGGCTTTCGTCTCAACGACGATGATTCCCCCGTCGGGAGCCAGGACGTTGGCGCCTTGTTCCACGCCGCTTACCACAGCGCGGACGTTATCACCCCACCCCGTCACGGCCTTGAGGTCGTGATCAGCGAGCACTTGCCCGATGGTCGTTCCCTCCGCATAGACGCGGGTGTAGGTATCGCTGCCGAACTTTACAGTTAGTTGCATACTCTTGTTTCCTTATTTGTTTTTTTGTTTGGTTTGTGATGCTGATCAGCCCAGCACCTCCGCTGTCGTCACTGCATCCAATGTCAGCTTGCCGAGCATCCCACGAATCTCGACAATCCTCTTGGTGCGCTCGGCGATGGCATCCTTGCCCTGGTCGATGCGCTGAACGTGGACCTGGGATTTCAGTTCCACCCGGCCCTGCTTGTCCCGGTTCAGGTCGCCGATGACCTTGATTATGGTCACCTCGTTCTGGTTCAGAGCATCTGTGATCTGACCGCCGAACACGTCGTCCTGAGTGATCAAGTCCTTGCGCAGTGCGTTGAGCGAATTCTGCTCCAGCTTGATCGTCTCATTCATCATCTTGATGGCAGCCAGCTCGCCGCAGATTTGCGTGACCAAAGCTGCAACTTCCTGTTCCAGCCTGGCCTGCTTTCCCTTGTTGACGAGCTCGATACCAGCGTTGATTACTGCTGTGTTTGTTTGCATACTGTTTGTTTGCCCGCCTTTGGGTTGCGTAGCATCACCCGAATCGTTGGGTTTCCCTGTTGGGATGTGCAGGTCAACGTCGAACCTGTCGAGAGGATTTGTCCCTCTCTCGGTGGTAGAGACAATTCTACCACCGACGGAAGGAGGCAGGCAATACCGGCCTGCCAGCGGTGAATCATCCCGGTCGTATCAATCAATTCTGTCAGCTACTTTCTTTTCTGACGGGGAAATCCCCGAACCGTAGCACAATGCACCGCATTCGGGGCATTCTCCTGAAGGAACAACACCACCCGGGTCGAGGCGCTGCTCCAAGCCCGGTATGTCTGGGAAGCGATTGGCCATGGCCTCATCAATGCCTTCCCACCCACAATTATCGCAGGTATTCATGGCACACCCACCTCAAGGCGGAACATCGCCGCGTTGGTTGGGAAGTAGATGAAGTCCTCCAAGTCACAGACCTGCTGGTCGACCGTGATCCAGTTCGTGCCATTGAAGGATTGTGTGGCGATCTTGAGCGGTGCGGAACTGGCAGTCTCCACTCGGTTCGTCGGATCAGGGTGATCCATGGGTGCATCCTGAGGACGATTGTAGGGACCTCCAATCCGTTTCCACTCATTGATCTCACATTCCTTCCTGGTGGCCGTTCCAACCCAGTAGGTGGGCGGGACGTTGTTGTCCATCAGCCAGTAGTATTTTGGCTGACAGCGTTTCGATACGATGTAGATGGTCGTGACGGCCAGACCAGCCACGGCGACGACGCACAAAGCCAGCCACGTCTCTTGAGGTGGTGGCGGTGGTGCGTCGCAGAATGACGGGTTGGCTGCGATGAGGGCTGACAGGGTCAGCACTGTGAGTTTCTTTTTCATAGGCGTTTATTTATCCACTTCCACACCTCATCACCGTAGACGGCATTTATTGCCGCTTCGTAGATGTAGTGCTCGGTGTCGTTGTTGTTGTTTCCTACAGCAATTTCCTGGATGTGCTCCTGGCACATAACAACCAGATTTTTGAAGTCCGGAACCGGTTTTGGAGTTGGCATCGGATTTTCAGCCGCCTGCTTCCTCCTTTCCAGTTCAGCCTGGAGCTCTTCGCCACTGAATCCTGAAATGCTCATGGCTTCAACCTCTGGTTGCGAACGGCGTTATACAACCGCTTGCTGAGCTCGCGCTCGTTCTCCCGGGAGGTTTGCAGTGCCATCACCAGATGGCTGGTCAATGCGGCCAGCATGATAATCACGATTATCATACACCACTCCTCACGGCTTACGGTTCTACTTGTCTTCATGTGTGTCCTTTCTTTCGTGTGTTAGACCAATCTGTTCCGCCGCCTTGTAGTCTATGAATATCCAGCGGTGTTTGAGACACCATTCGAGCATGCTACCGTCGAGCAACCTGCGAATGGCAGCTTCGGTTACTACGAAGAATCCTCCAACCCGGAATGGGTTGGGGATGTGTTGTTTCTCCCATCCTTCATCCGAGCGCTCGTCGTTGATGGTGATCAGGATGATTCCCTGCTCCATGTAGTCCTGGCACTTTGGGCAAGGCTCCAGGTCGATTACCTTATCGTGGTATGTCTTCAAGCTGTGGTCTGGCACCATGATGTGATTTGAGGTTTGGTGGTATCTGGTGGCCAGCAGGATGTTGTTGGACCCGCCGCAGAAGAAGCATCGGGTTAATGCAACGTGGTCGTCGTTCATTTGCCCTCCAGATTGAGCGTCTCCCGGATGACCTTCCCGCTCTTGGGTGCCACCTGGTCCATCACTCGTTGTGCCATCTCACTCTCCCCATTACGGTAGTCAGCTCGCTTGATACGCCCCTTGGAGAGGCGGTAGCTGATCTGGCAGGGTGAGAGTCCCGTCTGCTCCCCAATGAAGCGCGTAGAGAAGCCCATGGCGCCAAGGATGGCGCATTGCAGGTCCTCATCCGACGCCCAGTTGACCCGCATTGGCCGGGTTTTCATTGTCTTCCTTTCAGGTTCATTGCCACTGTTACCGCCCTCAGGTTACACCCGCAGTTCGGGCAGTAGTTGGGGGTGTTGATGGTCATGACTTTGGGTGGGATGGGGCTGGCTTCAACCGGGGAATTCCCCGATAGCTCCCTTTGCCCGGCCACGCTGTATTTCCACAGCTTGCCACGGATTCCATGGGCCATGCTCTTATGCCTGCCGATCATGCATTTGGCGTAGCCCGGCCTTATGTGAGTGGCAGTGTATTTGCAACCCTCGACGTCGCACTTGATTGAGGTTGCCATATCAGTGCGCGTTGCTGGTGAGCTTCTCCCCAAGGCTGTTGAAGTTCCTCTGGAACTCCCCGGGGGATTCGTGGCCGGCTGGTGGCAGCTTTTTCCTGCGCCGCCATTCATTCACGTTTCCAATCACCATCTGCTTGAAGGTCATTACCTTCGGTTTTGTTGGTTTCATACTGTTGTTTCGGTTGCTCCCGGTCATGTGGCCGGGAGGTGGTGATTACCACGCTGAGCCCACTGTCACCGGGCTCACCGTGGGAGTCATCTGTTAGGTGCTTCGAGTTTCATTATGAGTTCGGAGCAGAGTTCGCTCATGCAGCCCCAACATAGAAGCAGTCTTGGATCGGCTGGCCATTCTGCGCCATCGTCCAGACCCATCGTCGTGTTGCACAGTAGGCACGACGAGTCTTGGTCGCGCCACATTTCCATGTCGAAGTCCACTGTCCTGGCTGTGACCGCACCTAACAAATCGGTCGAGCCAACGCGGGCGGGCGTCTTCGGTTTGTTCATAAAGGTTTTTGGTTGTTGTGAGTCATAGTTCCGTGTGGCTCACCCTGGTCGCTGGCCCGAACCGTGGTTATGGTAAGGTGCGTCGCCCGCTCCAGGTTGTGGACGGTGCTTACGGAGATGATCTGCACTCCGGGTTTCATTACCGGGTTGAACGATTCCAGTTTGATGAATTTTGATCGTGGTTTGCTGGCAGCCCGGGCTGCCCTTCGGTTCTGTTTGTTTAGCTGCATTTGCGGTTCTTTCTCTTAACCCCCGACAGTTCATCCATCGGGGAAATCCTTGCCAGAATCAATTTGAGATGCACTTGCCTTTGGTTATATCCCAAGCTTCAAGGATCACGAAGTTTCCGAGTTGCGCCTGAAGCTGGAGATAATTCCATCCTTTTGGGTTCAGGATTGCCAATTCAGGATGGGGACGCCCCTCGCCACTGGGCCGGAAAACCACGGCAATGTGTTCGTCGAGTATCATGGCTTGATATCTTTCCTCAGTTCTTACTGGGAACTGAAAGGGGCGGTCAATCCCGGGAGATGACCGCCCGTGTTCAGTTACCGGTCAGTTGGCCGGAGTGGCGGCTGGAGCATTGATGACTTTACCATTGGGCTTCGATTCAGCGGAAGCCTTCTGGAGTTCGAGTTCCACAGTCACGGGACGCTCCTTTCGGTTCTGGCGAACCCATTCCACGGTTCGGCCCATGGCCATGGCGAGTTCTTCGTCTGTGAGGATGTCCACTTGGGGGACATCCTTCTTATAGGCCAGTGTGACGCGGCCATTCCGGCCAACCCGGGTCCCGAGTCCTACTACGTCAGGGTTGGAAGCGAGGCTGAGGGCGACGGCGCCCAGAAATGCCTTCATTTCCATGCCTTGGCTCTTGTGGAGTTCCTTGAGCTCCTTGGGAGTCAGGTTCGGGTTCTGCTGCTTCAGGGACGGCTTGATTTTGCCCGTCTTGTCCTTACCCGCACTGATGGGAAGGAGTCGCAGCGACTCGCCGACCAACTCTTGAGCCTGGTTCCGGCTCGGCACCAGTTGTGCCGTGGTCAGGGTTGCAGGCACCCGTGGAATCTCGTTCCACAAGGTTATTTGTGTTGCTACTGCTTTCATGTGTTTTGTTTCTTTCCATGTGCGCTGGCCCGTAATGGTGCATAGGCTGGGCTTTAGAGCTCCCGCCCACTACCAGACGCCTTCAAGGGTTACAAGAGCCCCTGAAGGCATATACTGAATCCGCACAATGCTGGTGTCCCCGCCAGCCTTTGCCCCCGCAATGGATTTATCTCATACTAATCGCCTTTCCTTTTTTGTGGCTTGATTGCCACGGTCGACACCGGAGAATTCCCCGGTAGCGAACGTGCGCCTTCACTGAATGTAAGTCATGGTTCAGGGACCTTCGACACGAGCCCCGTTGACACGCATGGTAAAACCCCGCATATTCCCATCAACATGCGGTATCCAAAGCCATACTACGACGCTATAGCCATACAGGACAAGATTATGCAACTCCTTCCCGCTACAGGGACCAAGGAGATTGCGAACATCGCCAAAGGGTATGCGACGTTAGAAACGCTAAAATTGAGATTGCGTATGAAAGGTCCACCGAAGGCGGTAGATGCTCTCAAGCAGCAACCTGCGAAGTCTCGCGCTTCTGCCGGACCGTTCGGCGAGGAGCAGCCGCGCAATGGTGTTCATACCACTTAGACCACTCATCCCTTAGCACGTTGAGCGGTCCCTGCCACGCTCCGGGTTTACCCTTGGCCTTCACGGCACGCTTCACACGCGAAGCCACGGCGGGCTCGCATAACACCAATCTGAACTCTGTCGTCACTGATTTCCTTTCCATGTCGGATTGTTTGTGCCCGACCCTTCACTCAATCAAACCCATGGTTCGACGTCGAAGGAATCTCTTTAGTGGGAAACCGTAGGGGCGGGGTGGCAGGGCAGGGGGGAAATCCAGACGAGCTGAACTGGTCAGAACCCCATTCACCGAATACAGAATTTTCCCCGCGAGGGCCGGCAGGTTCAGCGGGTGAGGTTTGGATTTAACGGGGACAGGTTGTGGGCCGACGAGGACTGCTTTTGAGTCTGAGTGCGTGACTGTGGGGTGATCAGTCGCCAGCGGTGGCATTCGTGGTTGAACGAAGTTCTATGTGACATTCCACCGTTGCGCTGATTAGAGACGCCTGGAGGAACTTGAGGTGTGGATACACGACATCCATGGTTGGGTTGACATCATCCCGGAGTGCTTCCGGTTATGACACCATTGCGGGTCGGCGGCTGACCGTCACGTATCTCTGACGGCCCTATGAGCGCAATGATTGGGATTCCCGAACCTGATCGTCAGTGCCGTTTCCAGACTCCTTGGATGTTTTCACATTTAACGGGTGTCCCGTCTCAGGGGAGCAGTCCGAATTGCTAGTCGCATGGGAGCTGGTTCGACTTCCAGCCGGAATCACTTCCGGAACCACCATCCCTTGTGACACTGTCACCAGTGCCGGGGACCTTTCTGTGGCGGGTGGCCTGGCTGCGGGTTGGTTCATCAGCGCCGCAGCGGGTGAGTTTGAATGTTTGACGGAACGGGAAATTTTCATGGCGCGGCTTTCGCCCGCGCCGGGGGATTGGGCCGCCATCCGGGTGGCGTGCCGGGATTCCAACACCTGCTCCACCTCGTCGCACTTCTGGCATCGGTAGCAGTGCTGGCGCTCCGGCTCCATCGGGGAGGCGGCTTCGTCCAGATGGAATTGGGACGCCAGATACCCGACATACTCCCAGTCATGCCGGCAACCGACCGGACCGGAGGGGTTGATGGGCTGGTTGGCGTTCATAGGGTATCGGGGATTTCCCCGATGGAAAAATTGGCGGGACGCGGCCCGATGCCCCGGGCCCTTTGGCATTCCACTGCCGTCGAGTTTAGGGGATGTGGAGTTTGGGACCGGCCCGCCAAAAATGAAAGCCCCGCCCTCACAAGAGAGCGGGGGGAAACAAACAGTAATACCACAACCCAACCCACCAGAAAGTGGCGCCCGCCTGAAATAGATTCGCAGCTATTCCCGCAAGCTATGGAAGCAAGCGGCGGGCAACCAAAATTTTCAAAATATACAGCCATAACTCACAGGTCTGCGAATCATTGATGCCTTTTTACGCCGGTCTTCCCCAAGCGTCAAGGGGTTTTTCAATAAATCTTGCCTGAAATTCATGGAGATCAGTCCAAACCGGACCTAACTCGTTGTATGTCAAGCCTCCGATGGAAAACGCCGCCAGATTGACCCAATCCCTGGCGCCTTTGGTCCGGATTTCCGTGCCGATGGTGTTCATGGGGACGTTCCGGAGTGGATTTCCCGGCTCCAAGTCTTCCAGATTGACCATCATATTGGCCCTTCATGGGCAGCTCCCTGACGAGGGTCCACCCTTGGTTCCGATCGTTCTCAGCCCCGACGCGCAGCTTTTGACCGCCAGAACCGGTCGGAGCGAGTCCCGACAGCCTGCCAGCCCGACCCGTGGGAGGGGCGCCTGTGCATTGGACGTCCCGATCACCAGACCGATGCCGAACCGGCAGGAATAGTCGAAGACCGGCACCGGAGGTGGCGGTGGCGGCGGCGGAATCACCGGAATAAACAGCAATCCGGCGAAAACCTCCTGCCCGAAATAAATGGCGGCGAACATGTCAGTTGCGTCGATGGATTTCCGGGTCCAGATGGTCCTTGACCAGACCTCCAGGGTCGGCGTTTTTGATGCCGTCGGTGATGAGTTGGGAGATGAAATGGGCCATGCGGAATTCGTCGGTGGTGGCCTCGTCCTGACCGTCCATGTGGGCGATGACAAAGACCTTGTCCCTTATGAAATCCTGACTGATGTCGATGAGCAGCTTCATATTTTTCTCCGGGTGGCTATTGTTCTCCTGGTGGCGAAGTGGTGGCCGAACTCGTTGCATCTCCAGAACCGCCTGGAATACTCCGTCCAGTAATTCACATGCCGCCCCCGGTGCGTCAGACGACACCAGAAGAACTGGATGGCCTGGAGCATTCTCATGGCGCTTTCTTGGTCAGTGTCACCCACATGTCCGGGTAGGCTTCGAGGTAGTGCGTGCAGGCGAAGACCTGCGCTTCATGGGCGCGTTCAGCAATCGCGCCGACCACCTGCGTCGGACCCGCTGCGGAATCAAAATTGCACTTCAGATCATACCGCCCATAGGTCAGCTTGTTCGCCTCCCGCCAATCCTTGCTCAGGTAGTAGAAGAAGAAGGCCGTGACCGCAGGCCACTCATGCGTCATGTCGCCATAGGCGCGTTCGGACTTCCAGCTCGGGACGAAGATTCGCATCGTCGCCCCCAGCTTCATGATGCGCCAGCACTCCTCGAAGAACTGCCAGCGCAGCTTGTTGGGAATGTGCTCGACAAAGTGGGAGCAGAAGATTTCGTCGACCGTGTTGTCATTCCAGAGAACGACATTCTTGCTGGAGTGTCTGGCTGGAACGTAGACGCCGTCGCACTTGTCGGGGAAGCGCGAGAAAGGCGTTTGGAACAGATCGCATCGGACGTCTGCGCCCGGTGCGTAGAGATCGACTCCAGTGAAGCCGTCCTGCTTGTTCTGGCCACAGCCAAGATCGAGCTTCAACGGGGTGATAACTTTGGATTTTCGGGGTTTTTGGGTTTTTACCATAGCTGATTGTTCTCGACGTCAAGGTGGCCCACCTTGACCCGGGTGTCACAAGCGACCTTGAGGCCCAGCTTGGACATGTTCTCAAAAGCGTAAAGGTCCTGCGTGTAGCCCGTGCAGCCCTTGTTCGGGTCCCACGACTGCTTGGTCACGAACCACGGCTTGGTCAGCTTCTTGAAGATGCTCATCCGGAACAGGGTGAAGCCCATCCCCAGCCCGTTGCAGCGCTGGAGCGAGTTGGGCTGGACCTGCTGCGGGATGAAGTTGAGCGGCATCTCACTGGGATTTCCGTAGATCATCGGCTGGCCACCCTCACCCTTGGTCCAGTAGAGGCTGCCAACGACGTGGAAATCCTTGATACCCTCATAGAGTTTGAGCAGCCCGTCAGGCGGCGGGATGTTGTCGTCCTCGACCGTCAGCAGATACTTCCACTTCCCCAGTTCGGGGCTGGCCATGATCATCTCAATGGCCGCGTTGAAGGCGTCACCTACTTCCATTCCGGACATGAACACCGGGCCGAAGACCTTCTGGTTCATGGGCCGCATCAACCCCAGTATGGCCGACACAAAGCGCGGGCACAGCGAGCGACCGCCCCGGGTCGGACACACGATGATCGTCGAAAGGTCCTCATACGACCGGCTGCCGGCCAGCCGCGCCGACGACTTGGCGAGATTGTTGTTGTGCAGTCCGGTATCCCCCGGAAGGATGATTTCAGGCTTCATACCGAGTTGGAATGCAGTTGGAAGTAGACGCCCCGATTCAGGGCGTTGGCCTGGATGTCGGTCCGGTTGACCGAGGAGTGGAACGAGCCGCCGCTGGCGCTGATATTGCCCGCGCTGAAGAACGCCGAAGAGCTTTGGGTTTGTCCGAAGTTCAACTCGAATACGCCCGGCGCCCGGTTGATGAAGTAGATCGATGCCGGTATCATCTTGGCATTCTGAATGGCGGTCAGCGCTCCGGCACTGGTGGTGGTGGAGTTCAGCACCTGAGCCATCCAGTAATTCCCCGGAGTCAGCGACACCGAGCACGGCGTATCGAAGAACCTCACGCTGCTGAATCCCGCAAAGTTTGAGGTCACATTGAAGCTGTAGGACGCCGCCGACGTGACCAACTGGAATGTCGATTCGCTGGTGCCGCCGCTGACCGGATAAGTAACGCCCATTCTCAGGGTGTATTGCGAGCTGTTGGTGATCGAGATCGAGTTGGACCAGATGTAGGCCACGCTTCCACTGGCCAGGGGCCCGATCGAAGTGGAGCTCGCCCCATTTCCGAACGTGTAAATGCCGAATGTGTGTCCGATGGTGGTCCTGCCGCTGGCGGTGGCCGACGCCGATGCCAGTGTGGTGGCGTTGGTTCCAGTGGTAGCCATCAGGAACATGACGCGACCGAACGCCATGCTCAGGTGTTGGGGAATCATGAACTGGTTCATCTGCTCGAAGATGGAAGTCCCCGCCGTGCCCGTAGAAACCGGCAGCCAGGGCTCGAACATCTGGAGCGTGGCGCCACCACCCGCATTGACGCTCGCCGTCACAATTCCACCCGCCGACGTGCCGAACGTCACATTGTTGGCGTTCGAGAAGTTCAAGGTCTGGAATGAGAATGACCCATTCGAGGCTGAAGCCCCCGGGTTGGTCTGGGTGGTGATGGCATTGTGTGAGGCGGTGATGATGCTGCCCGCCGAAGTGCCGAAAGTAATCCCATTGGCATTGCTGAATCCCACGGTCTGGAAGGTGAAGCTGCCATTGCTGGCGCTGGCAGCCTGATTGGACTGCGACGTCAGCCCATTGTGGGAGGCCGTGATTGTGCCGTTGCTCAGTCCGAAGCTGATGCCGTTGCTGTCGCCGAAGACGATGCTGGCCAGATTGGAACTCTGGGTTCCGGCGCTGAAGTTGATCGACGCTCCGGCTGCCGCAGTGGCCACGCTGGCGGTGATGATGCCACCGGCAGAAGTTCCAAAAGTGACGTTGTTGGCGTTGGAGAAATTAAGGGTCTGGAACGTGAATGAGCCGTTGGACGCCGAGGCGGCCTGATTGCTCTGGGATGTTAATCCGTTATGAGAGGCCGTGATGATGCCGCCCGCGCTGGTCCCGAAGGTGACTCCATTCGCATCCGAGAATCCCAAGGTCTGGAAGGTGAACGAACCATTGGAGGCGGACGCCGCCTGGTTGCTTTGGGAGGTCAGCGCGTTATGGCTGGCGGTGATGATATTGCCAGCGCTGGAGCCGAACGTGATGCCATTGGCGTTGCTGAATCCCAGAGTCGAAAAGAGGAAAGAGCCGTTCGAGGCGGAGGCGGCAACAGGCTGGGTGCTCTGCTGGGTGATTCCATCGTGAGAAGCGGTTATGACCCCAGCGCCATCCATTGCAAAGGTAATGCCATTCGCGTTGGAGAACACCACCGTTCCCGTGTTGCGGCTATTGGCTCCCGCAGACACCGCCAGACCCGCGCCCGCATTGACGCTGGCGGTTATCGTCTGTCCGTCCGCGCCAAAGCTGATGCCATTGGCATTTGAGAAGATCACCTCTGACGCGCCCGCCCTGGTCGTGCCGGCGCTGATGAACTGGATGATCGAGTTCTCAATGTCGGTGAACACCATGCGGGACGTGGTGTTGGCAATCTGGAATCCCACCGCGATTGCAACGGCAGATGAACCTTCCTGAGCCCGGACGATGGTGAGCGTATCGCCTACGACAGCAGTCACGCGCACAATCTCGGCATTGGAGGCAAGGGGCTGCACTCCTGAAGGCCAGACGGTGCAGTTGAATGGCGCGGTGGGAAAGAGCGCTCCGTGACCGGCTGACACTTGCAGGCTCGTGCCAGTGCCTGCGGGAGCTGGAGCGACAGCGATGGTTGAGTAACCGAAGTTGGCGTGTTGGTCGAAGGCCATGAGCTACCGCTATCATCAGACGGTTGTCGCCACAACCTTTTTTGTGGGCCCCACCAGGATGGCGTCTGGAACTTTCAGCTCCCAATCCAGCGGCCTCCACAAGTGAAGGCAGTGGGGGTGGAAATTAACGTAGCAGGACTCTGGTGGGTGATACTGAATCACAGCTTGCTCCGGCTCCCAGAAGAGGGATTTGATGTGACACATGATTTCCCAACTGGGAGTTTTGCTTAGCCGCTCGACGCTGACGGAGACGTGCTCCCATCCCATTCCGTTTGATGCGACCACCCGAAGCATCTTGTCCTTCCATGGGAATCGGAAGCATCCATTGAATCCACAAGAGTCGTCCGAGGCGTATTGGGCTGGGATCCCAACGTGCGGCATGGCCTCACGAATCCGATGGCGGTTCAAATAGACTGTCTGGTCTTTGGTCATGTGGAGTCAATCCCGACCGTAACCCCGAATCCTCGGGGCCGGGGTTGCTTCTAGTTTTCGGAAACAAGAAAGAGCATTACGGTCAGGAAAGTAAATCGCCAAGAGGGTTCATATTTGATGTGTTCGTCACTCATTTTGCACTGGGATTACGGCCATTATCATGTCTTCGGTGATGATCATCCTACCATCAGGAAGCTCGTGTGCCCCGGTGGTGTAGCTGTGGCAGATGACCCGGTCACCCGGAGCGCATTCGACTGGCACGGTGTCTCCGCTCTTGTTTCTGCGACCGGGCCCAATGTCGAGCACCAGATACTCCTTCGGGCCTCCGGTGTTGTAGTCATCCAAGCAGATGTCCGGCAGCAGGATGCCCCCGGTGGTCTTGGCGGTGGTTCGCTTGATGCGCTCCACTAGAATTCGGTTTCCCAGTAGTTTCATGAGGTTTGCTGTGGTAGTTGTTTGAATTTACCATCTTCCAGCATTTCGAAATAGCTTTGCTTGCCGTCCCAGAGGAAGCCCATGAAGACCTCCCGGAAGTCGGCCTGCTTTAGTTTGATCAGCGTCATCTGGACCTGCACCCAGTCCTGCTGAATCTTCCACGCCGTGCGGGCAGCCTGATCGGCGAAGTCCTCCTTGGTCTTTCGGGGGCGCCGGGAGGTGTTCACGTAGTCCTGCCAGAGCTCTTCCTGCACCAGCCTGACCTTGGCAGGCAGACGGATGGTGTAGCTGCTGGGAGGAATCTCAATGTGGAAGAAAATGGCGACGGGGACTCCGTTGTCGTATTGCTTGCTGATTCCGGTCACGCCGCACTGGGCCAGATACGCCTCGATGTAGGAGATTGTGGTGTTGGCCTGAACGCTGGAGGTGTAGTTCTTGAGCTTCATGGTTTCAGCGCCTTCATGTAGCGGTCGACGAGCTCCTGCCGCCAGTAGCGTGAGCCCACCTCAAGGTCGCAGACGTAGGCGCCGGTGACCTTCATGCGCTTGGCCATTTCGGCCTGGGAAATCCCCGCTTGAATGCGTCGGCGTCGCATCTCCCCACCGACAGCGCGGTGGTCAAGCTCTCTGCCGTTTCCGCCACAGCAACGACACGATTTGGTTTTTAAGTCAGCCATGCGAGCCACGATTTAACACGAACAGCGAAGACCGTCAAGAAAGACTTGCAAGATTTTTTCAATCGTAGTAAAGATCGGAATGGCTTATAGACTACTCGATCGGAACAAGCAAATTCCCTACGGGCTGAAGTTTCTTCAGCCCGAAACCCAGTGGAAGCCACGCGCCGCCTTCTCGTCTTTCGACACCATCGTCCGTGGCCTCATTTCCCACCGCCAGTCACGCCCCGATCTGGTGGCCTCCAAGAAGTGGGCGCTGGACTATGACACAGTGGCCATGGAGGTGGACATCTTCAACGCTCTAATCTGTTCCCGTCACGGCTGGAGCAACTACATCACCGACGGTCAGGGAGAAGCTCCGCCCCCAAAACCTCAGGCACTGCTCCAGCAAGAGAAAAGCGCAATCGCTGCTGCGGCGGGTAAGGCCAAGAAAATCTGGGGAGGAATACGAACCTTGAACGAATGGATTGATTCCGGAGCGCCGCCAGTGCCCACCCTCATGGCCGAGTCCCGGGCCGGGGTGTGTGCGGTCTGTCCGAAGAACGGCAGGGGGGATTTCACGGCTTGGTTTACCAAACCGGCGTCGGATGCGATCACCAAGCAGATCGAGAAACTGAAGCAGATGAGGCTGTCCACCAGCAAGGATGACATCATCAACATCTGCGACGTCTGCCTGTGTCCGCTGAAGTTGAAGGTCCACACGCCGGCCCCGTTCATCAAGGCCCACATGGGTCAGGACGTGCTGGCGGAACTTAGAATGGTTCCAAATTGCTGGATAATTTCCGAGATAGACAAACAATCATGAATCCAACCAAAGAATTGATAATCGAGAACTCTTGGGTGACCGATAAGGGGTGCTGGAATTGGTCAATGGGAGTTGGGAAAAGCGGATATGGGGTCATGAGGGTTGGGAGTAAGTCCGCCGTTTCGTGCCACCGAGTTGCCTTTCAGTTATGGAACGGACCAATACCATTCGGGAAGTTTGTGCTTCACAAGTGCGATAACAAGGAATGTGTAAACCCACACCATCTTGAGATTGGAAGCCATTCAAAAAACATAACGGACGGATACACAAGGGGAATAATTCCAAGCGGAGGCAGTCACCCAAGAAGCACGCTGACGGACGATCAAGTCAAGTCCATCAGAAATGACCACAGGTCCAACAGAGAGATTGCATCAATTCTTGGAGTCAGGATTCTTAACGTGTGGAGAGCTAGGGTGGGAATAAACTACAAAACCGTTCAATGACCGTCGCCTTGGTCTATGTGCATCCCCGAACCAACCAAAAGGTCTACCTTTCGGCGGCGCGTCGCTTCACGACGTCGTATGTGAATCATCCTCCCGGAGCGACTCAACACGAGCTCTACGTGGTGATCAACGGGGACGAACCGCGCAAGTCCGACGAGCGCACCTTCAGCCCGCTCGCTCCGAAATACCTGAGGCACGACAACTACGGCAAGGACATCGGCGCGTTCCAGTTGGCGGCTCGGACCATCCCGGCTGACCTGATGGTGTTCATGGGCTCGCACGTTCACTTCCGGCAGGCAGGCTGGCTGGATGTGATGATCAACGCCTATGAGCGCAATGGCCCGGGCATCTACGGCGCTTACGCCTTCCACCAGCCTTCGCCCCACATCCGGACCACCTGTTTTTGGATGCCGACGCAGTTGTTGCTGATGTATCCTCACATGGTCGGAAACGATTTCCGATACGAGTTTGAGCACGGTGCGGCTCACAGTATCGTCAGGTGGGTGGGTGACGCCGGGTTCAATTCATGGCTGGTGACGTGGACGGCCACGCTCCCTCAGGAGCACTGGCGGCACGTCGAAAACAATGAGGCGCTGGTGCTCGACCAGCACTCCGACCGGATAGGATACAAATGAACCGAAGATCGTTTTTCAAGACGCTGGCAGCCGCCACTGCCGGATTCACCATTCTACCCGCCGCAACGACTTACGGTCGTATCTGGAGGGTGGAGCGAAAGGTTCAGTTGGTAGTATTGAATCCTGAGTGGGAAAACGCTCCGTATGTAATACACCTCATCTCCCATCCGTTTAGTGCCGTGGCCATGCAGAATTACGGAGAGTTGGGCCTTCCAAGGTTTAAGTTTGTTAATGGGTATTTTAAAGAAATCCCTAAATGCATCAAAGCGTGAAGCCCATCGCCATCTTCTATCACGCCTACATGGGCGGCGGGTCGGTGCCGGTCAGCACCGACAACGCCATTCGCATCATCGCCGAGCAGTTCGGCGCGATGCAGGTTTGCGGGCTGTCGGAAGCTGCCGGCAAGATTGTGGTCGGGGTAAGCGGAAGCATGACGGACTACATGGTGATGGCCTCGATTGTGCCTCACACCAGCGAGGTTCATCATAATCTTCAAGGAGTCGGGGAACTCCCGACCATGAAGCTCATGCAGGACTACTGCCGGGCGAACTCCGACCACTTGATCTGCTACCTCCATACCAAGGGCGTCATTCACAACGGAGCGCCCGTCTACGAGGCGTGGCGCAAGTGCATGGAGCGGGTGGTCATCGGCATGTGGCGGGAGTGCGCCCGCGATCTGGAGCTGGGCTACGACAGCGCCGGGGCTCATTGGCTGATTCCATGGCAGTTCCCCTTCATCGGCCCCGTGCCCTACTGGGGTGGGAACTTCTTCTGGGCGACGGCAAAGCACCTGAACAAGCTGCCCGAGATCGACATCAACGCCGACCGGTATCAGGCCGAAGTGTGGATTGGTAAGTCGAAGAAGTGGCCAAGGGTCAGGGACTACGCGAGGCACTTCCCCATGACAGGATGCACTTTATGAGTGAAGAAACCCACCGAACACCATCTCAGGACGATGCCGTAAAGAAGGCTTGGGACCTTATTTCCGAACACTTCGACAGGGCGCTCCTGGTCGTGGACGTGGAATGTGAAGACGGAGATGATGGACATCAGGTCTTCTGGCATGGAGGATTCCTTGCCGGTCTGGGTGCTGCGGAATACGCCAAACACCACTTGCTTCATGGGAAACAAGACACGTCAGAGCCGTGATAACGCTATGTTACATACACGTCCCCGGGGACTCAGTTCACAACGCCATGGAGGACCGGTTCATTGACTCCTACGTGGCCAACCCTGCCGGCATCGAGCACGACACGCTGATCATCTGTCAGGGCGCCGAGCCATCCGACCAGACCAAGGAAAGATACTATCGGGGATTTCCCCGATTGAAATTCCTCCCCCGATCTGGCGTGGGGATGGACATCGGGGCCTACGTCGATGCCGCAACGGTCATCAAAACCGAGGCAATGCTGTGCCTTGGTGGGAGCACGACCGTCCGGCGTCAGGGCTGGCTCGCCCGCATGCATGAGGCGTGGGATAAGCACGGCCCGGGCATGTATGGCACGCTGAGCAGCTATCAGGTGCGCCCACACTTCAACACCACCGGATTCTGCCTGACGCCGGAGATGCTGCTGTCCTACCCAAATCAGATGCTCACCACTCCCGACCGTTACGAGTTCGAGCATGGCGACGGAGCGTTGTGGTGGCGGCTGCATCAGCAGGGCATCCCCTGCAAGCTGGTGACGTGGTGCGGCGAGTATGACTGGGATGAGTGGCGCAAGCCGCAGAACATCTCGTGCCGGGGCGACCAGTCCAACTGCCTGACGTGGTTTCGCATCAACTACCAGTTCGAGCACTACCGGCTGCATGACCCGGTGGCGCATAATAACTTGATGTATCTGACGGACGCGCACATTCTCGACCCGAAGTTCCGCTATCCGACGTGGGAGCTTTCGCTGAGCGGTGGAGCGTGATACCGTTGAAAAACAATGTCCCCTGAACTGATCAAGGAATACGAGCTGGCGGCGATTCCCTACATCGACGGTGGTGGAGCAATCACCGCCGAGCAAACCAGGCTGAAGAGTTGGCGCTACTTTCTTGAAATCAACTCCGCCTGCAACCTCAGGTGTCCCTCCTGCACCAAGGGTAACAAGGAGGGCTACGAGCACCAGACCGGTTTCATGGACATGGAGCTCATGGAAAAGGTGCTAGACAAGATCAAGTCCGAAAACCCGAACGCTATTGTATTCACCTACGGGAACTCCGAGCCGTTTCTCCATCCGAAGCTCCCAGAGTGCATCCGGGCCATCAAAGCCCGAGGGCTTCACCCGGAGCTGTCCACGAACATGAATCATATTCAGCGCGTGGATGAACTCCTCGACGCTGCACCCGATCTCATGATCATAAGCCTCTCCGGGTTTACGCAGGCAGTTTACGTAAAGGGTCATGCCGGTGGCGACATTGAAAAGGTAAAGCGTAACATGATGACGCTGGCTCACACCAACAACGCTAGGCCACTGGATCAGCGCGTCAAGATCATGGTGAATTACCATGTTTACAACGACAATGGCCATGAGGTAGAGCTGATGCGTGAATACGCCACCAACTTGGGGCTCGGCTTCTTTACCTCGTTCGCCCGAGCCATCTCGATGGAGAACGCCATACAGTATTGCCGATCTAAAGACCCGGATGCCACGCCTTTTGAAGTGCAGGATGGTAAGCCTGACTGGAATCACCTGCTGCCACCTATCTCAGATACCTACGTTGCGACGATGGAGCGGTTGAAGATCAACCCGACCAAGGCCCGGGAGATGTATGAGAAGTATCCCGTCCGCAAGGTATGCCCGGTCGGCGACATGTTCACCTTCATCCGGCACGACGGTAAAACCTCCCTGTGCGCGTGCGTGGCCGACCGCAGAATTTCTATCGGGGATTTCCTTGATACCCCTGCCGAAACCCTGAGCGAGCAGCGCCGTGGACACTCCATCTGCGGCCAGTGCCAGAAATACCGAATGAACCTATACTTCCACATTGTTGACCGTGAGAAGTGGGTATCGCCCTGAACTATGAAATTCGACAAAGCTGACGTCGTTGAGTCCATCTGCTACCAGCTCCGGATGGCGGACTACACCCGGAGCAAGAACCGGGCGCTCATCAACAACCTGTTCAATGGCTTCCCGCCCTACACCGAGCAGGAAGAGGAGGAGAACAACATCGAGGTCAACGTCAACTTCCTTGAGGGCACGCGCCTGTCACACGACGCCCGCACCCAGTTCTACCAGTCGATGCTCAAGCCGGGGAACTTCTTCACTTCCAAGACCGACTGGGGTCCGGTGCATAAGCGGCAGGAGGCGGGCATGGTCGTGACGCAGGAGCGCAACAAGATCATGAAGAAGTCGATGACCTACATCGAGGCCACGCGCTCCCAGATCGCCATGAATGTGCTGCATGGCATCGCCCCATCAAGCTGGCGGGATGATTACCACTGGTGTCCTTACGCCATCGGCATCGAGGATTCCTACGTTCCCAGTGGAACGCTGCTCACGATGGAGAACCTGCCCTTCTTCGCCATCTACCGCTCATTGACGGCGATGGAGATGATCAAAATGACGCAGGCGGGCAGGCTGGACCCGGCATGGAACAAGCCCATGCTCAAAGCCGCCATCAAGTGGGTGGACAAGGAATCCCAGACCCTGATGTATAACAACTGGCCGGAGATTTGGGCGCCGGAGAAAACCGCCGAGCGCGTCAAGGGCGATGGCGGCTTTTACTATGGCGACCAGTGCCCCACGATAAATGTGTTCGACTTCTACTTCTGGAACGACAGCGGCAAGGTGTCGGGCTGGAATCGCCGGATGATTCTGGATGCGTGGTCCATGCCGGAGCTTTCCCAGATCAGCGACTCCAAGAAGACACCGGCGCCCACACGCAGGACGGGCGAGCTGTTCGACAAATACAAGAACAACTTTCTCTACAACCCTGGCGACCGCAAGGTGGCTCAGGACCGTGGCGAGATCATCAACTGGCAGTTCGCCGACCTGTCCGCCGTCGCCCCGTTCCGCTACCACTCCGTCCGCTCGCTGGGATTCCTGCTCTTCTCAATCTGCCATCTCCAAAACCGGCTGCGCTGTAAATTCAATGAGGCGGTGTTCGAGCAGTTGATGATCTATTTCCGCACCAGCTCCGATGAAGACTACCAGCGGGCGCTCAAGGTGGAGCTGGCTAACCGGGGCTTCATCGATGACTCCGTCAAGTTCATCCCTCCGAGCGAGCGCTATCAGGTGGACCACCAATTGGCCATGCTGGGGCTGCAACAGAATCAGGGGCTGATCGCCTCCAACTCCGCATCCTATACCGCCCAACCGCAAGGCGGGCAGCGCGACAACAAGGAGCGCACCAAGTTTGAAGTGATGGCCGAGGCCAGCGCCATGCAGGCGCTTGTCTCTGCGGGTCTGGCGCAGGCGTATATGTATAAGACTCCCGAGTATCGGGAGATCGCCCGCCGCTACGGCATCAAGGGCTCCAAAGACCCCGAAGTCCGGACCTTTCAGGCGAACTGCCTGCGACGCGGCGTCAGCGAGAAGCTACTCTATAATCCGGAATGCTGGGAGCACGAGGCCGAGCGCACGCTAGGTGCGGGCAACAAGGCCATGGAGATGGCCATCGTCGACCAGTTGATGCAATACCGGAACCTCTTCGACCCCGAGCCGCAGCGCGAGATTCTCCGTGACTTCACGATGTCGATCACCGAGGACCCGGCCCGGGCCAGGTCGCTGGTTCCCGAGAACCCGGTCAAGATCACCGACAGCGTCCACGACGCTCAGCTCGCCGCAGGCACGCTGATGCAGGGCCTGCCGGTCGCCATCAAGACCGGCATGAACCACATCGAGTATGTGGACACGCTCTTGATGACGCTGGGAACACTGGTGCAGCAGGCGGTGCAGCAGGGCATGACCACGCCGGAGAAATTGCTGGGCATGATGAACATGGGTCAGCATATCCAGCAACACCTCCAGCTCATCGCTCAGGACAAGAACGAGGCGCAGCGCGTCAAGCAGTATGGCGACATGCTGGGCAAGCTCGGCAACGAGCTTGAGGGTCTGCGCCAACGGTTGCAGGAGCAGATGCAGGCGCAGGCCCAGCAGGGACCGCAGCAGGACCCGGAGACGATGGCCAAGGTGCAGGCGATGATGATTCAGTCCAAGGCCAAGCAAGATTCCACGAAGTCATCGCACGCGCAGCGCACGGCGCAGCGTCAGATCGCATTCGAGCGCGAAGAGCTTCGCAAGGATGCCGCGTTGCAGGCCGAGCTCCAGAGGGAGCAGGCCCGCACCGCAATCGAGATGAAACTCGACGACGCCCTCACCGCCAATGAGATCGTCATCGAGCGGCAAAAGGCGAAAGCCAGGCCGAAGGTTGACAGTAAGAGCAAAGGCAGTTAATGATGCCGTATGTCTGAACCCCAAGTGGTAACCATCAATCCGTCGCCGAAGCTGCAATTCATGTCTGATGCCAAGCGCGTCAGCGCCCATCGTAATACGATGCAGATGCCACAAATTCAGGACTCCATCAACATGGCGTTACTGAATTACCAGAGGGAGCTGTTTGCCAGAGTAAATGACGCAAACGGCTCCGCCGCCGCCGGCCTTAAACTGAAGGGCGCTCTGGAGTTCGTGGATGAATTCCTAAGGCTGGCAGAGGCTCCGAAACCACATGCCGACTCGCCTAAGAGCGCACAGTTGGACCACAAAGTATGAACGAATACTGCGACTCGGTTCAGCCCAAGGAAGCCCCATTGTGGGGGATTGGTTTTGGGAGTTCCCAATTCTGCTACTCACTTGAGCAGATGGAATACATCGCCAAGCTGGCCGCGTTGAATGGATGCAGGATAAGTAGGATTATGGGCGCCCTACCCGAGCCGGCAGGGCCGTTCAATGGAATCCAAAAATCCTGCTTCGACAATACCTGTATGGTCCTTGAGTTGATTGAAAAGGTCATTCGAGTCTGCAATGGTGAAACCGGGATATTCCCAGAAGAGCTCGAAGCCCGGATTTTGAAAAGCTATAAATCAGTATGAGTGCCGCAGCAATAGCCACCCCAGCCCCCGTCGCAACGCCAGCGCCCCCCACAATCGTCCCCATCCCGGAGGTGTCCAGCCTCCCGGCTGGGGGCGCTCAGGCTGTAAGGCCCGCCCCTGCTGGAACGATTCCGCCTCCGATGAAGGCGTATTCCGACCGTCCCGACAGCGCCAAAGCCAAGATGCTGGAGCGAATGAAGGCCCGCTCGGTGAAGCCTGTGTCCAAGCCGGAAGACACCGCCAAGCCAACGGAAGCGGCCAAGCCCGCCGACAAGTCAGCCGAGGCTGTCAAGCCATCCGTTACTAGAGAAGAGGACTTGCTCGAAGAAAACCTATCGGGGAAATCCCCGGTAGAATCCAAGGAAGGTGAGACAACTCCGGTGGAAGGCGACAAGCCTGTCGAGGCTCAGGCCGACCCCAAGAACCCCAAGGCCAAGGTCAATCCATGGAAGCTGGCCGAAGAGCACAAGGCAGCCCGCGCTCAGGCCGAGAAGGAGATCGTCGAGCTCAAGAAGCTGTTTCCCAACGCCGAGGCCCGCAAGGCGGAACTGGCCGAGGTCACCGCGCTTAAGCAGCGCAACGAAGAGCTGGAGAAGCATATCAAGTATGTGGACTTCAAGCAGTCCAAGGAATACAAGGAAACTTACGAGAAGCCCTACGTCGACCAGTGGAAGGTGTCGATGAAGGAGTTGAACGGCGTGACCGTGGCTGACGACGAAGTGGGCGCAAGAGCCATCGAGCCCAAGGACGTGCTTGATCTGGTAAACCTCCCCACTATCAAGGCCCGTCAGATGGCCAAGGAGTTGTTCGGGGAGTATGCCGATGACGTGATGCGGGAGCGGGACAAGATCGTCACCCTGCACAAAGCCAAGGCCACCGCTGAGGAGTCCGCCAAGCAGGAGGGCATGGAGAAGTTCAATCAGACGACCGAGGCGCAGAGGATGGCGTTCGAGACTTTGAACAAGGAAGTCCACTCCACCTACGAGAAGGCGATTCAGTCGATCAAGTCCAGCCCGGCTAACAAGGAGTTCTTCGAGCCCGTCGAGGGCGACGAGGAGGCGAACATCGTTTTGCAGAAGGGCATCGACATGGTGGAGCGGGCCTTTTCCCAGAACCCCATGGACCCCAGTCTGAATGCCGAGCAGCGGGCCAGCATCACCAAGCTGCACGCCGCCGTTCGCTTTCGCGCCATCGGGTATGGACGTCTCAAGCAGGAACTGGCCCGGGAGCGTCAGGCTCATGCCGCCAACCGGAAGAAGCTGGAGCAGTATGAGTCCACCGTTCCCAACCGTGGGCCGTCGACCCCAGCGGCAGTTGCGACCACCAATGGAGGCTCCAAGATGTCACAGATGCAGCAGCGTCTCCGGCAGCGGGCGGCTGCGGGCAGGGCTTGACAGACTTCAGGGTCGGTGATAGCAGTGGGTCGTTGAGTATCGGGGAATTCCCCGATAGGAGACTCGTCCCGCTGGAGACGTTCCAGCACTTCAGCCCTTAAATGGGCGCCATGGCTGATGGCTCTATCAGCGCCACGGAGGCTATAAATCCATTACGGAAGCATTCTGCACGCTGAGCGTGTGTGAAGCCGCTTTCGCGTTCAGTGAACTCTTGAACTTTTTTGATTTATGAGCTGTCCAGAAGGCGTATTGCAAGCCTGCGATTTCCCGCAGTTCCTTGTCGACGAGACTCCTCGCTTTGATGAGTTGATCATGGAGGACATCCGGCTTACCGATAGCTGGATTGGAAATATGGCCATGGGTGAGATGCCCATGGGAACCCCCGCTGAAGTTACCCAAGACCGCTTCCGCGCAGTGTGGGCGAATACCACGAAACAGTGGAATCGCGTCCAGACTCCCGGAGCTGGTTGTAGTGGTAATCCTTGCGACCCGACTGAGGCCAAGATTGGCTGGGGCGCTGACCGCCTGACCTTCTTCGCCGAGCAACAGACGTGGTCCACGCCACTGCTTTGCTACGATCAGGAGATGCATGTGACCCATGCGGAGCAGCACCTCTCGCAGATCATCAACGAAATCCTGCGCCCAAACACGATGAACATCTACTCGATGTTCGCCCGTAAGCGTGCGCTGTTCTGGGCCAAGTATCGCCACATGGCGAACTCACTGCTCAGCAATTTCACCTTCGAGTGGGTGTCCGTGGACACTGACGGTGATGGTATCGCTGACGATGAAATCTACTTCGACACTTCCGCAGCCCCAACGCGACTGTTCCATCTGGTGCCCCAGATGTTGCAGAACAACTGGTCCAAGACCATGCGCGAAGGCTACGCCGGCAAGAATCCCTTCAAGGAAACAGCCCCGTTCGTGGAGCTGGTGACCGACATGGATTCCTGCTGGTTCCTCGATCGCCTGGGTGGACAGCTCGGCGTCGGCGGCGGCAACAACCCCAACGTGAACGCCAACTGGCGCTTTACCCAGTGGGGCGACCAGAGCGCTTACTGGCGCTATGGCTTCTCCGGAAGCATCGGCAACTACATGGTCCGCGTGGATGAACTGGGACTCCGGTTCAACTTCGTGCAGGACCTGGGTGCTGGCGCTCACGGCGGCAACGGCAACCGGTATCGATACCAGATTGTGCTGCCCTACACCAATGGCGTGACCACAGGTGCAGGCGGTGCGGCGGGTATCGGATCGGATGTGAATCCAGACTTCGACCGCGCCCAGTATGCGATCAGCTTCCAGTGGCACAAAAAGGCCATGGAGATGCTCGTGTTCAACGCGACGCCGATCAACCCGGAGATGCCCTTCGTCAGCCGCGACTTCGGCGGCAAGTGGCAGTTCCACATGCATGATCTCGGTGCCGACGTCAATGGCGCTCCCATTGGTAACAAGTGGGGTAACAAGGGTCAATTCGGTGCGTGGTTCAAATACTACGTCCGTCCGCTGCACTACGAATTCGCCCGTGTGTATTTCCACAAGCGCGAACAGTTCTGCATTCCGGAAATCGACGTGTGCTCCACGAATCCCGGATACCCGGCCCAGAACTACTCCAGCGCACTGCCTGAGTGCCCGGCTCCGGATGGCATCTACGGAACTGGTGTTCCTACTGGTTCTGAGGATGGCCCCATCGCCTGATCGGAATTGATTGTTGCGGCGTCACGCTCCATAGTCGGGGCGTGACGCCTGTCACATCAGTAAATGTCAGTTGGGGAAAGGACCATCTATGGCAGAAATGTATAGTTCACCTGCTCCCGAAGGGGGCGACGACCTCGGCATGGAGGTTGACAACCCGACCGAGAGCGAGGCGCAGACCGCGCTGCTTCCAACCGACTTCTTTCAGGGCAAGGACCTCACTCCCGGAACGGAATGCAAGGTTCGCGTTGAGCGCGTTCTCGACGGTCAGGTAGAGGTAACCTATGTCCCGCACAACGAAGAGCCAGAGGTCGGTGAGGAAGTCGAATCTCCGGACTCTGAGATGGCGGGCTACATGAACGAATAATGGCCATTCCCGCCAACACCTTGATGGAGGAGGGTAAGTGCTATATGTGCTTTGGGGAACTCTCCACGGCACAAATCCTCGAACTGGCACTACTGCGCCGCATCGTTCTGGCAGCCGACCCGGCAGCGGACGTCTCGCCGCAGGGCCTGATTTCCACCACGAACTGCTACGCCTGTCTCGGGCTTTCCATGTTCGATCTGATGCTGCTTGCTTTGCTCAGCCTTCTGGCTGGCGAAGACCTTCCTTGCGGAACGGTCACCACGACCATTCAATTTAACGCACCCAGCGGTGGCTACGACGGTCAGTATGTCGAGTCGAGCGCCACGCTGTGGCTTCAGACGACGCCCTCTGCTGACTACGGAATCCGACTCGTTTCCGGGGTGTGGGAGGTGTTTGAGATCATCTTCCCGGGCCCTGTGGTCTACTCAATACCGGAATCACAATTCCCCTGTGGCGTCTGGACCCAGGTGGCCGGTGGTGGTCCGGCAACTGCCGAGTATGTATGATACCGCTGAACACTCTGATGGAGGAGTCAAAGTGCTATACCTGCCTCGGGATTTCATTGGCTGAGGCATTGCGGTTGGCGCTTCTGAATCGGATTGGCTCACTGGAGCAGTTCTCTCCAGCCGACATTGCCGGGCTCTATTTTTGGATTAAGGCCGATGCTGAAGTGTTCTCCGATGCTGGCACGACACCAGCAGTCAACAACGACCCAGTTCAACAATGGAACGACCAGAGTGGAGGAGGGAACAATCCAAATCAGGCAGTTCTTGCCAATCGTCCCAATTACGTCACCAACTCACAGAACGGACTGCCTACGGTGGACTATTCCATGGTGTTCGCCGACAACCGCTGGCTCGACTGCCCACTCGCCGACTTCTGGGATGCTGGAGCTGGCGGAGTATTTACTTTCTTCGCAGTGGTTCAGGCCGGTCCCAATCCAGGTGACGCGCATTTTCTAATTGAGAACACAGCCGGAGGTGCTGTTTTGCTTCAAAACCCACCCTACATCTTTCAAAAGAATGGCGGCGCGTTTGATACCCTAACAAGCGTTGGTGACTTCACTGGAATTTGGGTCGTGTTGATGGTTACCAGATCGGGCAGTGGAGCTGGCGACACCAAAATTTACATCAACGGAATCCAGAACGACAATGGGACAGCAATTCCAGGGTTGGCGGTTCCAGGGAGTTGCATTATCGGGTTCCCCGCACTCGGGACTTGGACTGGCAAGATTGCCGAGATGGGGATTTACAACAGTGTCCTTTCAGACGCAAACCGTGGCTTGCTTCTGGCCGGAATGCAGACAAAATGGGGGGTGTAATCATGAAAACAAAACTCAGAATCGCACTGGCCATCATGCTCGTCATGGTGGGTTGCACCGTAACCAAACTGGTTGAGAATCCTCCGGGCTCTGGGAAATACGACAAGGTGGTCGAGGTCGACCCCAAGCTGACCTCAGGATTGGAAGCCGCCAAGGCCGTCAATGACGCGGCCAAGCCGTTCTTCCCATTCTCGCCAGTGGTTGACATCGGGCTTGGGACCGTGGCCGCTCTGGCGGCGTGGTTCGCCAAGCGCAAGAGTGACCAGCTCAAGGCCACCATCGTCGGCGTCGAAGCCAAGGGTGGCGAAGCGGTCAAGACCGCCATCAAGGAAGCTGCCATGGCATCCGGCGTGGAGTCGGGCTTGAACAAGGTGGTGAAGTCCATCACTGGTGGAACATGAGATGGCTGCTGCTATTGTTGATCGTGTGCGGCTGCGCCTCAAGGCAAGCCACGCTGCGGTCGAAGATGGCAGAAATGGTTCGCACCCCAATCCCGGCTGGAGGGCAGTCAGAAGCGCTACCCGTCCAGCCGTTTTGGTTGATCTGGGATAACCACAACGACTCGGAGACTTCCAAGTATATCATCACGGACATCTGGTCAACGACCAACATCCTTACGGAGTTCACCCACAAGCTGTTCGTTCCTCAGGGCACCAACCGGGTGATGTTGATGCCCACAAACTACATGGATTTCTTTATCGCCCGCTTCGCCATGACCAACGTGGGAGAGGGGCTGCCGTGGGTTTTCAGCGAGTGGAATATCAAGAGCCCGTGAAAGTCAGTTTGCCGGACTTCCGCAGGCGATTGGCCTGCTGCCTCAGCTTCACCTTCCATTGCTCGCTGGTGGTGTGAATGCTCACCGAGCCCAGACGCTTGATATGGAATCCCCGGCGCCGCGCTCCCAGAATCCCGATGGCGATGGCGTCAGCCAGGTCGGGTGATCGCCCGGTCTTGACCTTCATCTCCTCCTTGCTCTCGACCTCGATGCGGTTTCCAGAAACCATCTTCCACTCCCGCTGGGAGAACTCCGAACAGGCATCCTCGCGCATGCCACGGAACTGTCGGGCCTCGACGACGTAGCGCACGCTATACCACAGCTCGGTCACGAACTTGGAGTAGTAGTCGCAGCACTTCTTCTGGATTTCCGATGACACCATGTCCTCGGACGGCTTGCCGCCGCAGTCGATGGACTCAGTCATGACCATGCCATTACGGGCGAAGGCGGTGACCAGACTGGTCCGCATGCCCGCGTCGTAGAAGAAGTGGCTGTGCTCGATGCCCCGGTTCGAGAGCTGCCCTTTGACGAACTGGACGATCTGGTCCTCGGGGGACTCAGAGTCCTTGGCTGCCTCGATGGGAATCTGCATCAGGTCCACCAGTGAGATGATCTGCCGGCCAGTTGGGGGTTTCTGGTCCTGAATAACCAACGCATTAAGCATCGTGCCCACGGGCATGGCATCGCCGGGCTCGATCTCCGGGCCGAACTGGAGCTCTCCGAACACGCATCGGTCGCCGCCGACACCACGGTAGGCGGCGTCGAGGAAGGCAATTTTCGTAATACGAGAATCCCGGAAGTTGGCCTTCTCGAACGCGCCGAACTTAACGCACGCCTGACGGGTGAGGACGCGACGGCTGCCCTGACCCCGGGGCATGCGGGCCTCGTTCATCATGGTGAAGTGCCAGTCGTCCACGCCCCAGATGGAGGCGTCGTCGGTCATCTGCTGGCGAGTTACGAGGAACGGGAACGGCGTCGGGTCACCGGGCGGGGATTGCATGTTGGGCGAATCGCTTCCCGGGAGCTGGAGGCAGACGCCATTCGGGAATCTGGTCTTCCAAGTCTTCGTGCCCGGAGTCTGGTCAACGCCACCCTCCCATCCGCCCAGCGCCGTCTCTGGCTCGCACACCGCGCCGTGGGCGTTGGTAGTCTCATTGGGATTTCCCAAAGCGATCAGCTTGAAGCGTTCGCACTTTGACAGGTTGGACGTGGAGTCGAGGAAGGCCCGTGGCATCAGGTTGGCTTCGTCGGCCACCAGCGTCACCATCTTGTTGTGAATGCCTATCATGGAGCCGAGCCCGACGTATTGATTCCCCTTCTTACAGGCCACGCCCATGATGCCATTCTTGAAGTCACGCCCCTCGGTGAACTCGGACTTGGGGTCGGTGATGATGCGCTGCTTGCCTTCGATCAAGTGACCAGGAATCCAGACGTGATCGGCCTTGGCCAGCTTGTGGTATTTCTTGATCATGCCCCAGATGCGGAGCTCCAGCATTTCTCGCTCGGTCGAGCTGACAAGCACCGTCATGTGGGACTTGTGGGCATACCAGTCGGTGACCACGTTGCAGCCGAAGCTGTCGGATTTCCCCGATGCCGCACAGCCCATCACTCCGATGTAGTTGTGCTCGATGAATACCTCCAGACACTTCTCGGCCCAGTGATTGACGAAGGGGCCGACCTGCCAGATGCGATCCGGCCACACAACTTCCTGAAACCTGCGGAAGTGGTGATAGAGTCCTTCGCCTGCGGTGGTGCCATCCGTCTTCTCCCACTTACCGCCCTTGCTGATCATGTGGAGCTCAATCGCAGCGGGGTCGTAGTTCGATCCCCACCACAAACCATACTTGAGATAATTGCCCGTGGCTTTCTTAATGCCTGACTGGATGATCATGTTTCTCTTGAAATGACGGTATCTTTAGCTCAGTTTCAGGTCAACGACTGGAATGCAAGGCAACGTAATCATTACGGACGGCTCTGTTGACTTCTCTGGTGGTGTTGATTCCATCAAGGTCACCACCATCCAGTCTGATCGAAACCCCAACGGACTCGCCCGCAATCAGCTCGCGTGGCTGGACAACGCGACCGTCCGGGATGGTGGCATTTATCCAAGGTGGGGCTTTCGACGTTTGAGTCAAGTCGCCGCGAATGGACTGTTCCAAGGAAAGTGGCTCTACCAGCCGGACAACGACGCTACGCCGTATCACATCTACTCCATCAGCGGCATCATCCTGCTCGTGGCCGAAGGTGCCGACCCCGTAAATCTCTCCGCCCTGTTTGGGCTGTTTAATCCACCCGAACCACCAATTGCGCACTTCTGTCAGGCGGGCAGGTATCTGGTTATTCAGGCAGGCGACAGTGTGACTCTGCCGCTGTTCTGGGATGGCACCACGCTGCGTCGCAGCATTGGGATTACCAACCCCGCCGTCCCTCCCGGGACTCCTGGAGTCAACGAAATCCCCGCTGCGACCACGATGGACTACTTCATGGGTCGCATCTGGTATGCGCAAGGCCGCATCGCCAATGCCGGTGACATCGTGGGTGGAAACTCCGGCGTGGTTAATCCGGACAGGCCGGACGCAGTGCTCAATGTCACCGAGTGTCCACTGGTGCTGGGTGGAGATGGATTCAGTGTTCCCGCTCAGGACGGCACCATCAGGGCGCTGACGCACAGCGCGAACATTGACGTGGCGCTGGGTCAGGGCCGGCTGTTTATGTCCACCACCAAGGGAATCTACGCGCTGAATGTTCCCGTCACCCGGGCCGCTTGGATTGCCACCACAAATCAGAATCAGCCGCTGGTCACCGTGGTCCAGCTCAACAACGGCTGGGTGGGTGATCGCAGTGTGGTGCAGGTCAACGGCGACCTGTTCGGCCAGTCTCTGGAGCCAGCCATTCGCTCGCTGAACCAGCAGATGCGATACTTCAACCAGTGGGGCAACATCCCGATCAGCTCCAATGAGCAGCGCATCCTTCAGTTCAACGACCGCAACCTGCTTCGCTTTTCCACCGGCATCTACTTTGACAACCGATTACTCCAGAGCGCACTTCCGGTCCAGACCGCTCAGGGAGTCGTGCATAATGCGCTGATACCTCTGGACTTCGTCCCGATCAGCAGCTTCATGTCGCAGAAGCCTCCCAACTGGGAGGGCATGTATGAGGGGCTCAAGATATTCCAGTTGTCCGTCGGGGATTTCGGCGGACGTGAGCGGGCCTTCGCCACCGTGCGGTCGCAGAGCGACACCATCGAACTCTGGGAGCTGACCTCATTCCTGAAGGAGGATGAGAACATCACAGGTGAGAATCGCATCACCATGATCTCGGAATTCCCCGCCTTCACTTGGGGTGATGAGACTCAGCTCAAGAAGCTGGTGGGTGCGGAGATTTGGGTTGACCGGCTTCATGGAACGGTGCGGTTCTCCTTGGAGTATCGTCCCGACGGTCAGGCGTGCTGGATTCCGTGGCACATCTGGAAGAAATGCTCACCGAAGAATTCGGCTGAGGACGTTCACAACCCAATCTCCTATCCGCTGACGCCATGCCTTGAGTCCTACTTCAACTCGATGACCTTACCCGCTCCCGACCCAACCCGATGCGCTTCGGCCACGGGTCGCCCTTCCAATCAGGCGTATCAGTTTCAGCCGCGTCTAGTGGTCAAAGGCTTCTGCCGGGTGCGCGGAATCTATTTGCACGCCGAGCCGATGGGGCGGAAGCTCTACGAGAACATGACTTGTTGATGAATATCCCTTGCCCCAATCCGTGCGTCGTTTGCGAGCCGTCGATCGGCAGGGGGATTGGTCCGCTTGACCCCTCTAATCCGTTCGTCAATCTCAGCTCCGAAGATCAGGACTTTGACGAGTTCATTGGTCGTCGCTACGTGGTGGGTCAGCCACCCATCGGCTCGACGTGGTTCAAGCTGGGCTGCATCGGCCTGTGCATCTCCGACGTCTCGCAGCAGGAGGCCGATCTCTGTGCCCTCGCTCAGGCGACGGTGTGTCAGGCGGTGAACTGGCCTCAGGTATTTCCCAACTCACAAAACCAGAACAATCCCTTCACCGAAGAACCCCGAGAGTTGTTCGGAAACCAAGCTCAGTTCTGCTCGTTCTCGTGTCCGGATGGAACCCCCTTCACGTTCACGGTGGCTGCCGGCCTGTTCCTCAATTACAGCCAGCTCGCCGCCAACATCGAAGCCTTCACCTTTGCGTGCAATCAGGCGGTGAACAACCGGGTGTGTCTGGGTTCGCTGTCACCGGCAAGGACCTGCTCCGGGTCGCTCTACAACGGAACGATGGTTTGCTCCTCGGCCAGCATTCCGATCACCTTCACCATTATCGGGGAAATCCCCGATGGGTTGCTGCTGTCGCAGAATAACACCACGGCTTTCTTTGATGGCACGCCCACCACTCCGGGAGACTACGTCTGGACCGTGGTGGCCACCGACCCGGCTGGCAACACGATGCAG
>Ga0137445_1000005_pt1 | contig 39169 bp, 50 predicted proteins | sample EasRivERMGT338_2_FD_104647 | JGI IMG/M metagenome (GOLD analysis project Ga0137445, IMG submission 104647) | Soil microbial communities from meander-bound floodplain in the East River, Colorado, USA - East River MetaG ERMGT338_2 | ecosystem: Environmental > Terrestrial > Soil > Floodplain ...
CCTCGCGCGTCACCCGCTCGGCCGGCCCCCGGGAGGGACCCGTGACGGAGGGGCCGCCATCGCTCCGGGTTGGCCCATGACGGGCCGATCGCGGCCGGCGAGGGTCCGAGATGGGGTCTTTTTCACGACGCGTCCTGGGGGCAATCTCACCATTTGCCCTCCGGGCACGGCCTGGCAGTGCGCCACGGATACCTGCGGCCCTTCCATGCATGGCACCCGAGCTTCGGGTGACAACAGCGCTGGGGCTCGGCCTGGTTCCACCAGTCGCACGCGCGGCAGACGAACTCGGCGTGGCGCTGCCGATCGGACAGTGCCTTGGGATCGGCCTCCACGACGTCAACATGGTGCGATCATCCTCCCAATGACAGCGCCAGCCACGTCAGGGGCGATCAGCTTCCCCGCATCCAGAAGGCGCCGGCCCAAGGTCGGCTTTGGATCCAACGCCTCCAGGGGTCGATTCAGGGCAGCCAGGCCCTTACTGGTCAGGGTGCATCCCACAAAGGTCGGCCCACGGATGTCCCCAGCACGGACATACCCCTCGTCGATCAGGAAGCGCGCCGTCCAGGACACGAGGTTGTGTCCCGGATGGCCGGGCCCGCCTCGCACCCCACACTCCGGGTAGATCGCCGCCATCTCCTGCAGGACGGCTTGAGAATCGAGGAGCACAGGTTCAGGGAACGTTTCCAACAACCGCTGCAACACCTGAGCCGCGGCGACATAAAAGCACTCCAAGCGATCCATCTTATCGTCGCCTCCAGTCGTGGACATGGTAGCGGTTGCGGATGCCGAACTGGGCTCTGACCTCCCGGGTGAACACCGTCAGAGTCGATGGCCTGACCCCGATGCGGCGGGCCAGCTCTCGCATCGAAATGCCACCTACCGAGTCGGGATTAACGGTCCAGGCAAAGGCGATGGCACGATTGCGAACACCCCGCAGGTGCTGCCGGCTACCGCTCGTCACGGGTTCGGCTATCCAGCGCAGGATCTCGTGAAGGGCGCCGGCGGCGTCCTGGTAGTCCATGGGCTCGTGGGGGGCTTGGGTCATTTGGCAGTAGCCAACGCCGTCCTCAAGCCGCGCTCGAACTCCAAGGGCAGGAGGCGCCGCGCCAGAGCGCCCTCGACCCGGCCGAAGTGCAAGACGGGCTTGATGGAGGCACTACGTTCGAAGCCGTACCAAAGCGTGATCGGATACCGGTGTTTCTTGCGGCGGGTGAACAACAGTCTGCCGCGTCTGCCGGATTGGGTGAACGCGATGTCGCGACGCAACAGATTCGCGGGCTTGGCCCACCGCTGGATATAGGCGCCTGGAGATTTGCGAGCCGTCCCAATCTGGGGCACCGCCAACGAACGGCCGCTGGAGGCCGTCTTGGTTCCACCCTCCTCCTGCAGGTACAGCCAGTCCGCCCGACTGCCGAGGATGGCGAAGGGCTCTGGCTGGGTCCGCCGTGCGAACCGGATGTTGAAGCCGTACCGGGTCCCGGGCTTCCACCATGGCGCGCCACGGGAACGCAGGGTGAAGGCGGAGGGGAGCAAGGTGCTGATCGTGTGCTGTTGCAGGGCCTTGGCCGTCTCGTTCACCGCGAGGGTGGCCGCATAGCGGATCTGGCGCGGGGCGTTCTTCACGCCGCGGAGAGCCCGATCAAGCCCGGTGACACGGACGGTGATAGCCATGATTGACGCGAATGAGGTCAGCCATGGGCTCGGGCAATAGCAGATTCGCGCCAGGGCGGCAACCCGGCGGGTGGACGGATGGGCTGTTGTGGCTATTGCTGGCGATGGCGAACCGGCCCAGCCTCGGCCATGAATCTGGTCCCTCTCATCGCGGCCATCAGCAGCGGCACCCTGATCCAAGCCGTGGTGTGGGTGCTGGTCGCAGGCCTCATCTTCTGGCTCTTGTCCTGGCTGATCGGCTACGCCGGTGTCCCAGAGCCCTTCAACAAGGTGGCGAGGGTGATCCTGGCCATCGTCGCGGTGGTCTTCCTCATCAACGCCATCCTGACGCTCGTCGGGAAGCCGTTCATCACGTGGTAGGCGTTTTTCACAGCTTGAACTTGGCTAGGAGGGCGTCGGCCGTGGCGCGTTTGGCCGCCTGCTTAGCCGCGATCCGCTGACGCCCTTCCTCGTTCTTCCGCCGCCAATCCTCGGAACGTAGGGCGCTGCGGGTCTGGCGGATCTCGGACTCCAAGGCCTTGGCCTGGCGACGCAGTTCATCACGCTGCGCGAGGAGCTGGGCGAGGACCGAGGCAGGGGTGTCAGGCGTCATGGCGCATGAGGGCCGGACGGTCCGGACAGGCCGGACGGGTGTTTTGCAATTCCGCACCGCAAGGGCCTTCCACACTTTAACAGTTAACATATGGAAGGGGGTTGCTGAGATTTACTGAAACACCCGTCCGGACCGTCCGGACCGTCCGGCGTATGAAAAAAAGCCAACAAAAACGCTCCATTTGAAAAACCGTCGACCCGTCCGGACCCGTCCGTTGACGTCCGGACTCCCGGACGGGTCCGGACGGGTCAAGACGGGTCGATTTCAGAAGGGATCGTCCGAGGGTCTCCACCCTTCGTCGACCAGCTTTAACCCGTGCCAACCGCGCCGGGCCTTTTTCCCATCGCGCACCAGGTCGTTCGATTTCGGGCGGCCGAACCGGTCCCCGATGAGCACGCTCATTTTCCCGAGGAAGTCGCGGTCCGAACCAGGCTGCCAACCGCGCGCCGTACAGAACGCGTAGAAGGCCTCGATGACCTCCTCGCTGGTGACGTCTTCGTCCTGGTCGGCCACCAGGCACCGCTGGACAAACACCTCGGCAGCCTCCGAGCGCATGACGAGCTGGTTGATGCGATCGAGTTGAACGTCGGTCATGAGCAGGTCGCCCCAGGCCTCGATTTCTTGGAGGGCCTTGCGGAGCCCCTCGAGAAGCCAATTGACAATACCCGGGCCTTCCTTCCGGAGCAGGACGACATCGAAGTTGGGGATCTTCCTACGCTTCTCGGGGGTCTTGCAGTCAAAGATCAGGAGCCGGCGAGCCCAAGCGGCCCCGTCCCCTTGGGAGTGGTAGGTGAGCTTGCAGTTGGTCGCGATCAGGACGTGGAAGGGACCGCGGAGAGGACGGCGATCGCTGCGCCCCTTGGCCTCCGGGTGGTAGAGGTCGGTGGAGCAAAGGCCTTTAAGCGTCTGGGCCCCAACCGAGTTGAGGAAGGTCGAACCGACGTCGACTCCGAGCAGGAGCTGACGGCCGCGGAAAGCCTCGAGCTCAAACTGCTTGTCCAGGTGCTCGGTCCGGAGCTGGCAACACCGACCTTCCCCGAGCAGCGCCACCATGATGTTGACCAGGGTCGTTTTTCCGGCCGCGGAATCACCCTCGAGGATCCCCATGCGGTTCATGAGGTTCATTCCGATGAGGACCAGCCCGAGGTAGCGCTGCAGGAGGTCGACGTCATCCTCAGAGAGCATCGGCTTAAGGAACTCCTTCAGGAAGCGGGGACAGGTCGCCTTGGGGTCGTAGCAGACGTTGGCCTTGTGGCAGAGGAGGTACTTCGGATCGAACCGCCGGAAGTGAATCTGCCCGTCCAGGAGCTCAACCACCCCGTCGTTAAGAGCCAGGATGGGGCGCTTGTGGTGGAAGGGATCGCGGACCTCGCTGATCGACCGGAGGATGGTCCGGATGGTCTCCCTGCTTCGGAGGCTACGAAAATCGTTTAGCTCTGGCCGGGAGATTTCCCGCGAGGCGCGCAGGAGGCGCAGGGAGATAGCCAGGGCCACCCGGAACTTCGATTCCGGCAGGTAGATCCCCTCGAGCTCATCCCACTGGTAAAAGCGCTCCTCTTCCGGGTCATGGAGCAAATGGGATTCGGCGTGGATCAGGCCAGCCCACCAGTCGGGATTGAGCCGGACCACCAGCCCCTTGTCGTCCATGTCCCAGGGTTCGCCGTAGAGCCTCACCAGACGTTCAACCAGGTCGGTAGGGGCCATGGGTTGGAGGTCCTCTGGGGCGCGGCGTTTGAGCTTCATGGGGCGAGGTAGATGAGGGTCGGAATGAGTTGGGTATCCGCCCGCGGCCAGCCGGGGAGACGGCAAGGTTGGGCGGGATTGAAAAGAGCAGGATCAGCCCCCACCTCCGGCAGAAAGCTCTTGAGCCGGGCCAGGCCGCCAGGGGGAGGGGAATCGAACCATCCGTGAAGGGATCGGCCGGCCGTGTCAACCACCGCGCGCAGGCGCAGGCCACACTCGATCAGGTACTGGAAGATGGCCCCTTGAAGGTCGTGGGGGAGCTCATCGGATTCGACGACCAGGAAGCGCCGCGCGGCCACGGTCCGCTGGGCGCGCGAGATGACGCCAGGACGAAAGGAGGATGGGCAGATTCGAGGGCCGGCCAGGGTGCCGGTGGCGAGCCAGTCGGCCGCGCGCCGGAAGTGCCGGGCATGGCGCCAGTGACCGGAATCCCGCTCTTCCCCGATCCAAACGACGTCCCGCGGGCGGAAAAGTTTCACCAGGGCCAGCGCCTGGGCCCAAGGATCGCTTGGGATTGGCTCAGGCGAGGCTCTTGCGATCTCCGAGGGTGACCAGGGCCGGGCGAGGATACGGGCGCATGTGAGGCGCCCAGCGCGCGTCCAGGCGTCATCCCGTGAGCGTTCGAACCGGATCCGCCCGCGGAAAGGGCCCGAGGCCTCCCGATCGCCGGAGAGCTGCCAAATGAGCCGGCGATGGTCCCGGTCGCCAGGATGAGCGGCGCAGGCAAAGGCACCGGCTGGGAAAACCCGGAGGTGCTGGCCGTGGGAATCGCCGTCAGCCTGAGCGCAGGCCGGGCATCGGGCGATGGCGCCGCCGTCCGAGGTCGGCTTGACCTTTTGCAGCCTGGCTAGGTCTAACGGCATTCATTCAGGAGGCGACAGGTTCACGGCGAGCGAGGGGGGCGCCGGATCGAGTGAATTTCAATCTCGGCGTCGGGCCCGCGGTAACGGCGGACGAAGTCGGCAAAGGACATTCCGGGGGTGGGCAAGACGTCGCGCTTCCCAGGCTTCACCCGTTGGGCGCACTCCGGACAAACCGCATAGCCATGGCTGATGAAGCCGCCAACGTCAGGCCGGTGCGTGAAGTCCGCGCTGCAGAAGTCGCAGATGACCTCATCGCCGATTGGAATTCCCATAGGTCAGTTGCGATCGCCGCTGGTGCGCTTGATGCCCGGAGGGTCGTCAGTGATGGGAAGCTCGGGTTGCGCGGGGTTGGGAAGTTCAGCCTCGATGCTACGCTTGTGGCGGACGGCGAATGTCAGGAAGTACTCGACCTTGTGCTCCTCGGTGTCGATGACGATGCCGAATCCCACCTTGAGCTTCGGGCTCGTCTCTTGCAGTTGAGCCTCAGCGAGCGCCCCTGCCCAAGCCTCCTCGATCTTCTCGCGGGACTCATGCATGAGCGTCGCGAAGTTCGCGGCGCCGTCCTTGGTGAGTCTGTCGTGGTCAATGGTCATGGTGAAAAGCCTATCGGATAGTCCCCCTGGTGCTTACGACCTCAACGTCCGTGATCAGTCCCAGGAAGATGCCGAACCAGCCGACCAGGTGCCCGGTCTCAACAACACCCTCCGAGAGATGGACCATGCAGAGGGCGGCGTAGCGGGTGATCTCCGGCACCATCATGAACTGCTGGCGTGGGCGCTTGTCCATGTCGTCGCAACACGCGCGAGGACCAACGGCCATGTGGAGCCGACAACTAGTCGGGCGATCGGCGTACACCGAACAAAGACCATCCGCGGAGAGGAGAGGACACACCAGGTTGAGCCGCCGGTATTGGACCGCGTCGAGATTGTTGCTCTGAAAGGTCACCAGCCCGCTCGTTTCCATCGCCACCATCCATGCTTGAATTCGAGGCACCAGCGTCTGCCGGGTTTCTTCGGGCAGCCGGTCCCAGATGTGCCGGGCCTCGACTCTGCTCACCGTCAAAGGCTCCGAGCAGCAGGACGAGCAGTGGGCCTGGCAGGTAAGCGGGCGGCCCTTCGATGCGGTCTTTGCCTTGGCGAGCTCGAGGATGCGGTCCAGCCAGGCGTAGAAGTCGGGCACGCTGGCGTGCCACACAGGGGCTTTGAGGGTTTCACTCATCGCCATGGATTCCTTCTCGGGTTGCACTGAGTCTCAGACAGGGTCACTTCGCCGATTTTCCAAAGGTAAATCCAGAGATAGGAATCCCAGCTATCGGCGTGGATGACTCCGCTCCGCGTCCCCTGCATCTTTCCATCCGGCGGATTGATCCCGTGCACTTCCCGGAGGTGAGCCTTCACTTCGGCCGCGCTCATGCGCCCAACTTGGGGCTTGGTGGGGTCCTTGTTGAGGTCGCAAGTCTGACAACAGAACCACCGGCCAAATTCGGTCGGTGGCGTAGCGGGTTCCGAGGATCGGGCAGGCCCTTTGATCTTCATAGGCGGTCAGTAATCGAACTGCTGCTGAGGAGACACCTCGGCGGTCGCGGCCGCGCCGGCCGGCACCGGTTCAGGAGCCGGGGCTGGCTTTGGGAGGAAGCTCTCCACCGGCGCCTTCCATGGCTGCAGGCGCCGGTAGAACGCGATCGCTTGCGGCGAGACAAAGATTCCCCGAGGCCATTCCTTCAAGCTGAGCCCCTCGAGCGTGCGGACCCGCGAGAGCGCGACGTAGGCCTGGCCAGGCTCACGGGCCGCGCGGATGTCGACGTGGGCCCGGTCGAGGGTGAGCCCCTGGCATTTGTGGATCGTCATCGCGTAGGCGAGCCGGAGGGGGAACTGCGTGAAGGCAGGACCACCGCGCTCGGGCGGATGATGACTCCAGGCCCATGTGTGCGGCCGGATGATCGCCAGGCGGCCGCTCGTCCCCAGGCGAACCGAGACGTGCCCCTCCCCGATATCTTCGACGTGCCCGAGCTGCCCATTGACGACAACGTCCCGATTCCCGTCGTCGAAGTCGGTCATTTTGTTGACCAGGTTCATCACCAGCGCGCCGGGTTTCAGGTTCAAGGTTGCGGGGGCCAGGATGTTTTTGGTCAGCGACTCGAGCCCGGTCGGCGTCCCGGTCGTGACCGCCTCGAGGGTGACGGCCTCGCCCGCGAGGTCCTCAAGCATGTAATCGCACCAGCGGTCGACCTGGGAGTTGTGGGTGTAGAGCCGGGGGCAATCGCGCTCCGGATTCTCCAGGACCCGCGGCATCAGGACCCGCGCAGGACGACCGCTTAAGCGTCCTTCCCGGACCCCAGCGAGCGCCGCGGTAAAATGCTCCTCCTCCTGCCGGTGGACCTTTTCGAGCAAGATCGTGGTGTCGATCGCCTCTTTCCACGCTCGGCAATGGAAGGCCCAATCGTAAGGGACCGCGTCCCCTTTGCGAACGGGTGGCAACTGGAGGAAGTCCCCGACAAAGATGAACTGCGCTCCGCCGAAGGGGCGCGAGTCATGCCGGAGGTGGCGGAACCAATGGTCGAGGAAGTCGAGCTGCCGGCCGGGGATCATTGACACCTCGTCCAGGATCACGGTGCCGATTCGGCGGACCCGCTGCCGCGCCAGTTGAGCGGACAGGAAGCCCCGGGCCTCGAGACGGTCCGTGGCCTCCTCGAAGGTTTCATCCGCGCCGGCGCCGAGCTCGATACCGGCGAACCGGTGGATGGTCGTCCCGCCGATGGAAAGGGCCGCAATGCCGGTGGAGGCGGTGACAGCGATGTCCTGGTTGATGACGCCGGATTCCTCGATGTACCGGCGCAGGAGGGTCGACTTGCCCGTGCCGGCCTGGCCGGTCAAGAACACGTTTCGGCCCCCGAGCGCCCACGCGAGGAAGCGCTGGTCCGGCGGGATTTCGGGCGCCTGGTCCACGGGGAAAATCAGTATTGGAGGTCGTCCGGATCCGGCTCTTGCGGTTCCGCCTCACCAGCGAACTCCTTTCGATAGGCCTCGAGCGCCGCGGCCAGCCGGCGATCGTCCGCCAGGGGCTTTTCGATCTTCGGAAAAACGGCGGCGAGCCAACCCTCGATGAGCTTCTCGATCGCCTCCCGGGTGAGGTCGCGCAGTTCGAGCCCCTTGTTCTTTCCGACGTGGACCTTGATGAGCCCGTGGTCTGTGGGCCCTTCCTTTCTGGGAGCCTGCTCCGCGCGGCGAAAGGTCGATTCCTTAGAGCCGCGCCCGGACGAATCGTCATCGTCACCATCCTCGTCTCCGGAGCGCCGGCGGCCCTTCTTGTCCTTGCGGTCCTTCACCCGGATGTAATCGCCCGCCGGTTCCATCGGCTCGCCTTTCCATGGGCGGCACAACGCGATCTGATCGAACACCCGGCCGTCGTCGCTTTCTTGGTGGACGATCGAAATATTGACGCTCATCCCGACAAGCTCCTCGGTGTCGAATTCCTTCTGCTCCGCGGCGGTGAGGTCGCGCCCGAGCATCTGCCGGACGAACTTCCGGAAGGTGGCTTTGGGGTGCAGGCTCGTGTTCATCGGAGCCGAGCGGACGATGTAGCGCTTCCCGTCCTTCATCTCGACGGGGATCTCGAACACCAGGCGGAACTGCTCCTTGGGTCCATAATCGGTGTCGCGCGTTTCGGGATCGGTGGCGTCGACACAAACGGCGACCCCCTGATATTCAGGACAAGGTTCGTAGTCTTTCTGAGCTTTGATTTTCATGATCTGGCTTGGGGTGAGATGAGGGTGAGGAATGCGTCGAAGGAACGGACCAGGTGGGCCTCGTGGCCGAGGCTGTGGAGGGTGGAGAGCCATGCCGCCTGATCGTGGCGCAGGGAGCCCTTGGCGCTCTTACATTCCACCCAGAGCGTCCGGCCGGCGGGAAGGGCGATCACGAAGTCCGGCGCGCCGACGGAGATCGTGGCCGCCCGGTCCATGCGGGAGTGGATGCAGCGCAGGCCTCGTCGCCGGCACTCGGCCAGAATGGCGTCATGGAGTTCGGCTTCCTGGGATGCCATGCGGACGATGGTTTCGCCGAGACCTGGTCGGCGGTGGACCGACTGACGCGACACGTAGCTCGCGTACTCCTGCGGCGACATCCGGGGCATGGCGACTCAGGGCTGGGTGGGGGTGATCGGGCCGCCATCAAGCCGGTTGAATCCCGGAGCGGGAGAGGCATCGGCCTCGCCCTTCATCCGGACCGAGGTGGCGGCGATCTCGATGGCGATCTCGGCAACGTCCGGATCGGCAACCGAGAGGATCTTCAGGATGCGGATCGCCAGTTGGTTGGCCTGGCGCTGCCGGTCGAGGTGCCGGAACTTGATGAAGAGATCGGCCTGTTTCGGCGAGGGCTTGCGGCGGGTGGGGGTGGTATCGGGGACGTCGGTTTTGGTTCGGGTGTTCATGGTGCTTTTCGGGACGGGGGTGCGGCCGGCGCTCCCTCGGGTCGCCGGGGTTGTTCATTGCCCGGGGCGCCTCAATGCCCTGGCGATGTCGTGGCGCCAGAGCCGCTGTGATGGGAGTCGCCGGCCGCGAAATCGGTTGGCTTGGATCGAGCGCGCAAGCGTCGCCCGCGGCGCATCATCTCCGCATGGATGGTCGAGGGCTTCGCCGGCTCGACCGGCTGCTTGTGCCATGCGCGCTTGGGCAGGCCGTTGGGGCGGCGACCGCCGGCCTTGTGCGCGCGCATGATGCGGATGCGGATCACGGTCTCCCGCTCCAGTCGGTACATCCAGGCAGCGGCTTCGTTCTCGTAGAGGTGAGGCACGAGGCTGCCGTCCTGGCGGATGACGACCCACCAGTGCGCCGACACGGGCCGATCCCGCGTGACCGGGTCCTTCCCCGCGTGTTTGCTGTCGGGACTCCTCATGAGATGGGGGAGTGTGCAGAACTCGGTGAGCGGTCCCCTTCCGCCGGCGGAGCCGGATCGGTCGGGGGCCGTTCATTTTTGGCCTTCGGCATGTCGTGGCAGAAGGGGATACGGCGATGCTGGCGACGGTACGTGCGCACGTAGTTTTCCCGAGCGCGCTCGCGGCGCTCGTCGGCGGTGGGCTTCACCGCGCAATCCGCAACCTCTGCCCTGCGCCACCGCTTGAGTTCCTTGCCGTCGGGTCCAACGAGCACGACCAAATCGTGTCCATGCGCGTTATTGACGGCGTCGGTCATCTTCTCGAATGCCCTGGACCGCTCTGGGTGGAAACTGAGGCCGTGGCCTGGCGTTAACCAACGGGCACGCTGGTCATGCATTCCGGGCAGAGCCTCCCGCAGGACGTGGAAGCCGGGTGTCATCTCGTCACCCCCTTCTTCGATCGTCTGCCGGCGAGGCGATGGATAGATCCCATAATGTCGTCCTGCGATGACCAGACGATGGACAGCTTGCCGGACTGGGTCTTCCTCCACCGGCTCTCTTCTTGGCCGTCAGCGCCGACGACGACAACGAGATCGTGTGGCAGGGCCAGCCTGGCGGCGACGGTCATGGACGAGTAGGACTTGGACCTCTCCGACTGGTCCGTGACGCGGCCGTTCGCGGTGACCCACCGATTCGATTGATCGTGAGGGCGGGACATCGGTGCCCGCAAGATGTGGAAGCCCGGCGTCATACCGGCCACTCCACGGGTTCGGGCGGGATCACGATCGGCGTCTGGCCGTAAGCCTCGAGTTCCTCGGCGCTCGACCAGGTCCCGCCCGTGAGGGTCATGTCCCGCTCGGTGGCGCCGAGGTTGGGAATCCACTGGTGCGCTCGGTCGATGAGACCGTGGAGGCCTAGGAATTTGACGAGCCCGTAGAGGCACGTCTCGCCGCCATACTCCGACGTCGGCTTGCCATCGCGCAGGCGGACAAAGCGATTGCCGGCGTTATCGGTCAGCTGGTCAGGCCAGCCAGGCATGAAAGTTTTCTGTGGGATCATTGGGCGTAGGTCAGGGGTTCACGGCGCGAGATCGGGTGGCACTCCCCGACTTTTCCAGAGCGGCAACGACGGCCGGCCATCGGAAGAGGTACGTCTTCTGCGTCGGCCGTATGAACGGGTAGATGCCGGCCTTGGCTCGCGCGATCACGAGCGCTCGGCTTCCACGGCCGGATTTGAGGCCGATCCGGATCGCCAGTTCGGCGGGACCGATGAGCTTGGTCCCCGCGGCGATCGCGGCCTCGTCATCGGGAATTGCCGTCACGGCTTTCTGGCTCATGGCTTGATCGCCTCTCGCAGGGTCTGGGCGAGTTTCTGTGTGCCAGGAAAAAGGCCTTCGAGGAGCAGGCTCCGGGCGGCGGAAACCAACGGCACGTTGACTTCGAAAACCGCCTTGCGGAACTGCCGATCCAGCAAGTTGTCCAACCGAATGGTGATTGTGGGCCCAACGACTCGCCCTTTTGGCCGCCCGCGCTTTTTCATGGGATTAGGATCTTCTGCCGACGTTGGTGAGGAAATGCCGACGACAAATTAGGTACAATAAAAATCATTTTTCGATACCTCTTTAACCGAGAAAATGTCAGTACTCGCGGCGAATCGCGGCGGATTAGCCTTTCGGCTTAGGAATCAAAGAAAGGCCTCCGTGCGGCTCGTCGTATGAAAGCCAGACGGGGCCGTCCACGAATGAATCAGGACCGGTCCGAGAAGAAAGGGAGGCGGTGCGTCGTTTACATCCCCGAATCCATGCAGCGGCTCCTCGAAGAGGCTTTCGGGGCCCTCGGCATGGTTCCCGTCTCGGCCGTTTCGATCGCGCGCTTGGCGGTCCGATTCCTGGAGTCAACCGTGAGCCGCCGCGGGCTGGCTCCGATCGTCAAACTGATCGAGGACGAACAGAGGAAGAAGATCGGGAAGAATGCCAGGAAGGAGAGCCGATAGGAGTCCAACGCATGGCGCGCCTTAATGGAAAGGGGTCCACCATAGTGGAGTTGTGGCACGGCAACAAATCTGCCAACAGGCAAAAAAGGCACTCTAAGTAACGTGCTATCAATGGTCGTTCACCATGATGGCATTGTGGGGGTCAGGGGTTCGAGCCCCCTCGGCTCCACCACTTCGTCGGGCAACTCTCTCTCAAGGACTTCCATCGCGGATTCTCCGTAGAGTCAACGGGTTACAAAAGCGAATCGTGGCCAGAGATGGACCGTTTTCGCCCGAACATAGCCCGAACATGCCGTTGACATAACACGCCATAACGGGAAACTTTGGGCCTGTTGGCATGGCGTTGGCATAGCCCAAAACCCAAATGAAGATCTGCATCTACCCGTGTGAACTCCGAGGACGCCACCATTGGCAGGTCGATTGGACCCCGAGCGGAGGAAAAAGAAACCGGCGCCTGGTGTCCACCAAAGCCGCAGCCGAATCTCTGGCCGCCCAGATTCGCGCCGGCATCCGCCAGGACGCGGAAGAGTATCGGGCCGAGCCCGCGCCCGTCCGCAACGCGGCGGAGACGGCTCTGGCCGAGTTGCGGCGGCAGGGGCTCTCGATCGAGGACATCGTCCGGGTGGCGCAGCGCCAGACGAAGCTGACGGTGCGCAAGACCCTCGCCGAAGCTGCCGCCGAAACGATCGCCTGCCGGACCGGCGCCGGGTACAGCGAGAAGTACGTCACCGGCCTCCGGCAATACCTGGACGCCTTCGTGCGCGGCCGGACGAACCTGAGCCTCGACAGCATCGGCGTGGAGGAGATCGAGGCATGGTTCCGGTCCCGGGCCGAGAAGCCTTCAACCCGGGCGGCGAACTTGGGTCGTCTCTCGACGATGTTCCGGCTCGGATGGGAAAGGGGCTGGATCGAGACCAACCCTTGTGACCGGGTTTCTCGGGTCCGCATCGTCCGAGGCGCCCCTCGCATCCTCACCGTGGACGAGTGCCAGATCCTCATGGATGCGGTGGTCCATCGCTTCCCGAAGATGACGGCATGGTTCGCCCTCACTCTCTTTGCCGGGGTGCGGCCCGAGGAAGCCGATCAGTGCGAATGGACGTCGATCAACCTCGACAACCAGACGGTCGTCATCGACGCACTGACGACCAAGGTCCGAACCCGCCGCATCGTCCATCTCCAGGCAACCGCAGTGGAGTGGCTCCGATTCGCCAAGTCCCAGAAGGCCGCGCTCCCCATCGCCAACGTGACCCGTCGTCGCTGCCAGCGAGCCCTCCGGGAGGTCCTTGGCGAAGAAGAGTGGCCGCAGGACGTGCTCCGCCACACCGCCGCCTCCTATTGGCTGGCCTCGGTGCAGGACGCCGGGAAGGTCGCCCATGAGTTGGGTAACAGCGCCGGGGTGCTGATGCGGCATTACCGCGAGATTGTCACCCGATCGGACGCCGCGCGGTTCTGGGCGATCAGGCCGGGCAAGACGTCGGGCGATCACCCGACAAGCTCCTCGGGTAATCCGCGACCTTCCCCTGTCGGGAAGATTGGGCGAAGTGTTCGAGCGTCCGAATGAGCACAAGACCCAAGTCCGAGATCGCGCACCTTGCCACCGAGCCTGAGCCCAAGGGCAAAGGCTTCGTCTTCCTCCTGGGAATCGGCCTCTTCCTCCTCTGCCTCTTCGCGGCCGGCACCGTCTTGGAAAAGGAAGATTTGGATGTCGTTTGGAACGCCGTGGACCGATGGGACGGGGGATGGCCGGGCGGGATCGAATCCAACGGAGAGGTCATCAAGGGGGTTGTCGTATGGGGCATCGGCTTGGTCCTGCTTGGGCTTGCGGGACTTGTATATTTCCTTCCCACAATCGTCGCCAATGACCGCCGGTGCCGATCTACCGGGATCGTTTTGTTCCTCAACTTCCTGATCGGCTGGACGATCCTCGGCTGGATTCTTCTCTGGGTCATCGTGGCCATTGCACCACGCGATCCCGAACCGGGATTCAACTGACCGGGCTTCGCTTCACATAGGACGCGAACACCACCGGGGAGGTCACGGGCGAACCGCTCCCGCTGGCGGCCCAGAGGTACTGGGTCCCGGTGATCCAGACTTGCACGCTCGAGCCCGTGGCGGACTTCCAGACCCCGCCCGGGGGTGAATCCTGCGGGGGGCTGATCGCCCAGGCGATGAAGTTGTGCCCGGGCGCGGCCGTGATGGTGACCAGGAGGTCGCCGGAGAATTCGCCAGAGGGCGGCGAGAAGGTGGGCCCGTCGCCGGCGCCGCCTCCGCCCGAGGGCGGGACGACGATCTGCCACAGGTTCACGGTCTCGTGCCCCGCCGAATCGCGGGCGCTCACCTGGAGGGAATGCACCCCCTCGCCGGTGAAGGTGAGGGTGGCCTGATAGCGCCGCGATTCGGTCTGGGGGAACTCCTCCGCGAACCGCGGCACAACCGGATCGCTGCCGCGCCTGGAAGTGATCGAGAGCCTGACCAGGTCCCCGCCGGCGTCGGTGGCGGTGAGGTCGATCGGGATCTGCCCGGCCAGATCGGTCGTTGCCGGGTTGGTCGCCGGCAAGGTCCAGGCGATCTTGGGGACGACATCGAAGGCGGGCGGCAGGAAGAAGCCGCGCTCCGGGATGGGGGTGGTGGAGTCCTCTCCATACCGGGTGAAGGTGACCATTCGAATCCGGCCCTCGTCGATGCCCCGGACCAGGTTGGAGATCCCGGGATGCGTCCAGGGGATGAGATTAATGAGCGGCACGATCCAGCCGACGGTGCCGGCCGTCCATGGGCGCGGGAAGGAGCCCCTGCGGCCCCGCAGGACGGTGTAGGTGTGCTGGTCGGGGGCGATCGCCGTGCGGGAGACGATGGAGGCAAACTCCATGACCGGTCGGCCGTCGGCGTCCAGGACGACCACCCCCCCGGTCCCGATCTGCGCGAGGATGGCCAGGAGTTCGTCCTGGGCGGCCGCGCCGGGACTGTCCGGGGTCCGGCTGGCCAGGTAGGCATCGGGACCGTCCTCGCCTTCGCTTAGGGTCAGGGTCCACGCCTGGTCATCTTCCGCGACATCCGCGGCCAGGCTCGTGCGGACGCCGAAGCCAGACTGCTGTCCCAGGCGGGTGAAGCCGTCCGGGTCCGAGAGCGGGGCGAAGTAGACGGTCATGCCGACCGCGTCCGCCTGGGGGCGGGCGGCCAGGATGGCGATGGCGGCGGTCAGGCCCCAGGCGTCGGGGTGAAGGGGAAAGACGCCCGCGTGCACAACCGGCCTGACCACCAGCCCGGATTCCGCGGCGGGGACCCATACGGGGAAGTACGGCAGGGCCTCGGCGAGGGTGTCGGCCACGAGGGTGAGCGAGACCGGGCCCTCGCGTGGTTCGCGCCGCTCGGTGACGATGGCGGGCTGTGCGAGACCCTGGCCGCCGGGTTCAGGGTCCACATCCACGAGGACCTTCGATCCAACCTGCAGGGTGTCGGCCGCGGCGGAGCGCACCTGGACCGAGAGGGTGCAGGCGGGCCGGGCGGCGCGGACCAGGTAACGGGTGGCGACGGCCGCGGCCTGGGTCTGGCGGGTGACCCAGGGCAGGTCGAGTTCCTGACGGTTGGGTTCACCACGGAGCTGGCGGGCGAGGATGTTGTCGATCTTCTGTCCAGATTCCTTCCATCGCCGGTCGCGATCGACGAAACGGACGAAGACCCCGGTGGGGACATCCCGCCAGCCGCCGGCCCGCAGGACCGTCCGGGTGGTGGCATAGCGGGCGTCGATGGTCGATAGCCCGGGCGGGGTCTCGCCGAGGTTCAGGCGACGGAGGGCGAGGCGGCCTGCTTCGTTCCAGCACAGGGCAAGCTCGGTGAGTTCGAGCATGGCGGCCAGACGTCCGCGGACGTCCCCGGTGTCGACCAGGAGGCAGGAGACGGCCATCCGCGCGCGCCGGTCGGGATCGGCCCAGACCCAGGCGGCCGCGTCGGTCCAGCTGGCGGTGTCGAAGAGGGTGTCGGGCTGTTCGAGGCCCACGAGGCCGGCAATCCATTCGGCCATGACGGGAACGGGATTGACCTGGCCATCCTCCATGGCGACAGGTTCGAGGAAGGAGGGCGGCCGGGGTTTGCGCCACACCACCACTTCGACATTGGGTGAGGTGGACCGCTCGCGGCCGAAAAGGAAGCGGTGGAGGACGACGTAGCAGAAGCCGCGGTAGGGCGGGTGGTTGGCGCCCAGTTGGACATTGGCCGCTTGCGTCTGGGTGCCCCAGTAGATCCGGATGTAGCCGTTCTTCTGGAGCCATTTGGAGTCGACGGGTTGGAGATCCGTGGAATCCCCGGAGGCGGCGAGTCCCCCGGGTGGGGCGGCAAAGATCTCCTTCCCGTCGACCAAAATCGCGTGGATGCCGTCCACGGGGCCCCAGGCGACCAGGCCGGCGATCGTGCCGAAGTAGTCGTAGGTCTTGGCGCTGCCCGAGTCCTTGTCGCCGCCCATGGTTTGCCTCTTCTATTTCTTGCCCGGCCGCCCGTCCTTCGCCTGGACGGAGAAGACCTCGACGGGCGGGTTGATCCAGCGCAGCGCGATCGCCCGGGTGCCGGCCAGGTACGGGACAGGGACGGCCTCCTGGATGGTGGCGACCGTTTCGGGTTCGATGGCCAGATCGTCGGTCTCGCCCAGATCGCTTGTGCCTTTGGCGCTCATGAGAGGGAGAGTGGGCGCCAGGCCCGCGCGAGTCGTTTCGTCCAGACCGGCTGGATACAGGGCGAGATCCGGACCCCGAGGGTCTCGACGCTCGAAACGACCTGGCCGCGCGAGAGCAGGATCGCCAGGTGATGGACGCAGTGACCGATACGGAACCCGAGGAGATCGCCAGCCTGCAACCGGGTGAGATCGCCGGCCGCCTTGAACCATGTCCGGCCAGCGGGGCCGTCCAACCACTCTTCCATGATGCTGCGATTCTGAGACCGGGACCAGCCGACCGGGGCATTGGGAACCTCGATGTCCGGCAGCCAGCCGGCGTCCCGGTACACGACGAAGCAGAGGAGATGGCAGGACACGCCGGCGCCCTTGACGGCGCTGCGTTCGCAGAAGGGAGTGCCTTCCCAGGCCCGCGCGGCCGCTTCGAGTCGCTCCAATGGCAGGGGTGCTATCACTTCTTCCCCCCGCCCGTGGGCGTGCCGATTGGCTGCACGATGGGATTGGTGGCCGGGATCTCCGGGAAGCCGCCGAAGCGGAGGAAGTTGTCGAACTTGCCTTCGGGATTCGTGGTGGCGTTCCAGGCACGGCATGTGGCGGAGCGGCCGTCGCAACCCGGGGCGATCAGTATGGTGTCGCCAAGGGTCACCTGGGGCGACAGGGGTCGGTCGAGTTCGAGGGAGATCAGCCCGCCAGAGAGGGCGGTGCTGCGCGAGACGAACGACGCCGATTGACGGTCCGCGCGGGCGACGATCCCGAGCGCGAACCAGTCTGCGAAGCCGAACCCGGGCGGGGTCGCGCCGGGGGCGGAGATGTTCTGGATCGTGATCTGGGCACCACTGGCGGAAGCCACAGTGGCCGTGAAGGTCCAGAGGTCCCGGTCGAGCCCGCACCCGCGGCCATAGACATCCCAATTGCAGGTCGTCTCAAAGAGAAGCGCCGGCACCAGCCGGTCAAAAAGACTCGAGGCCCCGGCCGCGGAGGCCTGCAGGAAGGGACCATCGAACTCAACGCCGGTTATTTGGCCGCCGAAGACCTGCCGCGGGTTCTGCCCCTGGCCGTTCGCCGGTTGGCAGGCCTCGATCACGAGGCGCACGGCCGTATCGAGCCGGCCGGGGAGGAAGGCCGCCAGAGGGCATGAGTCCCACCAGCGCAGGGTGAGGGTGATCTCGTCGCGGTCCAGGCGGATGGTATGGCGGATCTCGGTGTGATCGCATGGGCGGGAATCGAAGAGTTCGCCGGACACCAGGAGGTCGGCTTCGTAGGAGGTGAACCGGTCGGTGGTGACCACGCCGCCCCGTTCGGTCTCGATCGTGTAGAGCCAGGCGCGCTCCGGGAGCCGGCCGATGGTCGACCCGCGGACCTCGTCGCCCGTCAGGACGTCCTCGGCCGCGACCTCGCGCCAGGCCAGTCGGGCCTCGGCGATCGCCGGAGCGCGGAAGGAAAGCTCCGCGGTGCCCCGAGCGTGCCGGGCCAGGATGAGCGGCATGACGATCGTCTCGTCCTCTTCCCAATCGTTCACCAGGCCCGCGGCGAGAGTCACCGTGTCGCCCGTCACGCTGGCGATACGGACCATTTCCGGTCCGCAGTAGGACATCTGCAGGACGAGCCCGAGTTCGGGTGCGAGATTGGCGCCGGACCGCACGAGGAGCGTCTGGTTGCCGGCGGTGGCGTCGGCGGCAAGCCTGGTGGGGGCGATGAGGGCCGGCGCCCAGTGCCCGCCGGAATTGCCGCCCTGGTCCAGCCACCAGCGGAGAAACCGGGCGATCTCATCCTGGTCGCCAAGCGTCACCGTGCCCTCCGGAGGGCGCTCCGCCTCCTGGGGATAAATCGCCGGCGCGGTCTCGCGACCCGGTCCCATGTCCCGGCGTTCGACTTCGATCTCCGCCGTGCCTGCCCGGGCCCCTCCGGTCCAGTTCACCTGCCAGGGGAATACCGGGGGAGTGCTGCCGTCCGGCAGGGCCGGGCCGGGGCCGAAGGTTTCGGCCGGGGGAACGAGCGCATACTCCGCCGGCCCGTCCTCGGTGACGGAGAAACTGGCGCGGAAGAGTTCGGGCGTGATGGCGGAGGCCTCCGGCGTCCGGAGAAACACTCCCCAGATAGCCGGGGCGATCCAATCCCACTGGGCAGGGTCGCCGATGCCAGCGCCGACCTCCCACTCGGCACCCTCGTTGCGCCAGGCCACGAGGAGCCCGCCGACAATGGGGACCGTTCCCTGTTCTTCCACGCAGATGGCCAAGGGCCAGATGGGGGCGATGACGGGCGCCCCGAAGTAACGCTGCAGACCGGACAGAAGAGACTGCGCCTGGGCGGCCGTCATGGTCGCCTGCCACTCGTGTTCCGCGCGCAGGGTGGCGCCTTCGGTCCGACGGGACTCGCGGCCGGTGAGCCCACGTTCGATCGCGACCGGGACGGACAGGCGAAGGACGGGCGGTTCCGCCCAGTCGGCCGGATGGTCCACGAGCCAGGCGGTGACGCCATTGACCGTCACTTCACGCACCGGCGGTCCTCCAGCCGGCGCGCGACATGGCGTCGATCGCGATTGCTTCGATGTCGTCCCGGCTGGCCGCGATCCATGCGCGGCGGTCGAGGAAGACGTTCAACTTCTGATTGAGAGCCCGAGGGCCGGTGGAGGGCGCCTGGTTGGCAGCGCTGGGGAGCATTCCGGCGGCGGCCGCTTCGAACCAGTCCAGTCCGAGGCTCTGGACGGTGCCAGCCGGCACGACGTACTCGCCCCGGTGGACGACGCCGGCGGGAGCCTGGCGCGGACCGGCGCCGGTGTAGCCGCCCGACTCGAAGGACCCGAGCGCGGCCATGGCGGCGAGGAGGGCGGCGATGCCGACGGCGGCCGCCACACCGAACGAGGTGATGGAATCCATGAGAGCCACGGGCGCCTTGGCGGCCAGTTCGCCGGCCGCGGCCGTCTTCTCTACCGTGCTGACCAGGAGCCGGCCGACGATCCACTCGGCGAACATCCGGGAGATGGCGTCGATGACGGAGTTCAAGATCCCGCCGGCGATCGACTTCAGGGCCTGTCCCCATGTCATCGTCATGGTCAGGAGGCCCTTGATTCCACCGGCTATCGAGTCCACCGCCCCGCCGATGAAGGTGGTCATGGCTCGGCCCACGATCTGGGCGGAGGTCCCAAGCTGGATCATGGCCTCCTGGATGCCGGCCACGATGCCAAGGCGACCGCCGCCCATCTGCGCTTCCAGGGCGGAGCGTTCGCGGAACTCGTCAAAGCGAGCCTGGGTGCCGCCGGGGAAAGTCGATTCGAACTGACGCCTGCGCTCGGCCGCGCGCTCCGCCTCGATTTGCAGGATCTCCTTCTCGATACCGAGACGCTGGCTGGTGAGGTCGTTGATCGCTTTCGCGGTTTCGAGACCGGTCTTGGTCATCTCCCCGTCGACCATTCCGAGCGAAAGCTCCCGGCGTTTGATCTCCTCCATCTCGCGCACGATCGCGAGCTGTTGGTCCAGGTAGTCGATCCGCTCCACATCGTTGTCGGCGAAGCGCTGCTTGATGGCCAAGCGGTCCCGCTCGACGGCGAGCATCTCGGAGAGGGTGGCCAGTTCTGGACCGGCACCCGCTCCCGCTGCGCCCGGTGTTTCGGTCTCCTTCATCTTCTGCTCAATGCCGAGGAGGGCGTCGATCTCCTGCAAAGCGAAGCTGAGCATCTCAATCAACAGCGCAATTCTCGTGAAATTGATGTTGGAAAGTTGGCCAGCCCAATCGGCCAATTGACCGAACAAGCGGGTCGTTCCCGTGTTGGTGGCCGAGAACCGATCCATCGCCCCACTCACCCGGTCGATCCCATCGGCGAGCCTGGCCCAGAACTGGTCGGAGCCGGACATCATGAGCCGGCCCATGGTCTCCTCGAATTCGCCGAGCGAGACCGCGAGCCGGGCGAGTCCTCCTCGCGCTCCGAACTCGGCCGCGGCCTGTCCGCCGAAGGCCGCGCGCATCTTCTGCATGAGTTCGGTGGTGTTCTTGGCCCGGATGTTGAGCCGATCCAGCTGGATCACCTCGCCATCCAACGCCCTGCCAACCAGCTTCGCCGCGTTGACGGCGTCGGTTCCCATGGCGGCCGCCAGATCGAGCACGAGCGGAGTGAGTTCCTTGACCGTGTCGGCCTGGGCGCCGAACGAGAGTAAAGTCCGCTGCACCGCCAGGACCGCTTCGTCCGAGACTCCGGTCAAACGTTGCAACGCTTGAGCCTGCTCGATGAATTCGACGGTGGTCGCGTTCGCCACCTGGCCGGTCGACGCGAGAGCGCGGCTCAGCTGGGCAACGGCGACCGCCGATTCCTGGGCGGCGCTGTAAAAACGCGAGAGCGTCTGGAGCGAGACCATTGCGACACCCCACCTCGCCAACGCCGACACGCCTCGCTGGATCTGCGTGTTGAATCGCTCCATCGCCACGGCGCTCTGGCGAAAGTGGTTCGCCATGGCCGAGGCGCCGGTGACGGCCAGCTTAATGCCAACGGTGTTTTCGCTTACGGTGGCCATTGTGAAAGTCGGTCAAATGTTCCTGGTGGCCTTGTCATGACCGTTCTCCCGCCGCGTTCTTTTCGAGCCGGCGCGCGACCTTCTGCCAGAGCCGGCCGCCTTCCTTGGTTTGCACGGCCGCCGACGCGGCGAGCTGGACCTGCCCTTCCAGGAGGGCCTGATCGGACCGGCGTTTCTCGTGGGCTTCCATGAGCAGTGCGATCCAGGCCGGGCTCTCGGCCAGGATCTGATCCCGGGTCAAGCCCGTGACCGCACAGGCGGTGGCGCAGAATTGGGCGATCGTGATGGAGCCGGCATGGGCTCCGGCTCCAGGGCGCGCTGGACGAACTTCTCCGTCATGCCCGGCATGAGCCTCTCCTGGCGTTCCAGCCGGCGACGGAACCACCGTCCGAAAAAATCCGCGTTGATCCGGTCCCCCTCGATGACGACCCGCTCCTGGCTGTCGGCGTCGAGATTCTCGAACCATGAGCGGTCACGTCCCGTGTAGAGGCAGGCCAGAGCGATCTCGTCCCCCTGCGCGGCCAGGAGCTTCTCGCATGCCCCGAGGGCGATCTGGCTCAAGCGAATCGTCTCGGCCGTGCCGTCGGATCGAGTCACCTGGATGTCGGCCCCGGCCTTCAGGGTTTCCAGGGGCGTGGGACCGGTGGATTCACTGCTACTCATGGGTGAAGTTCGATGCGAGTGACCCGATTGGTGCCGTCGATGACGGTATCTTCCGACACGGTGGAGTTGCGCGCCACGATGACCTTGCATGCGGCGAAGGCCAGAAGCGCGACGCAGATCGCCAGGAAGACGAGGGCGTTTTTCACAGGGTGGCTTTGTAGAACCGGGCGGCCCACACCATGCCGACTTCGTTGGGCACGGCCTCTCCAACGGCGGCTCCGCCGAAGACGCAGGTTGCCCTGGCCGTGGTCGTCCCGACGGCGGTCAGGAAGGTGGCACCGAAGAAATAGCCGCTCGCGCTCGCGATGGTGCGTTCGCTCGCCAGACTGGATTCCATGAAGTAGTTGCTCGTCCCCAGAGCCGACGTGAAGACGACCTCGTTGTAGAAGCCGGACACTCCGCTCTGCGTCGGAATTATCGACTGCACGTTGGACTGGGACTGCATCTCCCAGGACGACCCGTTCCAACGGGCCACGAACCAGGCGAGGAGCGTCAGCGGCCAGGCCCCGGGACCGGCGGCGCCCGTGTCGCCCTTATCGCCCTTGTCACCCTTGTCGCCCTTCAGCCCCTGCGGTCCTTGGAGCCCTTGAGGCCCCTGCGGTCCCATCAAAGACCCGCGGCCGGTCCATGTGGAGGTCCCCGTCTTTTCGTAGAAGAGTCCGTTGCCGGCATCCAGGTACCAGTCGCCGACCGAGCCGAGGGCATTCGAGGGAACGCCGGTGCCGGTGAACCATTTCTCGCCCGGCGTTCCATCGGCTCCGGCGGAACCGGGCGGCCCCTTGAGATTGCCGCGCACAGTCCACGAGGACGTTCCCGTTTTCTCGTAGTAGTCCCCGGTCGAGACGTCGATGCAGAAATCGCCCGGACTTCCCAGCGTGCCGGCCGGCGGCCCAAGCGACGTATGCCACTGCTCGCCCGGCGCTCCGTTGGTGCCGTTCGTGCCCGCCGGACCTTTCAGGTTGCCGCGCAGGGTCCAGGCCGATGAACCGGTCTTCTCGTAGTAATCGCCATTGGCGCTGTCGAGGTGCCAGTCGCCCACGGCACCCGTGCCCCCGGCGGGCGCGCCGGCTCCCGTGAACCACTTCTCGCCGGCCGCGCCGGCCGAGCCCGTCGGCCCCTTGAGGTTGCCGCGAATCGTCCAGGACGAGGTGCCGGTCTTCTCGTAGTAATCGCCCGTCGCGACATCGATGCAGAAATCGCCGGGGTTCCCGAGCGTTCCGGCCGGAGGCCCGAGTGACGTGTGCCACTGCTCCCCGGGAGTGCCCTGCGGCCCTGGCGGCCCCTGGGGGCCGGCGGGCGCAACATCCCCCACCAGGTCGAGGAAAGTGGCCCATGCCATGGCGCGGATGTCCTGCAGTCCGACCGACGGGTCTCCGCCGAAAACGCCGACGTGCGACGGTGCCCCGCTATGGATTGCGGCGCCGGTCGCGGTTCCGCGCACGTTGATGCCGTTGAACGGATTGGTGTACCGACCCAGCGCCACGTCGGCGCGGGAAGGTTCGAGGTAGAATTGCTCCGACTGCGTTTGCAGGAGCACGGCGGGACCGAGCTTGATTTTGTCCGTCCCGCCGTCGGCCGCGAAGAGAAGCGACGTGGCGCCGACTTTGCCCTTCGGAAGGTACAGGTCGCCGCCAATCGACGTGTCGCTGAGCTGATTGAGGGTCACGGGGGAGACTAGGAAGGAGAACTCTGCGCCTCGGCCGCGTCCTTGCGCGCTTGCGCCTGCGCGGCCGCCTTGACTTCGAGGGCCTGGAAAAGGTCGTCCCTGAACGCCGACCATGACGGCAGGGCCTCGAGCTCGGCGGTGGAGAGCTGGACCTCGTCGATGGGATCCTCGTCCTCGACCTCCGGCGGCCGGCCCTCGGGCGCAAAGATGGTGACCAGGGCCTTGCGGCCCATGCACACCGGACCCTGCGGCTCGATGTATTGGGTGAACTGGATGAGGGGCCAGTACTCGACGACGACGCGGGTGCCGAAATCCGCCTCGGTGTTCCGGCCCTGCCGGAATTGCTCAAACTCTTCGTAGGTCATGGGGGAGTGGGGAGAGTTGCTTTAGCCGACGATGACGACCAGGAACGCGACCGGCGTGGAGGGCGAACCGACCAGGCCGAAGCCGATCTCGACGGCCGTGGTTTCCGAGCCGGTCTTGCGGCGCGCGGGCGCGTGAACCATTTCGCCGGCCGCGTCCCAGACCGTGACCGTGAGATTCGCGGTCGAAAGCCCGTGGGTGACCGTGACAAGATCGTTGTCCTTGGCCGCGATGGATTGGGTGTACCGCCGCAGGCCGCGCGAGAGGGTGCCGGAGCCCGACGGGATTTCGGTCGGACACGTCGCGATGTAGTGAGTCCAGCCGGTGCCGGCGGCCGCGCCGTGGTAGCGACCGCTGCGGTCGGGGAACGCCGAACCGCAGCCCACGCCGAGGTCGAGGTCGAGGAGGGCGCCGGCGCGGAGGATCTTCGGGTCTTTGAACGAGTACGTCGTGCCGACGGCGAAGGAGACCGCTCCGGCGGGAGTCGCCGACGTGCCCGGTTCGGTGCGAACGGCGGTGAACGTGTTGGATTGGTTCGAGCTAAGGAGCAGGTAAAGGGGCGCGTCGACGGCGGCCGTGACTGGCTGCTTGCTGTAGATATTCGACGCAGTGACGCCGGTCGAGACCCCAAAGAAACCGGGCGACGACATCGGCGCAAAGAAGGTCGCCTTCAGCACATACTTCTTGGCGATGGGCTGCCCGGACATGGTACGGGTGAATTCAATGGGGCCAGTCGTGTTCGTCCGGGTGATGCTCGCCCAGTTCGGGGTTCCGTTGACGGTCTGCGCTGCGGCAACGGTCTGATTTGTCAGATCGGTTCCATTCCACGAGCCGAGCCCCGCGGCGAAGGAATCCGAGATCACCGGGTTGTAGCTGCCCCACTGGTCCTGCGAGTCGAGCCCGCTCTGAGAGAGAGCAAGCACTTCATTCGCCGGCATCGCATAGTTGAACAACGCGGCCCGATGCACTCTGCCAATGCTGCCCTGCGAGCTGCTGATCGTCCCAAGTTGGAGGAAGTTCGAGACAACCGCCGAATTCCAACCGGGTGGCGTTCCACCAGGGGCATCGGACGTCGTTTGCGGTGCGCCGTTGATGTACAGCAACGGCTTGGTGTTGCCGGCTGACCTCACCACGACCACGTCCACCACGCGCCCTCCCAGATCGGCGCAGAGACCGAGCCGTTGGAAACGGCTGAAGTTGGTGCCGGAACTGGCGAGGTAGAAGTAGAGCTGCCCCGCCGAGCCGACCGTCATCACGAGGCCGACAGGAAATTGCGAGCCCCGCGAGGACGATTGCACCGCCACGATGAAATCCTGACTCGGCCCACGGTAGGTAATAGGCACAAGGAACCTCGCCCACAGAGTGTAAGGATCGGTTCCAATTGCCTCGGTGTATCCCGCGGCGGTGAGGGGCGCCTCGATGTAATCGCCGACGCCGAAGACGACGGCCCCGCCCGGCGCCGCGCTCGGGTCATTCGTGAAGCCGCCGTCGTCCAGGTACGCCAGGAGATGGCGGGACGGGGTGGCGTCTGTGAAGGTGAGCCGGTCGCCCCTGGATTCGAGCATGCCGGCTAACGGCGTGTTGAGAAGGCTCGTCGCGGCCGACGCCGCCGCGAAGCGGACCGGAGCCAGCGTGGTCGTGCCCACGGCGAATTCCAGCCGCGCCGCCGGGGCCGTGACCCCGAGGCCGAGGTTGCCGGCCAGGTAATTGGCGGCCGAGCCCGGCGCGTAAATGTTGAACCGCTCGCCCGAGCCGGTACTGGAGAGTTCGAGAGCGAGGCCGGCGGTGCGCGTGGCACCGGTCGCCGAAGTCAGATTGGGCGAGTGAAAGGCATAGTGAACGACGGGCTGGGGCCAGGGCGCGACCCGATCCGCGGCGGCAAATTGGTACAAGCTCTGCACCGTCCCCACGCTGCCGGCCGCGCCGGAGGGCTGTGAGTAGTAGCCATAGACCGCGGTCACGGCGACCCCGCTGACGGATCGGCCCACGACGATCAGGAGTTTGTGGCCGAAAAGCGCGGAGAGCGTTCCGTTGGAGACGTTGACGGTAGTCCGCTGGCCTTCGAGCACGCCGGACGTGACGTGGGTGGCCTCGCCGCTCTTGGTCACGGCCAGGCTCTGGCCGATCAGCGTGCGGCTGGTCCAGTCGGCCGAGGCCGCGCTCGTGTCCGTGACGGAGAGGTTGAGGCCTGGGTAGGTGCCGGACGTAACCGAATTGACGAGCTTGAGGGAGCCAACGATGTCGAGGGTCGCGGCCGGGGACGCCAAACCCAGGCCCAGGCGCGTGTTGACGGCGTCCCACGCGAACACGCTCGCGTTTCCCGTCAGCCGGCCATCGCTCCCGCCATAGCCGACCGCGCCGGCCGCGAGGGTGGGAGATCCCAGGAAAGCCGACAGGTTGGCGGCGGTCACCCGCTGCACGTCGTCCGTGGCAGTCAGGCCCAGGAGCGTCGTCGGGGTACCCTGACCGGAGAGGGCGCTGGTGGCGCGGATGACGGCCGTGGCCGCGAACTCGACCGGCTTGCCGTCGAACCGAAGCCGGTTGTTGGCGAAGTCGATGGACGCTGTGGGCGCGGCCACTCCGTCGCCCCAGAACACCGCGCCGCCGGCCTTCACCAGCCATGTGGGATTGGCGGAGGCTGGCCCGGTGCGAACGGCGATCAGGGTCTCGCTGGCGCTCGACGTACTGCTCTCCCATGTCTTCGCGCCATCGACCGTCTGCGCGGTGTGCAGGGTCATCCAATGGCCGTCGAGGGTCGCGAGATCGAGCGCAAGATTCCACGTCCGGTCAGCCGACAAGTCCCAGGTGTTCTGCGGGGCGACCGTGATCTGACCGGCCGCGCCGAAGATGGAAAGCGAGCGGCTCGTGGGAACGGCTCCAATGTCGGAAGTCGCGAACGCGAGCCAGGTCTTCACCTCGCTGGCCGCCCAGGCGAAAGCCTGCTTGTGGTTGGCGTTGGGGTCGCCCGCCGCTTTCGCCGGGCCCAGCAGGAAGTCGAGCTGGCCCGTCGCTCCAGCCGTGGTCTTGAGGCGCAGGACGTTCGTCCAGACCCCGGCGTAAGGAGCCGCGTCGTTGCCCAGCGAGACGGTCGCGGCCACCAGGCTGTTTCCAAAGCCGACGACTGAGTTGGCGGACTCTAGAAGCTGCGCGTCCTGCAGCGTGTTTCCAACGTCCCATCGGGCGTACCGGCCCAAGGTTCCGCCGGCCCCCGGCGGGTAAACCAGGCCCGGCTTGTTCGTGACCTTGGACCAATCGACGTCCGCCCAGGAAGGGGCGACTCCACCGCCGGGATGGTAGAGGAATTTCTCCGAACCCGGCGGCGCGAGTTGGACGACCGTGGAGGTCGTGTTGCTATACCAGAGGCTCCCAAGCGTGTAGTTGGAGGCCGTGCCGAAGTGGAAGGTCAGGCCGGAAAGCACCAGGCCCTTGCCCGCGAGGTAGCTCGATTGCTGGAAGCTCTTGACCCACAGATTCGGGTCGGTGTTGAGGGTCCCGGCCGTCGAGCATTGCCACTGGCTCGCGATGTTGATCGTGCCCTTCTCGATGTAGGTCGTCGTGCCAACGCGGATCTCCGCGGTCGTGTCGGCGTCGGACGCGCGGGTGAGCACCCAAGGGGCCCCGGCCGCGCCGGCATTCGTGACCGTGTAAATGCCGTTGTCCGCCGTCGTCGTCTGGTTCTTGACCAGGACCCGCTCCGCGACGATCGGGTTGAGCCCGTCGACCACGAGCACCCCATTGATGGCACCGGTGAGAACGTTACCCGACCGGGTCCCGTTGAGGTTGGCCGCGCTCGCGTACTGGCAGGGATCGCGGGGCGAGATGCCCTGGCTGGCGGCCTGGAGCGTCCGCAGGTTGACCACCTGGTATTCGGTCGAGGGATCGGCCACAGCCATCCGGCCGGACGCGTCGTACACCGGGATCTGGCTGCCCGAGGGCGCCGTGACCCCGTCGGGCACGGGCGAGATGGCGTGCCATCCGTCGAGTAGATCCGCGTTGAGGTTGACCACCCGCCCGCCGCGGCCCAAGTCCACGGCGAAGGGCGGATCGCCGGAGACCGCCGGGGACCCGTCCGCCTTGAAGTCCGGCTTGAAAGTCCAGAGGCCCGTGACGGTGTGCGCCTTGTTGATGGCACCCAGGACCCGCCAGCCCGGCGTCGGAGTCTCCCCGTCCCGGATCAGGACGCTCCACTTCGGGTACGCCGTGACAGTCCCGTCCGTGAAGGCGATCTGGCCGGAGACGGGAGTGGCGTCCGGAGTCGCCACCAGTTCGACGGCCGCCCGGAGCAACTGGTTCCGCTCCAGGTCGAGATTGGTCAGGATGGACAGGGCCGTGGGCATGGGGGAATCAGCTTGCCTCCGATCCGTCCGCGGCGGGCAGGAGGATCATGAGGCTTTCGACGATGTCCTGGTGGAGCAGGTTCGCCTGCACGGGCGATAGCCCCGGACGCCAGGCAATGAGGTTCAATGGATCGATGTCCGGCAGCCGGTCCATGGGCCAGACGGGCAGTTTGACCGTCCCGGCCATGTGACTTGCGCGTTCGGATTCCCACCTGACCAGGGCGCCGTCAACCGGTTCGTCCGGCCTGGGGAAGGCGGCCTGGGAGGCCTCCACCTCCGGGGTGATGGAGCCCAAGGTCCGGGCGAGTGCGTAGCGGGCGCGCGAATCGAGCGCCATGGGCTTCAGGGCCTGCAGGGCGTAGTAGAGATTCTCGACCTGGCGGCGGGTGAGTTCGAGTTCCACGGGCTGGCTCATGATGAGAGTATTCAGGCTGGGACTGGCGCCGCGGCGATCACGGCGCGCATGGGGTAGGAACCGTTCTGGCGGGCGAAGCGGACAACGAGGGTGTTGGCGTCCACCGCCTGCATCTGGGAATGGATGGCTTCCCAGATGGAATCCCTGAGGCGCCAGAGGACCACCTGCACGGTCAGCGTGTTCAGGTTGTGGCCGACCACCGCGTGTTCCCCGTCGGTATCCGGCTGGACATTGAGCGAAAACTCGACGACCCGCGGACTTGCGGCGCCGGCCTGCGACAGGAGGTCCTGCAGGTAAGAGAGCGGCACCGCGTCGGAGCCCGCAACCGGGGTCGGAAGCCCCGTCACGCGGAAGTCCCGGATCTCCAGTCCGGAGACGGCGCCCGAGAGGTGATGGGACAACTGGCTCAAACGAGGAGGATGGCGTAGCCGACGAACGGCTGGGAATGGGTGACCACGGTCCGGTTTGTGGTCGGGTGTTCAATCTTGGACCCGGTCACGATGCCCTGGCTGGAGACGATCTGGACCGAAGCCGGGACGAGCCCAAGGTTATGGTTCATCTCCCAGACGGCCGAGGCGGTTCCGAACGGGAATAGAAGCCTCGCTACGCAGCAACCATTCTCCGGCGGCGGGACCGGCTGCAGGGTGCAGGGATCGACGGCTTGTGGCGGTTCGTTGGTCCCCCCCCAGAAGCAGGGAATTGGAACTGCCGGCGCATCGGTCATGGGGCACTTACGGCGCAGGGATCCAGCGCCCCGGGCGGCGTGTTGGTGAAGCTCGGCGGCGCGATGGGAGGTTGAACCGAGGAATCCGTTTTGGTGGATACCTTCGTCCAGGGCAGCGCCGTCACCCCGAGGATCGGGTTCGCCTGGCCGGTGTACTGCCATGTGCCGAAATTGGCGGTCCCTCCAAGGACCCGCACGATGCAGCCGGGCATGAAGTCGCCCGAGGCATCCAAGGCCGGCGCGCGCACGGGCGAGACGATCTTCAGGGACCCGGTGTTGGCCGTGCTGGGCGGGCCGTGGACGGTGATGTTGCCGCTGGCGCCAGCCTTGAGGAGACCCGTCTCGGTGATGGTTGTTTCACCGACGGCACTCGTGCCGTTGCCCTTGATCCAGAGGAAGGAGTGATCGGGACTGAGGCTGCTCGGTTCGATTTCGCCGGCGACGTCGAAGGTCCCGGCGGCAAGCTCCGCGCCGGTCGCGGCGAAGACATAGAGCCCGTTGTCCGCCGCGGCGGTTTGCCCCGTCGCCAGGAAAAGATCCCCGAGGTGCAACGTCCTGCCGTCGACGGAGCTGGGATCGCTCGCGGTGGCGAGGTTGGCGTTCCCCGTCGAGCAGGCATCGGCCGAGCCCTTGAAGGTGAAGCCCAGAGCCGCCCGCGAGAGGACCTCGGGCGGCATATCCGTCATGTTGACGCAGCCCATGGCCTTAGAGACTGCCCGTGTTGAGACTCGAGGTGAGAAGCCGCGCCTCGATCGAGACCTCGGTCAGGGCGGACGGATCGAAGGTGGCATCCTCCGGGACCGAAACCGAGCAGTAGAGATCCGCGACCGTGCGCAGGACGTCGTTCTGGTCGTACTGCTGGTGTTTGATCCAGCCGCTGACGCGGCCAGGACCCTCGGTCGGGTTCCATTGGACACTCGTGGCATCGAGCGCCGCCGTGCCGAAGATGAGCTGCATGCACAGGGCGCTGAGTTGCTGCAGCGTGTAGGTGAGGACGATGTCGCTCTTCGACGGCAAGACGTCGTAAAGGCGGACCCGGCCGGGCGACGGCGCCCAGATGTCCACCGCCTCGCCGCGGGCGCTCTGGATGCGGCATGCCCCAATGATGCCGAGGTAACGGGTTGCCCATCCAGGATCGGCAGCGTCGGCATGCGAATTGCGCCCACTCGTACCCGGCGCCGGACTCGTGAAGGGCTGTCCATCCTGCCAGAAGTAGGCGTGGGTCCCGACCAGGAGCGAAGAGGGAGAGAGAGGCATGGGATCAGGGGTAAACGGTGGATGGATTGAAGACCGGTGTGCGGTACACGACGACGAACTCGACCCGGGCGCCGGCCAGGAACCGCTCCTCCTGGGCGGTCATGAGGGAATCCCGCAAGGGCTCGGTGTTGATCGCCAGAGGAAACCCGTTCTCCTTCCAGCGGACATCCTGGCCCAAGGCTTGGAGAACGAGCCCCGCCAGATCCCGCGCGGTAACCAGGTCCAGGGCGTAGATGTCGCATTCGAACGCCAGGCGATGCTCGTGGACTCCGGTCCCGGCCAGGCGGGATTCGCAAGCCTGGTCGCGCACGATGGCGCAGGGAATGTCGTCCTGCGGGAGGGGCGCCACCCGCCAGACGAAGACGCCGGAGATGCCAGGGATCGCGGCCACTCTGGTCCTGACCAGGTCGATCAACTGCTGGCGGATCGTGGCCATGATGTCGGTCAGGCAGGCGGATCGAGGCTCAAGATCAGGACGGTCATCCCGGATCGCGGGTTGGGCCGGACCTCGACCACGTGCCAGGCCGTGACGCCGTCCGACCATGTGTCCCCATGCGCGGGCGGAGGGGAGGAAAGCGCCGCCGTGCGGAAGATGAGAGCCGGCATGGCTGCCTCGACGCCGGGAACACCCAAGCCGTCGAGGCGTTCGTTGGAGTAAGGCGCCTTCCAGATGCCGGCGAGGGCGACGGGCGATCCCCCGGCCAGCCTGGTGTAGGTCCCCGGCGTGCCAAGGGTGGTCTGCACGTCCGCCACCACCTGGCGCCGGAAGAATTCCAGCGGATGACCGGAGGGCAGCGGAGGCTGGTAGTTGGCGGGATTCATCCATCACGTCATGCGGCGTTGCCGGAAGCCGACGAGGAAACCGGACGCCACGAGGTTGGGCGTGCCGCCGACCGCGGTCCACGACACGCGGACAAACTCCTTCATGAGGGCCGTGTCGACTCCGATGGAGCTGCCGGAGTTCGCGACGGAGATGGCGGGGAAGTCCCCGCCGGGGACGTCCGACCAGTTCGACGAGCCGTCGTCCGAATGTTCGAGCTTCGCCGTGAAGACCGTGCTGGCCGACAGGGCACCCACGCGGACAATCGCCCTGACGCGGCCGTCCATCGGTGAGGTCTTCGGAATATCGGCACCCGTGCCGCTGGCGGTGATGACCTGCGGCCGCAGGATGTTCTGGAGGTCGATGTAGAAATCTGCGTCCGGGATCATGCTCTGGACCTTCGCTTCGGTTGTGGGTCGCGGTGTTTGGGCTCCGGGTCCGCGTTCTCGTACACGTCCGCCGGGGTCGCCGGAGCGGCGGCGGCTTCGTCAGCCGGTTCACACCGGCCGGTGAGCCGCCAGAGATCCTCGTCCGGCACGTCCATGACCTCCCCGGCGGAAACGGGGACGCCACGAACGGACGTGTCGGCGGTGAAGCGGACTCGCGCCATGCCGGTAGGAGGGCTTCAAGCCGCGCCCGTGTCGGTGGACGCGCAGAAGCTGGCCGCGTGGCGCACGGCCACGTCGCCCAGGGCATTGACCACGACGCGCACCTGGTGGTTGAGCGAGAGCGAGTACGGATCGACCACGATCTCCAACGGGATCCACATCCCGAGGATGGCGTCCGAGAAATTGCCGAAGATGACGCGGTTGGTCGGAACGATGGTCGAGGCGACGGCGCGGTAGCCATTGACCACACCCACCGGCGGCATGTCCGCCGTCGGCGAAGATCCGGCGGCGGGGATGACCGGAATGAATCCGGAGTCCTGCCACAGGTAGCCCCCCGTGTTCGTCGTCGCGGTCTTGGGGACGGCCTTCCACTTACCCCGGGTGGCGGGCGTGGTGAGGTAGGCCAGGTTGCCGTAATCGGCGTTGGCCGTGGCGACCGTGGTCTCGAACTCCAGCACCTTGGCCCACGTCGCGGCCCCGCCGAAGGTGACCGTGCCGATGCCGCTCGTGGCGAGAATGCCCGTGGGCTGGCCGCCCGTACCGAGGCCGGCGATGACCGCGAGGTCGAATCCGCGCGCCGTGACGGCCGCCAGGTCCATGCGGACGAAAGCTTCCACGTCGATGGTGCTCTGCACGACGAGCTGGCGGGAGTAGGCGGTGGCCGCGCCGAAACGCTTCGGCGAGAGCGGCACCTGCCCGAAGGTCTGGGCCGACGGAGTCATGGCCGCCCCTTCCGAGAGCCAGGCACCGGTCGCTCCGGCCGTCTGCGCCGGAATGGACACGTTGCCCTGGAGCCCGAACATCGTCCGCACGCCGAGCATGGTGGAGATGAGACGGGCCCGCAGGAGCTCGATGAACTCGGAGCCGAGAATGTCGGTCTGCACCGTCGCCCCGCCGAGCGAGCCCGTGCCGGCGGCCAAGTCGGCGCGCGTCGCGGAGACGAAACTCCGCTGCACGTCGAAGGGGATGAAGAACGACCGGTCGTTGGTCTTGAGGTTGAAACGGGCGGCGGCCGCGTCCGAAGCCTCGCGCTCCAGGCCGGTCAACCCGCCCTCGAAGGCAATCGAGGCGATGGCCCGCAGGATCGAAAACCGGCCCACCTCGCGGTGGCTCATGCCGATGTTCGGGTTTTCGCCGGCTCTGGCCTGCCCGCCGGGCGTGGCGGCCGGAGACGACGCCGGCGCCAGGGAATCGACGAACCCAACAAAGCTCATCCCGCCAGCGATCGCGCGCATGGCGGACTCCCGGTGCTCGGGGTGAGCCTGCCCAAAGCGGGCGATGCGGGTGGAATCGGGCGGTTCCGAGACCAATTGCACGGCCGGGGCCGACTGCGCGGCCGCCGGGGCGGGCGTCGGCGCCTGTTCGGCGGATCGGGTTTGGGTGGCCGGCTGCGCGGCCGGCGTGGTGGTCGTAGGATTCATAGCGGAAATTGGGGACAATTGTCTTCCGACTCCGACCGAGTCGTCGGCCGGGACACTGACAACCGAGACTTCCAGGGGCTCCCACGACATCACCCGGTAGGTGTCGTCGTTGCCTTCCGTCTTTTCGAGGACCGCCTTGTGCACTCGGTACCCGACCGAGATCTTGCCGCGGATCTTGTCGACGATGTCCTTGAAGACCGCGTCGGCCTCCGGGTTGCGGGAGAAACGGACGTCGGCCCGAAGGCGTTTGTCTTCCAACCAGGCGCGTTCGACGACGCCAATATGGCGGTTCGAGTCGTGCTGGAGCAAGAGAGGCCCGCGGTTCGCCAGGCGTGCCATGTTCACGGAGCCCGGGGAGTGGTCCAGGATCTCGAACCCGAACCAGCGTTCCACCGGCAGTTCGCTGCTGACGGCGATCCGAACCGTGCGGGTGTCCTGGTTGATGTCCTCGGCCCGGACGTCGACGCACCGGTGAAGGGGGGAGCCCGTGATCTCGATCTCCGGATACCCGAGCCTGACGCGGGCTGGAATGGGGATGGCGGCCCCATCCGGATCGGTTCCGGTCGTGCCGATGGTGACGCAGTGGACGTCGTTCGGACCTGGCAAGGTGCCCGTCATCTCTACCCTCCCGGAAAACGTGCGGGTTTTAGACCGCGCCCGACGGCCGTGGCATGACCGTTTTTGAGGGGACCAGGCCCGCGGTTCGGTTCCGCTTGAGCAGCGGGTTGGCCTCCTTCGCCGGGTTCCTCTGGCTCTTGCCCGCCATTCGCCGGTCCCGAGGCCTCCGGTTCCGCTGCCTCGGGCAAGAGATCCAGGGCTTCCAGCGCTTCTTCCTCCTGGCCCAATTCTTTGAACGTCTGGCCGATCTCCCCGCCCTGCTCCGCCACGATCTGGGTCCGGCTGCGGACGCGCAGGGCAACCGCCTGGGCGGCCGCGGCAATCTCCTTCTGGGGATCGACCCAGGCCCAGCGCCGGGGCCGCCAGATGATTTCATCGAAGGTCTGTGCCTCTTCTACCGAGAGCGGGATCTCGCCGAGGACCGCCTGCGCGACCAGCCAGGCCTGGAAGACCGGGGCGCAGAACCCGTGGATGAACTCGTCCTGCAGGACCGTATAGCCGTCCCTCTCGTCCAGGAGCCCGACCCGAGCGCTGGAGTAGTTCACGCTTTCCAGGTCGCCCGTCAGAGTGTGGTAGGAGACATCCCCGGCGGCGGCCACGCCCCGGAGCATGCACTTCGAAAACGCGGCGAAGTTGGCGTTGGGGTGTTGAGGGTCGAACTGCTTCAACTCCGACCCGGCCGGCAGGGATTCGAAGGTGCCAGGCTGGGCGTCCACGACCGTGTTCCCGGCCTCGTCCTGCCCGTCGCCGGAGTATTCCTGGCCCACGGGCGGGATGATGAAGCCCATCTTGGCCGCCGAGACCCGGGCCGCCACCAGTTCGGCCTCCTCGTACCCTCCCAGCATGTTGACCCGGGCGATCGCGCTGAAGAGCCAGGGCACGCCGCGGGTCTGACCGATGAAATCCTCCAGATACCAGTGGACCATCTCGTCCGCCGGGAGTCGCCATCGGTCCCCCCGGCCGACCCGGTGCATCCCGCCGAGGAAGTCGTCCGGGTTGCGCCGGTAGGGATGGTAGGCGACACGCCGTCCCGAGGCGTCGAACTCGACAGCCATCCGGATCTCTCCTCCACCAGCCAGGCCGGTGTTGTGCTGCTCGTCCATCTGGTCGGGCACGAGCCAGGCAAGGGACAGGAGCCAGGGGTTGGAGGCATCCATCACCAGACGGCAGAAGATCTCGCCGTCCGTGCATCCGTTCCGGAGGGCCAGCCGTTGGGCCTGCATCCATGTCATCCGCCGGCCGATCGTGCACCAGGTCGAAGCACACCACTTCCGCCACCGGCGCTCGATCGCCTCCGCCTCCTCCTTGGACAGTCGAAGGGGCGCCTCGTTTTCCTCCCGGCCGAGGATGCTTAACTGCACCCCGGCGCACCCGGCGATGTTCTTCTCCACCAGGCGCGCGTACCGGCGGGCGTAGGGCTCGTTCTTCACGAGCTGCCGCGACCGCGCCCGCATGGTCCGGAGCTGGCGGACCAGGTCGGTGTCGGCGGAAAGGGTCGTGCCCGGGAAATCGAGGGTCAGCCTGGACTGGCCGCCAGCGTCGTAGCTGCGGCGCTGGCGCTGGAAGACGCGCAGGGCGCTGGTCACCGAGGCCTCCGCCACCCGGGCGGGCACGTAGCCGATGCGGCCAAGTATTTTACGGACCCAGTTCATGCCGGGGTGAAGCGGACCAGGACGCGGCGGCGGTTGCCGGTCGCGCCGTTGCCACCGGCCGTCTCGCAGGGTCCAAGCCGCGCCTGCTCCGCCGCCACCTGGTCACGGGCGATCGCGAGGGCGCGGTTGTACTCGTCGAGACTCCGGAATTCGACCGTCATGCCGTCCACCGCCATGGTGGCGTAGCCGCTGGCCATGATCGTCGGACCGATCGCCAGCAGGGCCGCGAGCATCCGCTCGGCCGGCGTCGTGGGATCGAAGTCCGCGCCGGCCAGGCCGATGTTCGGACAGGACAGGGAGCGGCCCGCCGCGATGGTCCGCTTGGTCGCGCCCAGTTCCACGCCCATCTGCCAGGCGACGACGCCGGCCGGCAAGGCGGCCGTCTCGGTGACGCCGAGGGTGAACCTGTAGGTGGTCTCCGCCGTCGGCACTCCATCAACCGCGACGGCGGCCGCCCCAGCGGCGCGAAAGACCGTCGTCAGGGTCCAACCATCGGCCACCGGGTAGTCGGGCGCGCTCGTCTCCCAGACGACAAGATCCCCCTGCACCCAGCGTGCAGGGGGATGTCCCGACGTCGAACACCCGCAAGCCATCTCACCTTTGCGGGGAACGTGCGGGTTTTAGGGACCGGGCTGGTTCCCGTCGAGCGCATCAGAATTAGTGCATTCCCCACTTGCGCCCGCATCGTTTTCGATGCATTGTGCGGTCGTCATGAGTCGTGCCGACAAGTTGATGGCGAAGCTGAAAGACGGACGCGAAATCACTCTGCAGGAGGCGGAAGTCATCCTCGCCAGAATCGGCTTTGTTCTGCGCCCAACCCACGGCGGGAGCCATCGAATCTGGAAGCGCGACCCGGGGGAATTGGTCGTGCTCGCCACGCACCGCAAAACGATTCCCCACTACCAAGCCCGGCAAATCAGGGAATTCCTTCCATGAAACACAACACCTACGCCACTCAGATCTGGTGGGACGAAGAAGACAAATGCTTCATCGCCGTCGCCCCGGCAATCAAGGGATGCATGACGACCGGCCGCACCCGCGCCGAAGCTGCGAAACACATCGAGGAAGCAATCGACGCCTGCTTGCAGGTCATGCGCGAGGATGGCGATCCGATTCCCGAACCCGATGCGTTGGGCGAGGAACTCGCCGCACTGCGCCCCATCCTCAACCTGTCCAGCCTGGCCCGATTGTCCGGCGTGAATCAGCGAACGCTCCAAAGCAAACTTCGCCGGAAGTCCAAACTGACACCGGACGAAGCCCACGCCATTCGCCGCGTCCTGGCCGGTGAATGCCGGGGCTCCTAGAATCGCCTCCACCCGCCCGCGAAGCCTCCCTGCCGCCGAGCCGCGATGGCTGGATTGCGCCAGGCCGGCTTCGCTGCCGGCTTCGCGGGCGCCGCAGGAGCCGGCACCCTGCCCGCCGCCGAGGTCGCCGGAACGCTCATCCGCTTCACGATCCCGGCCGCCAGCTTCGTCCAGTTCGGATTCAGGTAACGCAGCATGGCAAAGGCGTACACTCGGGCGTCCAACGGCTCGTTCCGCGCCCGGGTCTTGTGCCACTCCCGGAAGGCGAAACCGCGGCGGAAGGTGATCCTCAATTCCTCGGCCGTGAGCCCGGAGAAGAACGCCGCGTCGTACCCAGCCCCGACTCCCGGGAAATGGCAGTAGCCAGGGCCGACTTCTCCTAACTGCAGGCGCGAATAGAGCAAAGCCTTGGCCTGGTCGGTTCCGACCGTGAGGACCGCCGCCTTGAACCGGTTGTTCCGGCGCAGCGCGTTGACGACCGGGGCGCCCATGGTCGGACTTCCCTTGACCCCGAGGATACCCCGCGCGAACCGGGTGCGGGTCCACCGAAGAACGTCGTCCGTGAAGGCCCCGTAATCGACCCCGGCTGCCACGATTCGCAGTTCAAGCCCGTCCTCCCGCGTCCACTTCTGCTGCAGATGCTCGTCCAGGACGCGCCAGGTTGCCGGATCGTCCGGCCTGCCGGGGATCACCTTGTACTGGATGCCCCAGCTTTCCTCGCCCAAGCCCCAACCGACGACCTCCACCTCCAGCCGGTCCGCCTGGACATCGCATCCGGCCGTGAGCACGAGGACATTCGCCGGCACATGGGGTCCGTAGGATTCCGCGCGTTTCATGAGTTCGCCCTCGGGAATTCGTTCGGCCTCCTCCTCCCAGCTTTCAGCCAGAAACGTGTTCACCCAGACCCGCAGCCTCATCGTTCCGCCGGTCTTGGCGTCGAGGAACTGCGCCGCCATCTGGTGCAGGCGGTTCTCGTAGCCGCGCCCGGATCGGAACAGGGTGGCGATCCCGTTTAGGTGGTAGCCACGCACCCTCCGCTCCGGGTGCCGCGGCCGCCACTCGCCCCTCCTCACCATCGCGATCCGCTCGCCGTCACTCAGGTGGGCCTGACAGCCGGCGCATTCGTACCAGGCCCGGGCCGGTTCGTCTTTCGGCCACTGCACCTGGCACCAGGCCAACGTCTGGAAATGCCCGCACCGGGGACAGGGACACCACCACTCCCGTTGATCGCTCTGCTCCCAGGCGACATCGATCCGCGAAGCTCCGCGAATCGTCGGGGTCGAGGTCTTGACGATGACGGCGTTCCAGAAGCTCTCCGCCCGCCGCTCCGCCAGGGCGCAGGGATCGCCCTCCGTCCCGGCCGACGGCGGGTACCGATCGATCTCGTCCAGGAGGATGACCCGCCGCGGCCGTCCGGCCAGGCCAGTCGGTGCGTTGGCCCCCACGATCGCCACGTTCCCGCCATCGAAGGTCTTATGCAGGATCGTATTCTGGGCGTCCCGCGACCTCGGGTCCTTGATCCGCTCCGCCAGCGCCGGCGTATCCCGGAGCATCGGCGCCAGCCGCTCCTTGCTCCAGGCCTCCGCCATCTCCACGGTCGGCTGCACCATCAGGATAGGGGCCGGATCGGACGCGATGAAGTAACCGACGATGTTCGCCAGGATCTCCGTCTTGCCCAACTGCGCCGCCCAGTGCAGGCAGATCATCGGGACCCGGGCATCGGTCACGGCTTCCTGGGGTTCGCGCTGGTAGGGAGCGACGGCCGACAGATATTTCCCGGGCTGAGCGGAGGATTCACGGGAGAGGAAGCGGTGCTGGTCGGCCCACTCCAGGCAATTGATGGGCGGCGGCGGGGTGAGCAACGCCGCCATGCGCCGCAACACCGTTGCCTTTGGAGTCGGACTCATGCAGTTGAGCGGCGGCCTCCAGAATCCCGCACAGGTCCTTCAACACCTGCTCCTTCTCGTGACCCGGCAGGCCGCTGCCCAGAATTCTCTCCCGCGCGGCCGCCAGGAACGTGGAGAGCACCTGGATGATCTCGTCAACCGTGACCAATTCGCCGGCCATCTGGCGGTTGCGAGCCTCGAGCCCCATCGCCCTGGCGACATATTCGCGCGTCTTTGCCTTGGCCAGCGCCAGGACATGGGGGTCAACCGATCTCTCCGCTTCCTTCTGAGCCTCGCGCAGATGCCCGATGTAGCCCCGCACCGAGAGGCAGAGATCGAACTTTCCCCGGCGGATCCTTTTGACCGTGCCATCAGTCGCCAGCCGCCCCAAATGCACGGTGGAAAGCCCCAGAATCGCGCTCAAAACGCCGGTCGAAACCTCGTGGGACGGCAACTTGGCGGGTCGTTCCTTGTCGATATGACATCGGGATTTCAACCGGCCCAGTCGCTAGGAAAACAGATTGCCTCGCGCGTCACC
>Ga0137445_1000006_pt1 | contig 33092 bp, 71 predicted proteins | sample EasRivERMGT338_2_FD_104647 | JGI IMG/M metagenome (GOLD analysis project Ga0137445, IMG submission 104647) | Soil microbial communities from meander-bound floodplain in the East River, Colorado, USA - East River MetaG ERMGT338_2 | ecosystem: Environmental > Terrestrial > Soil > Floodplain ...
AAAATAATTTTCTTCAATGTCTCTCGGATTTACTGGTAAATTATAATTTAACAGATTATTAACTAATAGATTTCTATCAATTTTTTCTTCCGCGGTTGCATAAAATGAATCTTGTGATTCTCTCTTAGCTATTTCAGACTCTGTTTCAATCATCATTTTCTCATTATTCATTGCATGAAAAACACATCCTGCAATTGATTGTTCAACGTCAAGTGAACCACTTGGTGGATGGTCAATCTTTCCTTTTTTAGTATATTGTGCATTTTCTGTCTCATAAACAAACCAATCAGTATCATAAACATTATCAGAATTTGGAACTTCAAGTCTATCATCATATAATAAATCTCTTAAAGCAACATGACTAGCATTATAATTACCTTCAGTAGAAATCTTATGATAACCTACTTCAGACTTTTTATCAGTATCAAGAACCAAAAGACTAGTTGTTCTATCGACTGAATGATGTCCAGCAATGTAACCATATCTACGTAAAGTTTGAATAGATTCTATAGATTGAAATCTGTCAAAAGTAATTAAACCAAAATAAAACCCGGCTTTAGACAGTTTGTAGATAATTTCTCTAACATCACTTAATACGATCTCTTCTCTTTTTATAGCAGAAATTCTTCCCCAAAAATCAATTCTAACTATAGGTAATAAAACTTTTTGAATCTCCTTAGTATAAGAATCAAGTTCTTCCCTTTCAACGAAACGTGGGACGTGGCACATTGCAATTCCGACTGAATCTCTTGTAACTGCTAAATCAATATGAATATATCTTCTATAATTATCTAAACATTTAAAACTTGAATCGAAAGATAAATCAGCTGGATTAAATGGATTTAAATAGGTCTTTATTGCTTGTTTTATCTTTTTTCTTCTTCTAATGAAAGGTCTTGAACCAGTCTCAGTAACATTAGCAATATCTCTAATAAAATTATCGAGATCTTGATGAGCTCTAGAAAATAATGATAATGGAACTTTAATTATGATAACATCACCTATAATATTTATTTTGCATTATATGAGTGAATCTGCCATCCTAATAACATTACTAATCTAGCTAAGTTAAAAGCATCACTTAGTGCTGTATGAGGCTTTCCATTTAATAAATTATAATGTTGTAACCAAGTTTGAAGTTTATTATCAATTAGTTTCTTTCCGCTATTTTTACAAAGCTGTCTGGTATCAACAAAAGGATGAGATCTAAAAACACCTTTATTCACCATAAATCCTTCATCAAAACTTGAATTATGAGCAAAAATAGGATATTTTATCAGTTTTCTTAACTCATTAATATTATTTACATCTTGAAAACGTGGCCAACCATCCAATTGAGTTATTGTTAACCCATTCACTTCCATTGCCTTTTCACCCATTTTAGATACAGAATAATATTGATGATGGATATTAATAATTTGAGATCCACATATTGTGATTAACGCCAATTCTGCAATTTCATCATTAATTGGATCTAAACCACCAGTTTCTAAATCTAAAGTATGCCAATAAATAATTCCTACTGCACTCCTTTCGATATATGTTTTTTCATTCTATATTTCCATTCTTAATAAAAAAGTGTGCATTACATCCAGCTTTCAATGATATTGAAGGATTCACTGTTAAGTCTTCAAATGAACTACCAATCATATTCCAACGAGGATGATTAATTTGTAATCCATCAGGAGTTTTATTATTAGGAATTAAAATTGAATGTGTTCCTTCTGGGCCATTATTATTTTTATAACATACAGGACAAAGAAATAAAATACAATTCGCTTCTTCAAGTGAATTAACAGTTACAAGACTCCCGTCTGGATTTGATAATTTATATTCAGGTTCTAATTCTATTAATTTCATTTTTATAATTAAGCCAGATAGATTGTTATTTAATTAGTTAGTTAGTTAGTTAATTCGTTCTATAGTTTCTCCTTTATCATTAAGGAGAAATATTGTATACATATTTTCATCTCTTGTGACATCGAATTCTAAAACATAAGGTTCCTCGTTGGAACGGAATTCTAATGTAACAAATTGTTGTTCTGGATTCTGTTTAATGAGTCTAGAAGTTTCAATTCTAGTTATTCCATCTATATAAATCCATTTTTCTTTTGAAAGATATTTAAGTATCATATTACTATCTCACTTTCTGCCTCTCGGCTATCTATTTATCTATCTGGCTTTCTTTCTATTTAACAAATTTGCGAGTCTTGTGGCTTAGCATTATGCAGCCTCTTTCTTTATGAACTGAGCAACCTGAATAAGTACTTCAGGATCTATCTTCAACGGGAATAATTTTTCTTCAATACTATCAAGAAAATATTTAACTTTTGGATCTTGTAAAATTTCTGTATTTTCAGTATCAATATAGAAATATTCATTCTCAGGATAAAACTTTTTACCTTTTGCTTCCCAAGTTGACCTTCTTCTCCAAAAGATACCAGATCTATTTGGAATATTCTTAATTCTGGCTTCTTCTGCCATTTTTATCGCATAAGCAATCTGTTGATGTATAAAATCATCTGGGAAATTTGGAGAAGTAATCATACAAAGTAATCCTGGAAGATGTCCTTTTCTTAAGAATCTTGATACCATTCTATTCATAATTGCATTATACATATCTTCAGCTGCATCAAATTTTCCATCAAATGTCTTAGTAGAATCATCTATCACCTCTAGAAATGCAGCTTCATCAATGGTTCCACCATATAAGTTATAACCTAAAGCTGATAATGCTGATGATGTTCCAGGAAAAATAGTTGTATTATTACGTGGGATTCTAATTTCTGAAGTAAACTTATCTGACGGTGGAAAATAATCTTGGTTAAATGGGCATTGGAATCTTGGAAATGTTTCAGCGAACGTGACTTTCTTGGCTTGTTTTTCCGAGTTATGATTCATAATACCCATTGAACAAAAAGATGGGTCATTGGTCATAGTAACATCATAAGTATAATCTTCACCATATTGGATATCTATAATAGGTACATACCAAAGAACATTATTAATCCATTTTCTACTTTCATAAAAATTTCTTGTCTTCTTATTTATAGAATCTTCTAAAACTTTTTGTTTTCTTTTAATGAAAAATCCTATTTCATTTTTAAAGGTATTAGCATGAATTCCTAAAATATATAAAGTATAAACCCAACTATGTCTCATTCTTTTTCTTAAAGAAGAGATAATACCTAAATTTAATAACATTATTTGAACTTGAGTCATTAACTCTTTACTAACAGAAGTAACTTTAACTTTAAGACTTCCTTTAGTAGCAGATCCATCAGTATCAAATAATCCTCTTATGAATTGAATCTGAACGTCTTTTGGGGCCTCTAAAATACATTCTGGAACTTTCTTATTATGAGCTCCAGTTCCCATTCCTATATCATCAAGTAATTTTCTAAATTTCTTCCTAGCTGAAAATTGAACAGAATACATATAAACATTTCTATCATCATAATCTTTTCTTGATACCATATCATATCCATTAGAAAATCTGTCATTAATAATTTTTTTACAATATTCAGAATGTTCAGATTCTGACTTAATACTACACCATTTAACATATCCTCTTTTATGTCCTAATGCTCCATCACCAGTTAAAACACCTAAAACATAAGCTAATTCAGAATCTATTAAATTATTATTTCCAAACATCTGTTGATTATATTGACAAACGACCTCATCATTAACTTTTAAATCATTAAAAATTTTATATCCATCCTTAGTTAAAACTTTATGATCTAAAGTTCCAGATAATTCGAGACCATTTCTCAAAATTATCTTTTTTACTTTTGAATATCCATTAAAATAAATAGATTCAACGTTATCAACTCCTCTATATCCTGATAATTTTATTCCACTTATAGACTCAAAAGTTTTCTCAAAAAAATCTTCATGAAAAAGTGAATCTATTCTTTTAATCCCCTGGTTTGAGATGATTAAAGAGTCTCCAGAAATACATCTATTCAAATTTATCAATGCAATGACTGAGTTTGGTGCTAAATCAAAATACTCTTGTGGGGATGGTGTACATAAAGTTAATTCAAACCATAATAACCAATTTATGATACTTGCTTTCACTGTATTATGACAAATAATACTATTAGCAACAAATTCATGAATTTCTGGAATCTCTAAGTCATAAAATTTATCATTTATGACCTCAATTTCCTCAATCTCATCATAATAAATATTATCTTCAAGTTTAAAACTACTTCCAGTTCGTGTTTTCTTATTTTCATTATAGTCATTAATCTTTCTTACCATTCTAAAACCAATTCTTTGCATAAATAAATCTGCATAATTAGAATTAATCTTTATTCTCCAAGTAATCCCACTCTTTTCATTACATTTAGTTTTCTTTAATCTTAGAGTTGAAATAATTCCAAAATTTGATAAAATAATATGTAAAATTCTAGCTAAATCTCTATTAACTGAACTAATACTAATATTCCCATCTTTATTAATTGAGCCGTCTGCATCAAACCAACCCTGAATAAAAGCTTTTAAAAGTTCTTTATTCAATAATATATCGCTAGGAATTTGTTTCTCAAAAATATTTCCCCAAAGTTCTTTTGGCCATTTTGATGTTAGTGGATAAGAATTAATATCTTCTACCCAGTGTAATCTAAATCTAAAATTTCCTCTTCTTTTATCACCTAAAGTAGTAATTTTCATCCCTATTTTAGAAGCTAATTCATAAATATAATTTTTAAACTCAGTCTCATTTTTATCTATTGTAAATTGACTCGAACTTCCTGCTCCTGGATATCCATTATCATGTAAATGACCATCCCCAAGATGATAACCCATTAAATAGGCCTCATCTAAAGAATATTTTTGAGTCCCATTCCAATTCTCATCTTTAATTAAAATACCAACTTTATCACCAATCTTTAAGTCTTTTAATTTTACCCAGGTATGATTCCAAATGGGGTGGTTTAAAGTTCCTTTAATCTCATATCCTAAATGTGTTCTAATTCTTAATCCTTGAGTTTCAGAATTTTCATAAAATCTAGAAGATTCTTTAAATCCATTTCGTGTCTGAACATTAATTCTTAAATCTGAGAAAGAGTCAGGTGTAGAATTAATAGGCTTTAAGTTTTCAACCTTTTTAAAACCGTTTTGAGTTAAAATGATTGAATCTCTCGAGATGCATTTGCCACTACCAATTCCCTCTAAGAATATTGCAAGATTAACCTGTCTACGTTTTCTTTCTTCAAATAGATCCAAAATATCCTCGAGTACTCCATCATATACTTTGTCTTTTAATCCCAAAAAGTAGGGATCTCTTATTAGTGTCTCAATGGGGACTCGAGCGAACTCCTCCGCCTCAATGGCAGTCCAGTCCTTTAAAGCACCAAAATTTCTTTTTCTATAATCCTTAAAATATTCTTCAACTTGTTGCATTACCAAGTCTTTTTGACTAGTCATTATTTTTCTTCACCAATCTTTCAATTTCCTCTTTATAATCAAAACGTGAACTAGATATTTTATCAGTATTCTTATATGGGATAATGACATTATTATATATATCTTGTAAAATATTTTGAGCTTCAGCTCCGGGTATTCTTTTTACAATAATATCCATAATGTTTTTAACGAAATCGCGGACAGTTGAAGCATCAAGTCTAACCTCTTTTTGAATCTTATTCTTTATTGCTTTAGTCTTTACTATATCCATTGTTATTTCTCTAAGAATCTCAACCATCTGAACAGTAATTTTATCATCATCGCTAGAGGTTAAAAAATATTGTTGGAGAGCATAAAGGAATTTTATTTCATGATCGACATTTAGAAGAGTTCCTTCTTCTATGCCGTCGACATATTCTAATAATTGTCCAAATCTAGTAGGCATCCCTTCAAGAGCATTTAACTGAGGATTATAAAGTAGACTTCTTGAATGCTTTTTACATTTTCCTTTTCCTATATGATTTGTTGAGAATCCAGCAGGTAAGAAGCAAAGTCCGCGAATAGAACGATGTCCACAAATTTTCCGAAGCATAACTCCTTCGGATGACACTATCCAAGTTTCGCTTAATTCTGGTTTTTCTAGGATTTGAGCAGTACCAAGTTTCTTTAAACTTCTAGCTGCTTCAAAGAGATTTGTAATCTTTTTTTGTATTAAACGTCTTTCAACGTCATTTCCACTTAACTTTAGCATGTAATTCCTATTACTGTATGCTAATAATAGGAATATTGGAAATTAAGCTATCGAGAAGTCAATCTATATAATCCGGTAGTAAGTAAGAAGGAAAACAACAATGGAGACAAAGACTATAAAAGTGTATCCTATTATTTTAGATTCTTTCTTATTTTTAATAAAGTCTATTAAAGTTAGAAAAGTAATAACTGAAAAGAACCAACTCAAATTTACAATGTATTTTATTATAAATTCCATAAGATTTTCCTTAATCTTTTTGAGATACTAAGAGTTTCTTTTAGTTTCTCAGGTTATTTAAATCAATAAAACATCAATATCAAAATCCTGCTCAGTCTTTATTAACAATCTTTTTATTAATAATATAATCGTTATATAATTCATCGATCTTTTCAAAGTCTTTAAGAATTATTGATTCTTCATTACTAAAATTTTCTAATCTTTGAGCTTTAGTTAATAGGCCTAAACCAGTTTTCATACCAGTATAGAAATTTAATAACCCATTAAACCTCATTGAATCAATTGGATCCATATTTTTAGATATTGATTCCAATTCAAGAAATTTCTTAACTAATTCTGGACTTTCAATACGTTTTAATAAATGTTCAATGATAATCAAACTATTCCATCTCCTGTTCCAACATTATCGCCGACTGAAATACTTAAATCAGCTGGTATATATATGACCCCAAGATACTCGCAAACTTCTTCATCAGTTTTTAATTCCTTTAAACGCCCAGATTCTTGCAAATGACTCATTACTTGTGACCTATAAACAGGGTTTAACCAAAATTCTCCTGCTAACATGAACCTCCTATCATCGATAAGTCTAATATCTTCAACTTGACAACAATATTCAGAGTTTTCTTCATTTAAAAACCTATGTGCTCTAATGAAACCAGTAGCTTGTTTATGATTTCCTGCAAAGATTAGTAATTTTTTCATCTAATTCCTTTAGTTTTTTCATTATTAAGTTATGACTATACGCTATAGTCTGTAGAACGTTCCTATTTGTCATGTTAACAGTAGTATAAAGAAAAGAATTTCCGACAAATGAGTCACTACAAAACTCACAAAAATGAAATTCTACTCCATTTTTAGTATGAATTTTAAGATTTTCCTCACCAACCGGAAAAAAACAGCTATTACATTTATCTTTTTCTTTAATTTCCATTTTTAATTAAACTTTTTTGGTAATCTTTAATCTTAAGGATAATTTCTGTTTCTGTATGTGGATCAAAATGAGTATCAAAAATAATTTTACGATTTTTTGTATTTAAGATGAAATATCCACGATTTTGTTTCTTATAAACCTCAAAATGATCATGTAAATATTTGAAAACATGAGTTTCTTTAGTTTCAAAATTAGAAGATTTGTCTATAAAAGTATCCCAATTAAATCTTGGAAGTTCTGATGGTTGACTACTTTCAGAGTTTAAAAACCCCTCAAGATTAACAGCAATTCTAGGTAGTATTTGACCCATAATATCTCCTTATTTAATAAATCTTATAGAAGTTATTATTAACCCTTATAGAAGTTATTATTAACATAAACCTTATAGAAGTTATTCAACAATCAATGAACTTATAGAAGTTACTCTTTTTTTGGGTAGGGAGAACTTAAACTTTATAAATACTTATAGAAGTTAATCCTTATTTTACGAACTTATAGAAGTTAATTCATAACGAACATTTGAATATTATAATAGTATTCATTTTAAATAATCTTACAGTTTACTACCATTTGGTTTATCTTTTCTTCCTAAAGCATATTGCATCTCTAGATTTTCCTCAATTAATTCTTCTTCTATTTCTACTAGTTCTTCTAAACGTCTAATAAGTAATACAACAATAGTCATTAATAAGACTATTATAACCAATAATATAAAAATAATAAATAATGGATCATACCACGGATTAAATAATTCTGGATACATTATTCTTCTGAGACAAAGATATAGTGATCATAACCTTCTGATACAGAATTCCAGAACATATAAATCCAACCTTTATTTACTCTCATTACTGCAACATAAGGAATTGAAACATTTATAGTTTTTTCTGTCATTTCTTCATTAAGATCTATGCATTGGTGAATTTTCATTTCAAATATATTAGAAGTTGAATAAATCTTAGTGATCTTTTCCTCTAACCATTTTTGATATTCCCAAGAAGCAAATCCAAGTTCTCCATGACACACCGGATTGGTAAACCAACTCTTACCAGTTTCTTTTTCATATTGTTCTTGTAATCCAGTCATGCAATTCTCCAGATTAATATTGGAAATTGGTCATATAGTACCCTTAAATCCTCTGGTGTAAATATGTCCTTATTATATCGTTCAAGTTCTCTTTTCATATCTTGCATATAAGTTACTGCTCTTTCATATCCAATTTCTATTTGATTCTTCTTATAGTATTCAATATGAATATCTAATATTCTTTGTTCATCTACATGAAGTAATTCACTACAACTAACTCCCCATTTATAAAGTATGTGCCAACTCCTGACTCTTTTTGCAATAACTCCTGGAAGAATTGTTTCAAGAAGTCTTCTTATTCCAATTGTAGGCCATTGAACAAATCCATAAAGTTCTCCCTCAAATTCTTTTCTCACTTGCTCAAGAACCTCATTCATTAAGTCTTGTCTAAATATCTGAGGATTCCATCTGTATACCTCTCTATGTTTCAAATCAATATCATCATCTAAATATGAATAAGTATGTAAACGAACTTTTACATCTGCTTCCAATTCAAGTACTGTATCTTTTAATTGAGAATAAATTTTACTCGAGTGAGAAAGATTAGTCCCAAGAACTTTATGTTGAATCTTGCTTAAAAAACCCTCAATATTAGCATAAAGTATAGTATCACCGGGTAATAAATAACGGCCTTTCATAACACCTCTAATATATTATTAATTAATATCTTAATACTACAATTGCGAGCGCAATTGGAAAAAGAAACCATACAAAAATCTTTTTAGGTTTTAATAATGTTTTCATATTTCATTATCACTTAAATTATATTTAATTGGTTCCAAGTATCCAGGTAAATACAATGGATGCTTCGGAGTACCACTTTTTGATAACTCAAGATAGTGTAAGTCTGAACAAAGTTCTGTAAGCCATAATGGAGGACTTCCTTCTTTATTTCCCCAAGCACAAATAACTAAAGAACAACTCTCAATCATGTCTTGAATGTTTTGTTGATTCTCAGGACCTTCCGGGTCAAGAACTTTTTTCAATACATCTCGATCAGTTGAACGATATGCATAAAGATTTCCTACATAGACCCCACCGTAACCCCAAGACCTCGCGAACTCTACACAACGTCTAATTGTGGGATCATCATTATTGGCATCTGCAGTAGAAGGATTCAACATGATGAATAAAACCATTGGTTTTACCTGATCCCACTTTCTCCACAGTTGATATCTGTAATTTCCACAATCAGATATTATTGCTCCATTTGTCATTAGGTGTTTCATTATTCTATTTTAACATTAAATCTAAATCCAATATCCCCATTATCATGAATTTCAACATTTGTCATTGAGAACCAAATGTTCTTTAGTTTTTCTGGTGCAACAACTTCATTCAAAATATGGGTATCATCAAGTGAAAGATACTGTGATCGATTCTTATAAACCGCAAAACCCTCTCTCTGATTACTAGTACCATAAAGTGTTCCAACATATTCATAAGACCTATTAACGCGAGAATATAATCCTCTAGATAGTGTTAGGATAAATCTTTTGGTTTTATCTAATCCTGCGAGTTTCTGAAAACTTTCATTAAATCGAATTCTAACAAATGGTTTCTTTCCACCTTTAGGGTTCTGGTAGAACTTGAGTCTCATTAGACTTTCATCCATAATCTCAATTTGATTTGACGGAACTCGAATTTTCATTTTTATTTCCTTTATTTAATTATTAATCTGGCAACTTTTTATCAGGTATCTTGAAAACAAAATATTCATAATTATAATTTGTCAAAAAATTTGCTCGACTGCCTCTTACTGTTTCTAGATAAATAGCATCTACTGGAATTATATCCTCTCTATCAAAGTTTCTTATACGATATCCAATAATTTTATCTTCCCACGCCATAATTTAGTTTCTTTGTTTTTCTAACGCTACCTGTCCTTGACAAGATTTAATTTCTTGAAGTCTTTTAGCAAGATTTATAATATCTTCTAGTTGTGCATTTTCTAATAACATTAATTTTAATTCATTATTAGAAATATTCCTTATTCCTTGAATAATAGGAAGAGTCTCAAATTGACTTAATTCCTTTTTATATTCTTCAGAAGTCTTTTGAAGAAATTCAATATCTAGACATTTAAGAGCTTCAGTAATCTGAACTAATGGTATAGTTTGAGACATTAATTTAGCATATCCAAATTCATCACCCATAGATTTCCTTTTCAAATCTTATTAACCTTCTCTATTTCACATTCAAAAAATGTTATGTATATATTTCCAGTTCCTTTATTATTTAATCTAGTACAGTTAAAAACCTTTATATATTTCTTATTAAAGAGTAGGTTGTTTGATTCATTTTTTATTGATAAAACAATAAATTTATATTTTGAATTAGTTTTATTAACTACAAGATCACCTACCATAATCTCTATCATTATTTAGTCCTTTCTTTTCATTTCTGAATTGATATTTTTCTTTTATGTTTTATAGCAATTTTTGGTATAGTCATTTATTCCTTCCAAATTAAATTGAATCTTAATGCGTGTAAATCATAAATTAGTTTATCAAGATTTGGGATGACGTCCATATTGATAATTAAATTTGCCGAATAGTCACCTTGATAAACCTCTATAACTATATCTTTGTTAGATGAGTTTGTTACATAATCCCAAGCCAGACCAAAATATTCCATTATCATTTTAGGTTTAGGAAATTGAGAGTAGAATAATTTAATCCTAAAAAACGAATCATATATTTGTATATAATTTCTATCGTAAGGTTTTTTGCCTCTTGGGATAATCATATTATAGAAATCTATTTTAATAAATTCTTTCACAGCCCCTGTTAATATTTCAGGTTTTTTATTCATCCTTCCCTACTTTTTTATTTATAAAGTCTTGACAATTACCAAACACAATTTCAAGATGTTTTAGAGCTATTCTGACATCTGCCATTTCAGCTAATACTTCATGTTGTCTGTCTCCTGGTTTTCTACATAAATAAGTCAGTGCTACTGTCAATTCACCTAATTCCTCAATAGCTCTTAATACTGAATAAGTTAAATCCCATCCACGAACTTGCTTTTTTATAGTTTCTATTTGTTCATCTGAGAAAGAAGAAAATTGTCCTCTAAGTTGAACAGTAACCTTTGATTCAATTTGACTACGAAGTACTTGAATATAAATATCGTCTTTATTAGGCATCTCATCAATCAGTTCAAGAATTTCTTTCTCTCTCCATCCAAACGCTTGAAGAAATTCTTCTTTACTCATTTCACTTACTCTATCAACGCTTGCATCTATTCCTACATATTTATTCCAATATTCTTCTGTTGTTTTCATATCAATGTATCTTTCTTTTCTTTGTTGCTATTGGTTTTATATCTGGTCTATCATGATTAGGTTTATTTATACCTTTCTCTTTATTCAAATGTTTCTCTATTGCTTCGTGATCTTCTTTTTTCCACTTTTCAAATCTTTTATCTTGTCTTCTCTTTAAAAGCATAGCTATAGGTAGCAAAGACCAAATAAGACCGATAATTAACCATTCGTACCACATTATCTGTTATACCATGTAATATGAGTAAAAAACTTAAGCGTCTCTGAAGAGACTTTTATTGGAGTCTGTTCAAATCCCGTGGAAACTCTAATTATTTTATGATTCAAAACATACGAAGGCCTCACCATAAGATTCGATTCTTGAGTTTCAGTTGACAGAAATCCAAATCCGTCGTAGTTAACAAATATCCCATCTTCAACTGCTTTAATCCAATCTTCAATTTTCATCAGAGTCAAGCTTTCTTCAAAATCGATATCTTCAAGATCTATTTTTATCATACCATCCAAAATGTTTTGAGCAAAAGTTAGTAAGTTCTTTAATAGTATATAAATTCATCCAAGATAATTCTAATAAAGTCTTTAATATACTAATAAATTTCCAACGCTATTTGAAATCTTATCAACTTTAATAGGACCAACGTGGTCAACAAAGATATCGCCAAGTTTAACGAGATTTATACTGTCACAATATTCTTTTGACAATTTAACTCGCTTCTCTTGGGCTTCTTTATCAATTTCAATAATTCTATTTTTAAATTCTTCTGGTGTCATCTGCTCCAAACCTTTAAAAAGATTAATACCATTAAAGCTTTATAGAAAAATTCTTCTGAGTTATTCACTACATTAAAAATTTCTAATAATAATGAAACTATAAAAAGAATTGTTATGTATATAAAGCTTTGCATGATATTTAAAATGATTTAATAATACAAATATAATTCATCAGTGTTCTAAAAACGACTATCATTTTTTAATAGTTCTGCTAACTCTGTTTTCAATAATTCATCTCTTTCCATTAAATCTTTTATCAGATTAATTAGACTAGCTTGGTATCATATCCTTATTGGAGTCTTATCTTTTTCGAGTCTATTATGTACAAGCATTTGTTGATGTTTCAAAGTGTCTTTAATTATTGCTACAATTTCTATAGCAGTTTTTGATTTTATCTGAGTTAGAAATTTTTATTAGAATTTTTCAAGGTTTCACTGTGCTTAAGAAAAAGTTACTCTACAATTCCGGGCGATGGAGTAATATGTTTTTTAGGTTTATAAGTCTTGATATATTCTGATAGACAAAGAGAACAGCAGAAATCGAGAGTTCCATTATTCAATTCTATAATATTAGACTTAAGTCTTTGTTTTCCTGGGATTTCTGGAATCTCAACATAAATGATAGATCCAAGATTCTTAAACTCCCCACTATCAATTACTATTCTAATCCAACCTTGATGGTTAAAGTAAGTCTCTACTTCAGTTCCACAATAGTCACATTTACTTTTAAAAATATCCATAAGATTCCTTTGTAAATAATACAATATAATAAATCTTTTACTTGACAATAACATTGTTAAGTGAATTGATAATAAAGTTGTAGAATTGATAATAAAGTTGTAGAATTGATTTAGTTTTATGGGCATAAGAAAAACTTAGATTTTGATTGCTGGAGAGAATTTGACCGCCGACAGGCAAGGCAAAAAGACTAAATTTTATTAGTCTTTATGCTTTGTATATTTTATAACATGCTTTGAAAGTTTGAAATGAAATAAATTAGTATAATAATAATTGAAATGATTAAAGCAGTATTTAAGATAAATTTTATCATTTTGTTTCCCTTTGTTTAATTAGTGAATATAAAAAATTCAAGCTGTGAGTTATCTAATGGATTAAAAATTTTTACTTTTAGCAATTCAGAATTAATTTTCAATCTATATAAGTATATTTCAGTAAAAATGATTACCTCAATCAATTCTATTAAATATAATTTACTTAAAATCATTTTAATTCCATGATTTTTTGTGCTTCTTTTATTACATCAATTAGTAATGAAATATAACTGCCTGAATAATCAAAATCGTCACCGCCGTCATGAAATAAACCGTGTTTATTAAATAATTTTATATGTTCACTGTCACCCATTGAAGCAATTCTATCTAAAATAATTAAATCATTTTCAATATCATTACTTAAAATTGAGCCATCATTGTTAATGATTAGTGAGCTACTCTCAAGAGTAGTAACTTCCAAATTCAAATCACCAAATAATAATTTATCAATACTATCAAAAGTTTTTATTGATTCTGATATGAGTAGTAAATTATTAAAAGCTAAATTTAATATATCTTTTTGAATTATTAAAGTTTTCATTTTTAGTTCCTTGTTTAATTGTTAATAATGACTAAATAAAAAGAGGGCTAAATTTAGCCCTCTAACTTACTAATTAAATTCAATTAGTTAAGATTTAATTTTTTCACCCTTTGACTGATTTAATTCAGTCTTAACTTTATTAAAATCAAAATAAATGTTGCAATATTTTCTTGCCTTAACTTTGAAGTTAATAAGATAAATTCCGGAATGAGTTCCCTTTGAATCAATTAGCTCAATCTTACTAATTTGATTGAAGTCCGATTGAATCTTTAAGTAATTCATTTTTTTGTTTTGCTTATCATAAAATGAATTGAAGTCGTTGTGACTTGCTCTCAAAGCACGTCTGATGTCCGAGTGCTTAGAACTATCATACTTAAATGATAGCCCCTTAAAGGTTTCGTCAGGTGTATCCGCAATTAGTGAAGGTTTGCAAAAATTTTCTTTGATGTGAATAATATCACTATCTGATAAGAAAGTAATTGCGTCAAGATTTTTACTTGTTTTGTCAAGATTGACATTAGTTAAATCTCTCATTTTTAGTTCCTTTGTTTAATGTTAATAAAAGAATCTTAATTTATATATCTTTATTCAAATCTTATAGAAAATTTTTTATTACTCTAAAAAATTTCAAAAAATACGAGCAGGCAAATTGTCAAAAAACATGTCCTAAAATCCTTTATTTTTAAGACTCTCCAAAATTAGTAAAATTACAATGAACAAAATACAAAGTACAAGGTTCAAATTCCAAGCCAATTAAAAATGTTGAAATTTGAGCGTTTTTTACGATAAATGGTAAAAATTACTACCTGTATGTAATAACTACCGGTAAAAGTTACAAAAATAATATCATGCCACAAATGTTTTGAATATAAGCTAAAATCGAAACTTTTCAAAAACATATCATAAAGTATGCCAAACCAGATGTCCCAGAATGAGATAGATGCTTAACTTAAATAATACTTAAGACATGCAACTATTGCTACTACTAATTGATGCGTGTAGCAACTACTGCTCTTATAAATCATTGATGGCGTTTATAATTGTATAAAGCCAATTGTATAATATGTATATAATTGCCTTTGTTTATAATATACATACAACAAGTTAACAAGTTAGTTGTCAAGTACAAATTGATGGTAAGTAGTAATTGTGTATACAATCAATAGTTGTTAGTATGTAAAAATGTAGTGAGAACAATTAGGACTTCCGTCTTATCTCTTATAACTTCCACGTATCATCTGCGAACGTAGTGGCGAAGAGTGCTGCAGTAATGGAAGGCTGAGCACGAAGAGTGCTCTTATAAAGTCACATCTATGATGTGTTAACCTCAATCTATTTTCTTTTGCCTTTCTTATAACGTATCCAATACGCTTAGATTCTCTTCGAATCAGACTATAGTCTTTATATTTAGTGAGAAGAGCGCTGTAGAAGACGTCGCGGCTGAGCGCACAGATTCAGAAATATGCCTCAATGATAAATGTCTTTAAATGCCCATTCGTATCTAGTTCGAATACCTTTCGTCAATACATAGCGTGGCTTCGCGGCACCCATCTTTTACGAATCCCTTTCGATTATCTTATCTATAGCATATAACGAAAAGATTTCGATTCCCATAAGAATTAGATACGACTAAGATGCGTTTGGATAATGAATAACGCGTTAAATCGTTATGTCCCTAATGTATCGAAAAATACTATACAACAATAAATTTCTTATCCTATTCGACTCTGAGTCGTTACATTTACGTTATAGATAAGAGCTAACGCCTTCTATTCGTGATTTTCGTTAAAGATTCGAATTAGATACGTACAAGATGCGTCATTCCCATCTATTTCGAAAGGTTTTCGTATCTATAACGTATAAGATACGTTATATCACCACTGGGCTCGCAGCCCAGCCGCGAAGAGCGCTGTAGTAAATGACACAGTAAGAATGTGTCTTTGAATAACTCCGCGCTCTTCCAATTTCATTGAGTGGATGGGCTATCGCTAAATCTGCGCACTTCACCTATTCTATTCAAAAAAAGGCATCTTATGATGTCTATTATCTTTGGTTCTTTATATTCGTTCATCTCATTCGATGGGTCTTTATATCTTAGGAAATTCAGGTGGGTTTTCGAATATCAACATTCACACAGTTAAGCCGCGAAGCATCTTATAACGCATCAGCGCCTCGTCGACATGTGTATCAGACAGCTTCGCGGCTTAACGGTATCGTGCATTAAATCCTTTTAATATTAAACATCAACTATAATACTTAAACAATTTGATTGAGACACTTTGTAACGACTCTTAGTCGCCTTATCGGTAGGTTAAAATCCTAAATACACTATTTTAACACATTCTTAATGTGTCTTTGATGTATCTTTTTAATTCTTATTCTAAGGTATCATTAGTCCTATCATTAGGTCTAGAACCGTACAAATACTTTCTTAAATACATACTTGATATGTCTTTTTAAAAATATCATTAATGTAACTTTCAATGTACTTAATACTATATTTCTAATATCTTTAATCATATTAATATTATATCGCATAGAATTATATCTTCTTAATATATGAACTAAATCTATAATAATTTGTTCTTGTACTGCATCATTAAAAGTCTCAGTTGAAAGATTCGGATTATAGATTCCATTCTCATTATAATATCTTGATAAAATTCTGATTGCCTGGCGAATTGACTTCTCTGAGATCATAATTGGATCACTCATTTCCTTGAATATATCATAGAAAACTTTCTCATTTCGAAATTGACAATCCTCGGCAAGGTTCTGAAAGATAAAATCCTTCGAAATCTTTTTTCCATAAAATTGACTCAATACTGGTTACTTATTCATTTTGACTCTCCTCATAACGCATAGCGACGTGATAATTATTATAACATTTCATCCAACAATCAATTATCTCTTCCCTTGACCTACGAGTCCAACTCATATCACAAAAATGAGATCCAGTCCTCTGACCACGTGTAACAGTTAATAATGTAACAGTTGATAATAACCAATCAAGATTCCTACATGTATCATATTGATTATTTTCAGGGTATACAAAAGACACACCAAGGAAGTTCATCTTTCTCTTCATGAGGGCATCAAAAAGAGACGTGATTTCATTTCTATTGATTGTCAAACCATCGGGGTAATTATCTCGAAACCATACTATCCCACCCTTACAGGCTTTATTCTTTTCCAAAAACTCAACTGTTACTTTCATTTTTGATTTTCCTTTCACAAATTATTTATAATTACCTGGAGCAGGCAGGGAATAACCCACCCCAGGCGTGGAGGAAACTACCCAGATTCGTCACTTCTGGAAACAATTTAACGACGAGAAATCATTGAAATTTCTTTGGAACCTTTAATACTCTCATCAATTCAATTTCATCTGAAACAACAATTAATCTTGTACCTTCAAATCCAACTGCAACAACATCTTTGTATTTAACTTGAATTACTAGACAATTCATAAAACGATCTTGAAATGCATCTTCTTTATAGATAAAAATATGAAATCCATAATAATCATTTGATATTAACATCCCATCTATTGAAAAAGGATCTAATTCCTTTCTATAATAAGTCTTACCCATTATATACTCATCAAGATTATAATATCCACGAAATACATTTGATTTAAATGTATTCTTAAATACTTTATACCCAATCCTATTTCTAAAATCGAGACCTAGATCCTTTTCAATCACAAATCTCTTTGTAATATCTAAACACATTATTATTTCTCCTTTCTATTTTTAGACTCATCAGGTAATTCTTCAACTAGCTTAGTAAAATTATTTATTATAGCTTCAGTTGTTGCTATAACAACTTCATGCTTTATGAACTTATCTGAAATCTTTTTAATATTGTCACACAACGTAATAATCATACTAACAAATGGTTCTACTTGAGACGCAGATTGAATCCAAAGAGTTATAATCATTTGCTTATTCTTAATTGAACAAGTCCCAAACCTCAATTCTCTATCATTGAACTTGGAGCAAATCTTACTCTGTAATCTCTTATTTAAATAACTCGTGTATCCCTTGGAATTTCCAGGAACTTCAAAATATACCGTCATATAAAAACATTTATATAACTTTGACCATTTCAAATCTAAAGGCTTTGAAAGAATCTTTTGAATTATAAAATCATTCAAGTTCATTATTCCCTACAATTATTTCAAACATTGCTTTTGATAAAAAATATCTTGATTCAGTATCTAAGTCTGCCCAAAGATTCTCAAATCCTTTCTGAAATCTTGAAATCCATTTATACCAATAGATTCTATTATCATTAATTCCAAATCTCATATAAAACGATCTTGCAAATATTCCGGCCATCTGATAAGAAAGACCTTTATCTACAGCATATTTAAATATCTTTCTCTTAAATAAATACGCATCAACTTGTTTTTCTTTATCTTCTTCAGAAGTAATAAATCCCTCAATCATGCTTCCACCTTTTGATTATCCTCAACAAGACCACCAATAATAGGATTTTCTTCCACGAATTGAATTAAAATAAGATCTCCGACTTTTATAACATCATCAATATAAAAACTATCTCCAAGGCGATCAATTATCATATCTTCAATCTTTTTATTGATTGCTTCCTTTGAAAAATCCTTCAAGTCACTGACTAACTTAAATGATACTGTATGCTTATTACACAATACTGTATCCAATTGAATTTCCTTATTCTGCGCAACAAAGATCTTTAATCTTGTTACACAATCACTAATCTGACTCATATTTCCTCCAGGTTTAATAAATAAATGACCACAATTCTTTTCTAGTTTTAATTCTTTCCTCAATAAATTTAATGATATCCTCAGAATACCAACCACAAGGATATAACTTTGTTAAATCATCAATAGTAACCACATTAAACAATTTAGGATCTTTAACATCCATTTTTCCAAAGTTCTGAAGACAGTCTATCAATAACATTACAACATAGCCGGCTCTATCAACAAAACAATTTAATCCAAATATTTCTAAAAGATTTTTCATTAATTTTTACCTCTAATTTGATTTATTCATTAAGCTTATCGATACAGCATTTTTTATATTTTTTCCCTGAACCACAATAACAAGGATCATTTCTCCCAATTTCTTTTTCAATTTTTACTAATGTCCTGCCACGTTGATTTTCAAGTTCTTTATATTCTTTAGATTGTCGTCCTTTATTCCCTATATCAGTTTTCTTTCCGTATCTTCTTGGATTTATATAACTATAATCCCCGGTATTAGTAAATGAATCTAATCTTTCTCTCCCTGACATAGCTTCTATAGCTAATATCATTGTTAGTAAACTAGCACCTTCTTTTCCCATTTTAGTTTCCTCAAACTAATTGTTAAACATACTGTTAATTATCATGGAATCTGTAACAGGATTCCAGCTATTACTAATAATAGCGCTAGAAACGGACCAGCTACAAACATTTGATTATCAATATCATTAGACAGATAATCTTCTGACCTTCTTAATTTCATTTTATTCACCTCCTTTCAATATTCTTTTAATTTATAAATTAACTTCCATAATCTGGTTTACCAACAATCACAATATAATCCGGTTCTTCTTCTGAATCCTGGGTCATTGTAACAATATCTCCTCCAACTGCAAGTTCCAATTTCATTAATGTTATTGCCCAATAACTTGCTGCCCAGTCATCCCAATTTGGGTGTTCAATCCTTAATTGATTCTTAAATTGATTAAAACTCTTTTCCTGTTCCTCAATCGGAACTCTTTTATCTAAATCAAGTTCTTCAATTTCTTTTGCTTCTTGTAAAGTTAAATCTTTCATTTTAATTTCCTTCTAATTATTGATTTAGCTCAGTTATTTCCCATAAAAAACTTGGATACTTTTGTTCCAATTTAAAATTCCCACTAGGAAATTCTTTATTAACCCAATCATTCATTAATTCATAATCCTCAAACACCCTCATTGAAATATGATTCGGATCATAAGGAATAATCATTGAAACTACACAATCTTCTGTAAAAACAATTTCTTCCCCAATTTCAGCAATAAAATCAGCTTTTTGAATCTCTTTCATTTTAATTTCCTTCCATTTTTGTTTATAATTAGTTAATTATTCCCTCTAAAGTACCAAATTTTAATTTCCCTTGATTAACAATCTCAACAGCTTCAGGATCCCCTTCATCAAATATCATTGATTCTATTATATACCTTTTCAATTCATATTTATCCTCTTCAATACGGTCAAGAACTCTATCCAATAATTTTAATTGTTTATCGAATTCAGGATCTTTAATCTCATCTAATTCTTTTTGTTGAGGATCTACTATAATATAAGGTTCCGGAAATCCAAAACTCATTGTACTTAAATCTTTAAATCCAGACTCAGGACTTTCAGGATAAAAAGTTACTTGGTCAATTGTTTTCATTTGATATTCCCTAAATTGAATTCATTTTATTACAAAAACTTTCAACTGCATTTTGTATTCTTAATTGATTTTCCCCATACTCTGTAAGTTCAATTGTCAATTTTCCATTTTTGAATTTTTCTGAGTATAACTTCCTTGGGTGTTTTTCAAATTGATATATGATCTTTTTAACTTTAACTCCCCTTAGTTTCTTATTACAATCTGAGAAACAATTCAAATATTGACTTTTTATCAAATTGATAAATCCCTTATACTCTCCTTGTTGAATCAAATTTGAAACTATATCAAACCATTTTTCATTTTTGAACCCTTTTGCTTCACTCCAGGCAACAAATAAATTATATAATTTATTCGGATCGTTAATACTTTCAAACAACTCTTGAACCCAAGGCCTCATCCCTTGTTCTTTCAATTTCAATTGTTTTTCTCGATCTAATTGTTTTTGTTGTTCCCTCAAAACAATTTCCCAATCTTCCAGAACTTCATTTGATTTTGATTCTTTTGTATTACTTTCAAAATCAATTTTTGTCAAATCTTTCAAGCTTCCTCCTTGTCGATTTATTTATTGTTTAATTTTTTTACAAAACAAATATAAATCATTTTTTCACATAAGTCAATAGAGATTTATGAAGCGTGTAAACATTTTTCATTTTTATCATCCATTAAACTGCGAACCCCGTGGCGGAGCGCATAAAGAAAGGGGCATAAAGCCCCCTTAGTTGATTGGTTCTTATAGAATTTAATGGAGACTTAGACATTGAGATTAACTATATTCTTGAGTTCTTGAAATTCCCTGTTTCTTGATAATACTTTAAATCCTCATTTGCATCAAACTCAGTCTTATAATATGCTGTTTCCCGTGAGTTAGGGCCAAAACATTCACAATTTTGATTATTACATCCTGTTCCAATGTAATATCCAGCGGCAGACTCTAAAACTTCATATTTTAGTGGGATACCGCAACCATCACAAGGATCTCCGTCAGTGTGGTGTTCTCCAGGTAACATATTAATCTACTTTCATTTTTTTATGAAATAAATTTCTGATACTTAAAATTGTCTTATGATTAAAATCAACATATAAAATATCTGGATATAAATGAAAACGAAACTTAAATATATACATGTTAATTTCCTATCTTTAATTATTCTTTTTTAATAATTTCTAATATCTTATCTAACAGAATCCACTTTTTAATTGGTGGCATATCAAACTCAAAATGACCTCCAACTGATATAATATTCCTATGAAATGTTGCTACATGATATTCAGATTTTCCATTATATTCTAATTCCACTAGTACATAAATTACTTCACCTTTACCAGGCTTAGGTTTATCAGAACTATAATCTCTCCATATTAATCTGTTAATCATCCTATTTTAGTCTCAAACTTATTTTCATTATAAGAAACACCAATCATATTAGTAATATCGATCTGGCCTTCTTTTATTGGTACAGGTAAATTACAGATTCTTAATACGGTCATTTGTTTTAATTTTTCAATATCTTTTTCATCAGATAAATGAAAATAAATAACACCTCTATCAGAATCTATTTCAAGCTGACCATTATACTTTTTTGTCATTATTCACCAATACCGTGACTTTCAAGTGTTTCATCAATGTTAGATTCTAATTTTTCAAGATTCATAAAATCATCTCTATCTGGTAGATATCTTATAGTCGGATGAAAATCATCTAAAGAATCATGTTCAGATCCACAGATTGTTAATTCACCAGCAAAACATTCAGGATCTTCAAAAGGGTCTTCAATAGTTACATCACAATCCAATTGAAATTCACTCATTTGACTCAAAAGATATCTTAATGTTCTATAAGTTATTCTTCCAGTTGGAGGACACTCTAAGTGTTCTTTATTAATTGTTACCATAGGAATCTCAATAACACTTAATAAATAATGATCTTCACTTAGATATTTTGAGATTTCATCATCTAACAGAGTTTCGTCCCAACTTTTTATTTTCTCAAAAAATAACTTATCAGCTAGATCTCTATTAGAAGCCACAATAACTTCTTGAGAAAAATCATCAGTTGATTGACCATTTTGATATGAATATATAAAATGTTTCATTCTTATTCTCCTTAGTCCCACCAACAATAAATTGTTAAAGGATCTTTATTCATTATTGTAAACTCATCAGCATCATTTAATTCCTCTATCAATTTTATATCATTTAATTGACCTTCAATACCTTCAATACTAACACGATAATCATCCCTTTCTATAGAAACAGCATAACCGTGACAAGTCAATCCAGGTTCTTTTTTAATTATTTCTAAAAATTCTTTTGTAGTTGGCGAACTGTTTTGAGATTCATCTTTATCAATAAAATCTTCTTTTAATAATAATTCCAACTTATTTAAAATTAAATTTTCAAAATACCTAATCCCTCCACTATATTTAGATTCATCAAAATTTTCTTCAAATAATATTTGGTCTCTTTTATTTACATCTTTATTCATTCTTGTTCTCCTTTCATTACATCTTCAAAATCATAATAATCAAGAACTTGTTGACGTGTGACTCCAGCCATCTTTAATGCTTCTAAGAATACATTCTTTGCTGGGTGAAGATCATTTTTAATTGGAATCGAAACCCCTTTCTTAGTAGGCATCCATTCTCCAGATGTTTCTTCTTTAAAATGGACTCTTAGATCTATAACATCACCTTTTCCATTTTCAACTTTACTAAGAACAACTAATTTGTTGTCAGAATAATCAAATTCCTTTTTCTCAAGTATATTCCATTGACGTGCCATTTGAGCCTCCATTCTGATTAGTAGAAATATTGTTTTTTATTGACAATACAAATATAAGGCTTCATATCTTATTATTCTATAATTATAGAATAAACCAAAAACCTTTATATCTAATAATTTTCATATATATCTCCTATTTCATTCATCTTAAAAATTCTATCCTTATATTAACTAGATATCGCGTCAGATTTATTTTTATGAATCGTTTTAATCATATTTCCAGTAAACCATTCTTTAGTCAATATATAATAATCATAACCTTCATAATCTTTAAGATGATTCATATAAGCTCCAGTAGCTATCTCTCTACCTGATTCATGAACATTAAAAGCATAACCACATCTATTAGAGTTAAGAAAATAAATACTACCTATTTGCCTAACTATATCTTTTCTAACTGAAGGCCAATTAATTTTCTTTTTGATTTGAGTTCTAGAACCTTTACATTCTGTATATTTACTTTTCTCATAATGCCCGTGTTCAACTATTTTTCCATTTTGAACAAACATATCCTCATGACATCCAGGACAAATAACTGATTTTAACTTAATTGTCATTTCCATTAGTATAAATCCTCACTTGTTATTACACTTCCAATTAATTTATCAACTTGACCAATTTTTCTAGCTATCTCTTCAGCTTCTAATTGACCAACAAATCTATCAGTATTAGTTAAAAATCCGTGTTCTACTGAATGTCTATCATATTCACCATCAATCTCGTTTAATACATTTAGGCAATTATGGTGTCTTCTACCACAAATAACAAGTCCTATTCCAATATTCTTTGGCTGATGAACTCTTATTATACTATCTTTATAATGAATAGCCGCACAAAGAATATACTCATTAGAATTAATAGTCTCAAGTTCTTTGATTGATTGGTCTACTTTACTAAATATTATTGTGTGCTTACCATAAGTATTTAATGACTCTTTACAGATTTTTAAAGAACTAATAGCATTATTTAATATCTCATTCTTTTTCATTATAATTTTAACTCCCTTAATAATTCTGTAAATTCTTTTGATAACCAATCATAATCTATAGAAACATTTGTTCCCACATACCCACTAAAAGCTTTTCGAATATGTCCTTTTTCATCTTCCAAAAGAACAAGATAATATCCACTATTAATATTTTGAGTTACTTTGATCTTGAATCCAATTCTATATTGAGTAATAGTTATATATTTTGATTCGGCCATTATTTCCTCTTTTCTGGTGGAATATATTCTAATAAAAGTTTTTCAAAAATTCCTTCTTCAGTATCTCCTGCAATCTTTATCCCTTTAGCGTCATATAAACCATACTCATTTAATTTCCCACCTAAAAACTTGGCTTTAGTTCTCATTCTAATATTAAACCATTTAGGCCCAGTAAAATATAAAAGACATGCTCCAAAAGATTCTTCATTGGTTATAACGAAATCAACTTTAGTTCCATCGTTTAAGACATGTTGAATCTTAATATTTCCTTCCCAGTTTTTTGAAACAGAATCTTTTAATTCTATCTGTTTAAACTGTTCAGGTTGATACTTAGGAATAATCACAAAATCGATATCACCATTATTTAGAATTCCTCTTCTAATAGACCCAGCAATATAAACTGCTTGAACTTGAGGATTAATTTCATTCTGTAATTCAATTGCTTTTGATAATAAATCCATTACTTTATTCCTTTTTTATAATTCCTAACCCAGCTTTTATCCTTTTAATATTTTCTTTACAATGTTTAATCTTAAGATTTGCTTTCCTTATTACCCAGTTTTCAGGTTGTCTAATTTTTTGAGCTTCCCAAAATTCAATGTGCTTTTCCCAATATTCAACTGTTTTTGCTTCCTCAATACAACTATCCATTACTTCCTCCATTGTTTATTGATAAATTTTTACAATTCAAATATAAATCATTTTATCATAAAAGTCAAGGAGAAATAGATAAATATTATTCGTCCCCTCTTTTTATTGTCTTTAAAGAATTTAAAATCTGATTTAGTGTTTCTAAACTTAGTTCACAGCGTTGTCTTCCTGATTTAGTTTTCTCAATTGTTCCGAGTCTTTGTATTGGAATTATATATCCCCACAATTGAAATTCTTTTTCATTTAATGAAAATTTTGGAAGAACAGTAACATTAAATTTATCATCTATAAAAAGACTCTTTCTAACACAATTTAAGAAAGCGAATTGTTTTGGATGCTTCTTGTTAAAATTTATCCTAAGCGGAGAGCGTTTTATTCTTTGCGCCATTTAATTCCTTATAGAAATTGTTAATTGATTGACAAATACAATACCACATTCTTTAAGATTAATTTAGAGAGTCTTAAGAAAAAACAGGTTATTATATTTGAGTTTTTCATTGATTAAAAAATCCTGCTAATCTAATTAAGTTTTTGATAACTTTTATTTTTATTCAATCCCTTATGAATATTCATTTCTTTTCCAGCTTTTTTCCCATCAAAATAACCATCTAAAGAACTTGCTGACGAAAACCCTTTTTTACTAAGATTATCAAAAGTTGAATTTTTATAAGCTTCTAAACTTGATTTATTTGAAAGAATTAAAGCAGTAGTACTTTGACTTGATTTTTGAGCTTTTTCCCATTCATCATGTAATTTATTTCTTATACTTAATGAAGCTCCCATCAAGAAGCCCCTTAAATAAGTATTTCTCTTCTCAATACCCGTATATTGTTTCCAAGATATAGCTGATAACTCTCTAATTCTAATTCTTAATTGCTCAAACAAAAACTCAACTACATCAATATTTTCCTGGGTCCCAATTATACAAAATTCATTAACAGTTAAATGACCAGCATTGATTAAAACTAATTCACAAAGATTATAAGCAGCAATACTAGAAATTAATAATCTAACCCATTGTCCCTCATTCTTAGAAGTTAATTCAATTACTCTTAAATACTTTGAAACATATTTTCTTTCTTCAGAAGATATTTTATTCCTATCAATATTATACTTCAGTAAAAGTTCTTGAATCTTAGTTGCAGCAACTTCAGCTTCATGAATTGAACCAATTTTCTTAGCTCCTTCCTCAAAAACTAAAAGTTTTCTTAAAAGATCTAATATCTCTTGAGGAATACTCATGATAAGTTAGTGATTAGAAGAATGATACCTGTGATTATACTACCAATGTATAAGAGATTCCAATATAATAATCTCTTATCATCACTGTTTAATATTCTCATTCTCATTTTATTCCTCTGGATATAGTTGTAAAATAATTCTTTGAACTTTTTGAGGCCAAGTAATCATCCCACTTGAATCAATATAAATATCTGCTTCAGGTACATTATCCTCTATAATAAACAAATAAACAGTGATCCTTTTCCTATTAAATTTTCCAGCATAAGCTTTAGACCAATTAACTTTTGCATTATTTATTGCAGTCTCAATATCATTTGCTTTTCCCCAAGTATAAGGACCGACAGCTAAATAAACTTGTTTCATAATTCATTAAACCTTTTAATTATTTCTTTTATTTTATCATTAGGAATTTTATATAATTTCATATCATCTGTTGGATGAAGAAGCCAATGTTTTGTATCAATTCTTTGAGGTATAGAACTATCTCCACCCATTACGGCTTGTAATAATACACAACCTACTTTTTTCAACTCTAAATCAAATAAACATATTGTATAATCTTCTTCCATAACTAAAAATGAGGCACAGTCCCTCAATATTGCCAATTTCCAGTAGGATTTTCCTTTATCAACCCAGTCCTCGGCTCAAAGTTAAGTGCCTCTAATAAGAAAATTATTTTATTTTTTGAACAAGTTAAATATAATACTTCTAATCTGAATTAGCTAACATCAAAATATTTAGTAGCGATTTGTATGACATTATCATAATCTCCAGACATCATTTGACTTTGAATATTAGTCCATTGTTCTTGTGTATAATGATTTCTTGCAGCCCTTTAACAACGTCCTATGATATTAAAAGCATTACTATCTTCACCTATTAAAGTTACTTTTGGTAATTCTTCTAATGGCTCAATTGGAACTAATACTTCTGACATACTTCTTTTCTCCTTTGCTTTTTGAAAGTTTTCTTTAGTTGGATTTAATAAAAATAATTCTATTCTATAGGATTAGTCATATTATAATCAAAATAAAACGTAAGAAATATCATAACTGATCTCTCAATTCCTGGTGATACAGATTCTCTATTTCCGGCAACATTTAAAATTTGAATCTTATTATTATGAATCCATTTTTGAAAATCTTGAATTGCGTCGGCTTTTAATTCAGATTCTTGTTGAATCATATAAAGAGGTTTTTTATGTTTTTCACACATAGCCCTAGTTAATTTTGAACCAGGAGATACTTCATACATAAAAATAACTGTACCATCAGAATCAAGAATATTTTTTTCTGTCCTTGATTTATAATCATTTGAATTTGATTCGACTAATCCATAAATTGGTCCTAGACCTAAATTAGCTCCATTCTCTGTTCTAAAATTCTTTGGTGCTGTTCCGCCAGTTTGAAGCATAAAAGCTTTTGCAGCTTTTAATCCACCCATATCAGCGCCAGTCTGACCACCAGAAATAACTTTCTTAATCATGATCTAATTTCTCCTTAAGTTTATGTAAAACTTTTTGTTCAATCTTATCTATAGGTGCCCATTGCTTAGGCTCAAAATACCAAACAAGTAATTGACTAATAGCATTTAATTCTTCTTTAGACAACAATAACACACCGCAATATTCTGTATAAAGAATATAATTCTTAAAATCACTATCACCTGTAATCTTATGAGATAAATTACCTACATTATCAGTTTTAAATTGTCCTTTCGGTAAAAACATTCTAGGAAATCTATCATGCCATTCTTTCTTTTCAGGATTAGGACCTATTCCATATTCTCCTCGATCATCAAACCAATCTGGAGTACAAACAGAACAATATCTACCAAGTTCATCTGTTTCTTTTAAACCTAATGCTTTAAGATAACTTAAATAGATGACTTTATTTCTTTCCTTATCTATAAGTTGACTTATTAAATAACCGCCGTCTGATGTAGCAGTATTCTCAACACAACCACAAATATCGCATTGAAATAAACTCATAATTGTAACCTTTTTTCTTTAATATCAAGACCATATCCAGTAATAACCCATCCAGGATAGATTTTACGAATTTTATCTCTAACTCTTTGGTGATCATCTGGACTATCCCAATCTACATATATTATAAACTGGCCAGAAATGGATTCTTTCTTTCTCCTTGAACCAATCTTCTGTTTATATCTCCAAACAGAAAATCTTATTAGAGATCGTTTTCTTTTACCCTTTTGTATTTTCATATTTTTCTGGTTGATAAAACATATCTAAATCATCAATGAAACTTTTATTTTCAATACTATCATCATAGAGATATAAAGAAATTATTTCACTTATTAATTCTTTTTCAGTATAGAATTTATATCCTAAAAAAGCTTGACCTTCATAATGATTCCAAATAACATCCCTAAAACTTTCACTTTCTCCTTCAGCATCTTGATATGCAAGATAATAAACAACAAAATAATTCCAGCTTATTATACCGAGACCCTTAGAATAATCCATAATTACTTTTTCTGGAAGTTGATTATACCAATTAACCATATCTTCTTTAAGTTTAATCTCTTCATCATTTAGTGGCTCATCATAAGTGACCTTAATAATATAATCTCCAACTTGAAGCTTTTCAATTTCTTCTTCAGGAAAACTAAATGGAATATTAAATTCTTTATTTCCCATCAATAAAGACACAAACATTAGAACACCCTTTCTAGAATCTTAGATAAATAATTGAATCCCATATTAAAACTTGGGTCTTTTTCTTTCTCATCTCTCAAATATTTAATTAAAGAAGTAAAATAAGCAGCATCAACTCCAGTTAACTGATCTTCAAGAGTTTCAATATCATTAAGATCTAATTCAGAAATTTGATAACCTACCTTTAACATATCAGCAACATTGATATACCAATCTTTACTTAAGAATTTTCTCAATCTAAACATAGAAGCTAGTGGATATTTACTTCCAGAATAAACCAATTGCTTATTCAAAGTACATTCTAAAGCTTTCAATGTTAATTCTAGATGACCATCTTTAGATCTCCACCAATTCTTACAATGCTCAAAATCAAAGTTCTTATGTATTTCTTCTGGTGGGCCATAGAATCTAATGATAACCTGGATTCTATTTGAAAGCGTAATTGCATTACTTGAACTAAATATTGGCTGATATGGATCTTTTCTTTCTTTTTCAAGTCTACCAGTTAATTCTTCAACATATTGTTCTACATTAACATTTTCTGGATCTGCAATTGTCTCAAAATAACGATATCCCTCAACTTCTTGTTCACCAGCAACACCAACAGATTGAATAACTAGCCAAACTCTATGTTTACCTAAACTCAAAATCTCCCAGTCTTGACCTGAATCACCATTATAAATAAATTTCCTATCCCCAATCCCAACATGAACTTTTTGTGCAGATTTAATTTTTTGTGCATAATAATTCGCTATCTTAACTGTCGTTTCAAAGTTATCAAAATATATATCATAATCTGAAGGCTTTTCTCCTAATAATAAAGAAGTAATAGCTCCACCAGTAATTATTGAATGTACTCTAACAAGTTCTCTAACTTTCTCATCTTGAATAGAATCAGCCCACTCATTAAATTTCTTACTAAGATTTGATTTAATATTACGACTATTCATCAAATACCTCAATTTTATTTTCATCAAGTTTATTAAATTCGCCACCAATCCAATTCCATTCTTCATTTTTAATCCACTCAACCGGGCAAAAATTAATCTCATCATCAATCAATTTAAAAACTACAGTAGAATCTCTTGATAATAGTGGAAGACTACTATCATCTTTAAAAAGTATAATAGGAACACCAATCTGAACATTAAATTCAATATCTTCAACACTAACAGTACCATCAAGAAACATATCATGATCATCTTCGTAAGGTTCAGATTCCCAACTAATTGGATATTCTTTTCCTAATTCAATTATTGTCTTATTTATGTGCTCTTTTCTACCATTTAGATAATTTTCTACTTTACGTCTTTCAAGATACTCTTTTTCTATTCCAAGATTTTGAGCCAAGGATATAGTAGAATCTTTAAAATCTTTTGTTGATAAATTTTTAGATTCTTCATAAGCTTCTGGATTAATTGCTTTATCCATATCTATCAAAATACCTAAAACTTCTTCAAGACTAAATGTTCTCATTTTCTCCTTCTATAAAATAATCAAAACCAATAACCTTTGTTGATTCTATTCTAAATTTGTGATTACATTTTTTACATCTTAGAATAGGATTTCCTTCACCATTCCACATGTCATTCCAAGCCTCATCAGAGAATTTTTTCCACTTGTCGTTAATAAACATCTCAAAATCATCCTGATTATAAGCTCCACATTGATGACAATTAAAAAGATCTTCATCTGATTTAACATTTTTATTAAACTGATTTTCAAACTTTGAGGTCATCTTTATTTGTTCCCTTTATTCTCAATCTTCTGTTTTTTGGTCTTCTTCTCTGATGATGAATTCCATCATTATGTTTTTTACTACGATTTCTAAATCCACAAACTTGACACCGTTCTTGTTTTTTTCTCATTTCAATTATATAAGATTAAATTTTTATTAAATGCAAATACAAATATAATACATCATTTACCAAAATAATATCTTAAATTCATTCCCATTTTATTATATGGAACATAATCATACTTCCCAAAGAATAGATTATTATTTCCTAGATTTTCGAACTCAAAAAATGGTTTTAATGCTAAATGCTTTCCCACAGGGAAATAAATAGAGACTATCCCACCAAATTGTGGTATTGATGGCTCAAAATTGTCTGTTTCAGAATACCAACTCATATATGGAACAAACTCAATATAAGTTCTTTCTTGAGCAAATAGAATTGAACTTAACACTAATAACAGTAATAGAATCTTTTTCATTTTTACTCCTAAAATTTATTTTCATTAATGAAATATCTCTTAACTAATCAAAGATACATAATTTAATACTATAACTACTTATTCCAGTTCTTAGAATATAAAGAATTTCATCATAAACAGAGTTTTCAAAATTTCTTAATTTCTCATCACTAGCCTCAATAGAATTTTTAAATCTTCCATCAGTTAAAAGATCTTTAGGAATTATTGCATACTTATGTGAATCTATTTGAGCCAAACAATTAGTCCCATCTTTAGTTATAATTGCCATTAGAATATTATCCTTTCTTATGTTTTCTTTTCCACATCCAATATTTAATATCATTTATACAACTACGTATAAAATTTGGAGCTAACTGAATGACCGCAATAATTATCATAGCAACTATTATACCATACCAATTCTTTTCATTCATTAAAATATCTGCCTTTCATCTAATTCTGCCTTATAAGCATGAAGACTATTGATATAAACAACTAAATCTCCAGGCTCAACTTTAATCTGATAAGCTACCCATTTATTTAATTTAGCAGCTAATATCATATCGTTTAAAAAATGATTATAAAAATCGCATGATCGCATGTGATAAAATATATTCAGTTTATCATCCCTATATAACCAAGAATAATCGACTGAACAAGGAACTCTTTTTAGTTTTCCTATAGCTTCAATATCTTTATCATATTGAAAAACTTGTAAAACACAACGTCTTGAATATAAGTTTTCCGTTAAAGTTTCAATTACTTTCCATAATTGATTCTTTTCAAAGAATCTTTCATTATAAGTATAATCGAATTTACCATTATTATCTTTTGAAAACAAATCTTTCCAAATTTCTTCTCTTATTTTCCAGGCTTCACCTGGATTAATCTCTCCACCCCAAAATATCCGCTCAATAAATTCCATCTCTACCCATTCTTTTAATTTACTGATCTTTTCATTATCAACATATAACATTGAATAAGCATCAGTTATTCCTCTCTGTTCAAGTGGGTCTAACACTCTAAAAGTATGGCCAGTAATTTCTTTTGTTGTATTATGAGATTCATCTTGAGATACATCGATATTTTGATATGTTTTTAATCTCACTGTAGTTCCCATTTCATGAAGGTCTCGTTGAGTTTCTTTTACAGCTTCATAAAGATTTTTATATATTCTCATTTTTATTCCTTTTTATCTAGTTTTTCTAATCTATCATAGAAGGTTTTTAATTTATTCCACAAAATATGCTCTCCAATTTCCCACTCACTTAATTGAGAGGTTAATTGACTATTCGAAAGATCATTTATAAGAGTATCTCTAGAATCATCAGATTCATTTTCAGCACCTAAACTTTCTCTAATATCCCCGAGTTTATTTAATTCTTTAAGTTTTTCAACATTTGTCATTTCTTTTCCTTTTTAATATAAATTCTTTTCCAATCTTGATAGTTTAAACAATATCCTTGAAAACTAATATCTCTTCCAGTAATAACTCCTATGAATTCTGCATTCTTTTTTAGAATTTCTGGAAAACCTACTATTTGACGATTAACCCAAGACCCCAATCTACCAGTATATCTGATAACAATTCCATTTTTCTTATTAAAAAATAAATAAATTTTCATTTCATGCCTGCGAACCCAATGGCGAAATCGCGTTTTTTCGTCAATTCCCAAGGAACAGTATAACTTATTCTAACATAAACATTTTTAGACGTCTCAATATGCATGTCTGTGATATTACACACTCCAAATTTCTTTTTAAGGCGTTTAAAGATGTTCATGAAAGCGTTGGAAGGATTATTAGAATGGGTATAATTCTTTTGACCATTAGCAAAAACTCTATATCGT
>Ga0137445_1000007_pt1 | contig 31717 bp, 43 predicted proteins | sample EasRivERMGT338_2_FD_104647 | JGI IMG/M metagenome (GOLD analysis project Ga0137445, IMG submission 104647) | Soil microbial communities from meander-bound floodplain in the East River, Colorado, USA - East River MetaG ERMGT338_2 | ecosystem: Environmental > Terrestrial > Soil > Floodplain ...
AAAAAAAAAAAAAAAAAAAAAAAAAAAAAAAACAAAAAAAAAAAAAAAAAAAAAAAAAAAAAAAAAAAAAAAAAAAAAAAAAAAGAATAAGAAACGTTGATGAAATTTTGTCCTGTTGAGGCCGGTGTTTTGTTGTTGTTAGACGTTTGGCTGTTCGGTTGTTTGTTGGTATACGTTGGCTTTGGCTTATAGCATGGCCTGCGTGGCTGGCACCTAGGCCCCATGCCACTATATCGCCTTACTATCTCTCACGCTAAGTGATTGATAATTAGCCACTTAGCGTGAGAGCCATTAGTGAGAGAGCTTCGCGGATGCACTGTCTACCGCTCTCTGACGAACTGTTTGACAGACCTCCCGGTCAAGGCAAGGAACAGCTTCTCACACATGACAGAGTTCTTAGGCTTGGCGAGGAACGGGCGCTTCACAGGGTAGAGTGGCCGGCCATTGGCGTAGAACTCACTTGTTGTGCGACTATCACGTGAAAGCGATGACAAGTCGGTTTCACGGACAACTTCGGTTTTGCTGAGTTGTGGCATTGTTTGACCTCCAGCTAGCTTCGCTAATTGACTTATTAACAGTATACTAACAAGTGTTAGTATTTCAGGTTACAAACCTGAACCGTTTCGCCACGCTTTGCTGCGCGTAGCAGATATTGGATGTGCCACTCTGTCTTTGACAAGCGACGCTTGTGAGGCAGGCACGGAACGATAGTCGGATGAGCACGGCGTCCGCTAACGCCCTTCTTCCGAGCGTAGCCCATGCGACCTTTGAGTGGACAGGTCTTGATAGGAGACCTGAGTGGTCGTCCTACGTAAGACGTATATCTCTTTTTCATATTGTCTTCCCTCCGGCAAGAGGCTTCGCCTAGCCTCTTGTGCTAACTAACGAAGTTAGCGTTTGTTATCTTCCATCGACAAGAACTCTAAGGCGAGCACTTGCGCTTCTTCCTGATTGCCGTCAGCAGCGGAGATAAGAGCCGCAGCACGGACGCAATTCTTGTGCCAGCTACGCAATTGCCGTGCCGACTGCGTATGCGCTCGTTCCGTCGCCCGCATGATAAGCGAACCTTCCGCTTTCTTCGTGATTGAGATAGACGGCGAAGTCAGACGGTTCAGCAATTCAGAACCAAGAGCAGTAGTGTTTTCCATTGTATTCTCCCAGTCAAGGATTCTCAGCTTTCTGAGAAGTGGCAAAGCCACTTGCTGGAGAGAGACAATTACTATTGCAGCATCTCAGGGATTGATTACTCAGCGTTGCTTAGCGGAGGAGTCACCGACCGCCCTGCCAGCCTTGCTGGTCAGTCTGAGTCCGAACCTTTCCCCATTCGATAGTCCATACCTCACCAGAGGTAGAGGAACCTGCCTGTTTGCTCTAGGTGGCTCTCCTAGTCTTTCAATAGTACTGTCGGAGGTTTTCCGGGGGGACCCCTTAGGGCTAAAAAAAAGCTCGACGGAGCGGCGGACGGAGGACACGCGAAAAATTTTTTCCAGTTTTGCAACTTTGCAAGTATACAATTTCACTCATACAAACCAAACTTCGTCTGACTTCGTCACCTTCGTTTGACCACTTCAATCCTTAAATTGGTAAGACCAATTTGCTAGTTGTTGAGGAACAACGAAGTTGGTTGCTTCGCGTTGCGGGGCAATGCTTTGCAATGCGCCCAGCGAGCTGAGCCTAAAGGATTTAGCAGCGAAGCTAGAAAAACCGGACTTGACAACCACCTCCGGTGGTGATAGGGTGGTAGGTAGCTTCGCAGCTTCACTGTGGTTAGTGTTTGAACCAACTTCGTTGTTAGTTATTTAGGAGGTTGTTGTGGCGTATAGTAAAAAGAAAGGCTTGATCGGTGCTGGTACGGGGGCAGCGCAAGGCTTCGCAACGGGCGGACCCGTCGGTGCCGTCATTGGTGCTGGCGCAGGACTGTTGTCCGGGATTACCGGAGGTGACGAGCAAGGCGGGGCTTCGCCTGCAACAGCGCTTCCGCCCGCACCAGAAAATCCAACTGTGCCGTACTCTCAACCAGCTTCGAGCTTCGCCAGCTTCGCTGATATGCGAAGAAACAGGATGAACCAAAGGTTCCCAGGGATGGTCTCTGGTCTCTAACTTCGTTGTCGAAGTCAGAAGTAGGAGTAACAAAGTTGATAGACGACCCGATCCGAAAAGTCTTCTTGAAGATGCACCAGATAGCTCGTCTGCGCGTCCGCGGTTGTTACAAGGATGCACAGATTGCACAGCACTTCGGGCTTTCGCAATCGGGCTTCGCCCGCATCGCTGCCTCTCAGGAGTACCGTGAGATAGAGAAACATGTTCTTGAGGGAACCCTTGACAAGATGGATCAACAGAATGACTCTGACCTCGATGCTATGAGGGAGAAATTCCGCAAGGAAGCGTTGCCTGCCGCGTGCGAAGCACTCATTGCCGCAGTGAGGCAAGAACGGGACTTAAAAAGTCGGTTGGCCGCTGCCGAGCTTATCTTTGATAGAGACCCAACACAGACCTTTGGAAAAGGCGCCTATGGCGGTAGCGGAGCTGGAGCTGGAGTTGGCGGGGCGAAGCCTTTGACCCCTGACCTTGTCAATCAGCTCAATAAAGACAACAACACAGTCCTAGCAGACTTCGTAGACACTCTTAGTGGGCAAAGCAAGGCGGTAAACTAGTTGGCCACTTTGTTAGCTACCCCAACCTGGACTCCACAGGTCAGATCGTACAACTATCGCATCCTGCCTACTGCCGGACTCAACGAGGTTGACACAGCGAGGGTCCACCGGCTCAATGGTTTTGGTTCACTGTACTACTTCACAAAACTCATCCTACGCAGGAAGCGCCTAACAGCGTCGTTGCATCTACCGTTCTGTCGAACCCTCGAACGAGACCGTCTCAAAGATGTCATAGCCTTTCCTCGCGACCACTTCAAATCTACAATTTGCAGCGAGGCACTACCTATGTGGTGGGCGCTGCCGTTTGAGAACCAAGACGAAGATGACTTCGCAAAGTTGGGCTACGGTCCTGAGTTTATTCGGTTCATGCACCGGGTTCATAACCGCAATACAAGAAACCTCCTGGTTTCTGAGAACATGACCAACGCATCGAAGCTCGGATCACGGATACGTTGGCACTTCGACTCGAACGCGGTTTATCGAAGTCTCTACAGTGAGACACTCCCAACGGCAAAAGAGACCTGGACGAACACCTCACTTCATGTTTTGCGAAGCGGTGTAGGTGGGGCACATGGTGAAGGCACTTTCGATTTCATCGGCGTCGGATCGGCTCTTCAAAGTCGCCACTACAGTCGGATGATCCAGGACGACATAGTCGGTCGAAAGGCCATCGAGTCTTCGTCTATTATGGAGAAGACGATTGAGTACCACCGTCTCTTGATCGCGGCTTTCGACGCAGATGATGCTTCGCATGACAACGATGAACTCGTCATTGGGAACAGGTGGGGGTACAACGATCTCAATAGCTGGATTATGGAAAACGAACCTTGGTTCAGGTTCGAAGCGCATTCTGCACTAGGTGGTTGTTGTGATGCTCACCAAGCTGGTCGGCCAATCTTTCCAGAAGAATTCAGTTCAGAGAAGCTAAAACGTTGGAAAGCCCGTCTTGGCCCCTACCTTTTTAGTTGCCAGTTCTTGAACAACCCAGTTGCACCAGAAGACGCCGACTTTCAAACAGGTTGGCTAAGGCACTATCGTTACAAAAAGAACGCCCTTGGGCGGGACTGCATCGAACATGATGTCACAGACGGGCGAATTGTCAAAGACATTCCAATTAGTTTTCTCACAATCGCAATGGTTGTCGATCCTAACCACAATGGTAATGCTACTGCCGGTCGAGCGAGACACGCTGTCGTCGTTGTCGGCCTTTCCGATGATGGTGACTTCTACCTCCTCGACTACTGGGCGAAGCATGGGTCTTATGATGCTTTATTCGATAACATCTATTTGATGGCGAGGAAGTGGGGTCTCAATAGAGTCGGCATTGAGACGATTGCGGCTCAGAAGTACATCGGGTACCACATCGAAAAGCGCAACCTCGTTGAATCAAACCCACTCAAGATTATTGAACTCAACGGGGAAGTTGATGCCCCGGACGGCAGCCCAAGCAGGAAGAAAGAGTGGCGTATACGCAGTATGCAGCCTATCTTTTTCCGAGGCAACTTTTGGGTTCGTCATGAACAACAGGATTTCCTTACTGAGTACGAGACCTTTCCAAAGTCCAAGACTTTCGACATCCTCGATGCAATTGCATATATCCCACAGGTGCTAAGGCACCATCTGCCTTACGAACGTCAAGTGTCGATGTTGGCAAAAAACAGGTCTATGCTTGGAAAGCTTGGTCAACCGTACTCCGTAGGCAGGGCGAGTGGGATAAGTTCGCATGTTCACTAGCTTCACAGCGAAGCTGTAGTAGCAGTCTCTCGTTTTGGGCCAATAACCTGTGTGAGGTCCTTGGCAGGCTTCTTTGCACAGTACCTGACGAATCAAGGCGAGAGACTACTAGTGCTAACAAATAATGTGCCCGACCTGGCCCCCTTGATTCAGAGGGTGTCTTGAAGCCTGCCCCGAGGCTGCGAAGCAGCCGAGGCTAACACTTATAGAGGTGGTTTATGAAACATCAGGTTGTCCTTCGAGAACAGAAAAACAACGATAGGTATGACTGTGTTCACGCAGACTGCACTTGTGGCTGGCATGGGCAAACAGGGACAGAAAAAGGTGCGTCGTCGCTTGGTGTTGGTCATATGTCACGTCACGGTGTAAAAGATGCTAAGGTGGAACCTCTTAAGAAGCTCGTGCCAAAGGCGGTCCTAAAACTTGTTTCACCACCTCAAGAGTCAGTGTTAGAACAGATGAAAAGACTTCTGGCGCAGAAGAAAGCCGAAAAGGAGACCTTAGATGCCGGCAAAATTAGAGAGGTGCGTACAGAAGGTGAAGACACAAAACCAGTCGAGGCTGGGGGACAAGAAGAGACGACCAGTTAACCCTTGGGCAGTGTGTGTTGCATCAACTGGGTTGAAACCACACAAGAAGAAATAATCGAAGATGATCGAGCCAATCAAAATTACGCTTGAAGGTGACGGCTTGAAAGCTTTCACTGACTTAATCCGTGAGCGTCTTGAGGGGATTAAGCTCGGGCTTAACGAGTTTCACACTCGTTTGCTTCCTGATTGGAGACGTATCTATGAAGCTCTGCCATTAGAAGAGTCAAAAGTCTTTCCATTTGAGAACGCAAGTAATCTTGTGGTTCCGATTGTTGGCATACATAGCGACACATTAAAAGCACGTCTTCTTGCTCCTATTACCAAGGTTAAGCCAACTTGGAGTGTTAAGGTTCGTGGAGATTTCAAAGGTGAAGGAGCACCTTTAAGTCAGGCTCTTGAAGAATTCATGTCTTCAATGGCACTTGAACCTGACGAGCTTGACCTCTACAGGGTGTATAACGAATCTCTTGACGACGTTATTCACTATGGAACGATGTTTGTTAAGGCTCCTTGGGAGACTCTAGTGTCAAGCCTTGCAACTGGAGTAGACGACAAAACTGGGCAACCTATCTTTGTCGCTGAAACTCAATACGATGGTCCTCGTCCTGAACATGTTGTGCTTGAAGATATGTTTATCTCGCCAACGGAAAAAAGTATTGAGCGGGCCTCGTTTAAGGCACATCGTCGTCGGTTGCAGAAATGGGAGCTTGAAGAACGAGTTTTCAGGAAGTTGTATGATGCTGAGGCAGTGAAATCTGTCTTAAGTAGCCCGGATCGTACTGGGCCTTCAACAGGGGCACAGCAAAGCCAACAGGACTCAAGAATACGTGGCCCAATTGGAACTTTTGCTGCTGAGTGGGATATTTATGAGTGTTGGTTTCACTACCGGTTTGGAGAACATAAGGCGAAGGTGGTTGCGACGTATCATCTTGGAACCAACAAACTTCTTCGTGCTTATCATGCGTTTCTCCCTGATGATCCTTTCGTTTCTGCTCGTCTTCTCAATCGAGATGGTAGCTTTTTTGGTTATGGTTTGTGTTGGCTTCTTGGCGCGTTTCAGGAAGAGATTTCACAGATGCACAACCAACGTCGAGACGCTCAAACAGTAGCAAATTCTGCTGTTTGGCGTGTTGACCCCTTTAGCAAACTTCACGACGGGTTCAAAATTTATCCTAGTGCAATGTTGCCTGCCGCTAAGGACGAGATTGAACCTATGAAACATGGTGAGCCGTCAGGGATTACGATTGAAGAAGAACGGCTTGCTCTTGAGCTTGCTGAACGTCGAAGTGGCATCAGCCCACCGATGCAGTCACATGGTTCAGGATCGTTCTCAAAGCGTGGAGTTTACTCTGCAATGGGAACGCTTTCGATGTTGCAGGAAGGCAACAATAGAACTGATATGTCGGTTGGAGACATTCGATACTTTCATACGAGACTTGGAAGACTTCTCACACGGCAGTATGCGGCCCTTGGTCTTACCGATTCAAGGTTTGAACCGTTCGGACAACAGGCTGGTAATATAAAAACAGCTTTGAAGCTCCTTCTTGACAAACGAATGTATCTACCTGTGTCTGCTCCTTCGGCTTCGGTTAACCGAGAGGTCGAGAAACAGAGTGATATTATGATGGTTACGATGATGAATCGTCATTATCAGACAGTTACTCAAATGTTGATGCAGATACAACAGCTGCAAGTCGGCCCTGAAATAAAAGACTACATGGTCAGAACAGTTCATGCAATGAATAAGTTGATGAGAACTGTTTTGAAGCATTTTGACTACGACGATCCAGAAGTCTACGCCCCGGAGGTTGGAAGTGGAACACAACAACAACTCACTGGTGAACGACCGGAAGGATTCGAACCCACTTCTCCGCAACCGGGAAGAAGTCCTGCGATGGCTGGAAATGCCGGAGGCGAGGCATTTCAAGGAATACCTGGTATCACTACAGGAGTACAATAGTCGCAAACTTAGAGTGGCAGATCAGTCTGTGGCTTTGCATAGAGCACAAGGTGCTTTGATGGTTGTTGAGACAATTCAAAGTATTCCTGAAATGATTCGAGAGTCGCTTGATCGAGAAGTAGAGAAGAAAAAGAGAGAGACAGTGGTAAATCGAAACGTTTTTATGAAACCGTGAGGAGGCTGAAATGTGGGGACTAAAGAAAGCGTCTGATTTAGTTGATAAACTTCGTGGAAAGACTGCTGATGAAATTCAGGCAGAGCTTGATGCTCAAGCAGTACAACAGGCGGAATTTGACCGTTTGAAGACGGTTTCAACGACTCTTCAAGCGAAGGACACTGAATTGACCACTACAAAGGGGGAGCTTCAACAAGCGAAAGACCGGTTGGCTTTGCTTGAGAAACCACCAGTGGTTCCTGGGGCACCAAAAGCCCCAACAAGTGTTTTTATTGACGAAGATGCTGCGTTCGCAGAACGGTCGACTCCGATTGTTCACGCAACTTTGCTTAACTCTGCAAGGTTAGCTCGTATGGTTGCAGAAGAGGGAATTAAGTCTGACCCACGAGAGGCTCAGATTCTTCGGAAGTACTACACTGAGTACGAAGGATTGATTAACCAGCTTTCGTTGCCTCAGCAAGCAAACGAAGTTTCGTACAAGAATGTCCTTGATATTATCAAGGGACGTCACTTACACGAGATCACTGAAATGGCAGCGAAGAACGGCGGTAAGTACTTCACTGAGGACGCGGGAGGAGCACCTCCTCCAACGGAGAAGAATAACGAAGTTCTTTCAGACCTTGAAAAACAGGCAGCGAAAAAACTTGGTATCACTGACGAGCAGTATATTAAGTCAAGGAACTCGATTGAATTCATAAACGCATAGTGGGGAGGAATCATGGCATACGAGAAACCAGAAAGTCCTGCTCTAACCTCAGCAGCGTTGGAGCCTCATGTACCGACGGACCCACAAGAAATTGTGAACCGTCGTAACGCACTTCGGGAGGGGGCGGTGCTGTTTGATGAAAGTATCCAAGCAAAGCCGTTAGCCCTTCCCGGAAAGCGTTTCAGAATCCTGAACAACAACGTCTCGTTTCGTTGGATCAACTGTGGAGCGAGAGGTGGAATGCAGGTTGCTCGTATGAAAGCTGTCGGTTTTGAAGTAGCAAAGGCCACGGACATTGTTTTTCCTGGTGGTGACCTGCCTCTAACCGATGGGGTTTTCAAAAACGGCGATTTGTTGTTGATGAAGATTGACAAACAAAAGTACCTTGGAGCACTAAAAAACAACGCACTGACTGCTCAAGACCGCGTCTCTAGGCGAGGAATCGCTCAAACAGCGAACGCTGCCCTTCGTGGTCGTATTCACATTGGCGGTGATATGAGCTTGAACAGCGAAACCTCAGCAGTTCCAGGTACGCTATCTGAGGTTAACGCTCCTCAGGCGTTGAAGGACAAGATCGTACCTTTCATACCAGGAGAGGGCGAAGTAAGGTTTTCACCTGATCCAGAGGTGAAATAGCAGGACTTTTTAAGGAAAGGAGAAAAAACCTTGGCAAGTATTCCAATGAAAGCCATCGGATCAGTTTCCGGTAATCAACCAAGAGTTGCTAGAATCATAGAGAATGCTCTCCAAACGTTCTTTGGTGGCACTCCTGTTCAACTCGACGAAGCTACTGGCTCTGTCGAAGTGTGGGATGGTGCTACCGAACTCGACGGAGTTTTAGGCATTGCTTATGAAGCTGCAAGCAACTTGGCGGTTGTCGGAGTAGCTGAAACATCGCATTACGGTTCGGTTCCGAACCAGCCTAGTGCAGTGAACATTCCTATCGGTGCACCAATGAACGATGGGATGATCGGGGTTGAGTTGGCCGTTGAAGATAGCATTTTCTACGGCCAAGTTGGTCCTTTGCAAGTCGCGGCTCGTGTTCAGTCTATCGTTGGAGACTCTTTTGGTATGACACTTGACACCGACGGTTATTGGTTCGTCGATCTCACAAAGACCGGCGCTGGTGACATTGTTGTTAGGGTCATCAAGTTGGATGGGAACGACGAGCGTGGTGTTCAGTTTGTGTTCTTGGCTGCTGCTGCTCAACTACCTGGGTAGTTGACGGTGTCAGTTTGTGTGGAAAAAGGAGAATAGTAACAGGAGAATAACCAACCATGATGTACAGAGGACAATTTGCGAAATTGATGGTACCGGGATTACACCATCTTTTCGTTCACTGGTTGGACCTGCATCAGAGAGAGCGGGAGTACGACAAGATTCTAAACGTCGAAAATTCGGATCAAGCATTTGAAGACGAAGCTGAGTTTTCGGGTCTTGGCCCGCTGTCTCAAAAGCCAGAGGCGACGGCAGTTATCTACGATAACGCTATTCAGGGCGGTTCAAAACGGTATCTGCACCTACCTTGGGCTTTGGGGGTTCGCTCGTCGTTCGAGCTTTTTAGGGACGATAAGTACAACCTCATAAAACAGGTCCCGAAGGCGTTGGCTCGTAGCGCGCACTTCACAGAAGAGCAACAGTCTTTCAACCTCTTCAACCTTGGGTTCACTAATGCGGTCACTACGACCGACGGTGTTAGCTTGTTCAATACTCAACATCCGTTGTTGGGTGGAGCACAAGCAACCAACATTGGTCCCGGGGTCTCAAATATCATTGCGGCCGCTGGTACTTTCCCGAACCGTCCGTTGATCGACTCGGACTTGTCTGTCACTGCTTTGCAAGAGGCGATGGATTCGTTTGAGCGATTGATTGACAGCCAGGGATTGCCGGTTGTGTTGAAACCCAAATATGTGTTGATTCCACCGGAACTCCGGTGGATCGCACGTGAAATCCTTGGGTCTCCTCATACGCCGTACTCGGCTGAAAACCAGATCAATTCATTGATCGCAGAAGACTTGCAGTATTGCGTTGGGCATTACCTGACAAGCAATACGGCTTGGTTTGTCCTTTGCGACAAAACGTCTCATCAATTGAAGTTCTTCTGGCGTGACCCGCTTGACGAGGACTTTGCTGACGATTTCGACACGAAGTCGTTGAAGCAGATGTGCTACATGCGGTTTAGCGTCGGAGCGACGTCGTGGATGGGAGTCTGGGGCAGTCCAGGTCCGTAACAGAGTTAGACTCGTGCCTAGACAATCACAAAGCGGAGTTCGCGGGGTACCCTGGTCAAACTGTGACAGGTGTGGCTGGCAGTACCCCGTGTCTCAATTGATGATGCAAGATGGGCGTCTTCTTTGTTTGGCTAAGTGCGTCGATGGGACACAGTCGTTGACGATGGACCAACGTCGTGCTGAGTTTTTGGCTAACATGGGACCTGACGCAGCGAACGAAGTTGCTCCTCGAAGAGGACAACCAAATTTGGTAAAAGGAAACTTCTAGGAGGTTATATGACGCGTTTCCCACACGGACTTTCATCTTATGGGATTCCGTTGGTCGGCTCGATTCCGTTGGTTGGAGTACCGAACAAACTTGGGAAAGTATGGTTTGTTGACGCTGGTCTTGGAAGTGATGGCAACTCTGGTCAAGACCCAACTCAAGCGTTTGCAACAATTCAAAGAGCCATTGATTTGGCTGGGGATGGAAGAGGAGACACCATTTTCGTGTTTCCAGGTTCTTACGAAGAGAACCTTATTGTTAACAAAGACTACCTAACAATCACTGCTGCGATGGTTTCTGGTTATGCAAAACCAGACATCGTTCCGACTTCTGGTTTGGCTTTGTACAACCAGGCCGCTCAAGGAATGGTTCTTCAAAATCTTCGTCTTGCAGCGCCGGCAGAAGACATCGACCTTATGAGGATTGAGGGAAATGGTTACAAGATCATTAACTGCGTCCTCGATGGTGATGCAGCACAAGGCAACGATAAGGGGCTTGTCCGGTTGAAGGGCAACGACACTGACGACTCTTACACAGCGTCGGAAGGTGTTATTTTTGGTTGCCTGTTCCGAGGTTCTGGTGGAGTTGGATTGATCTTTGACACGGCTGAGGTTGCAGTTGGTGTTGGCGAGACGGATGTTCTTGTTGATTCCTGCGTGTTTATTGCCAACGATCAATCAGACATCGTCACGGCAGACACCGGACCAGGACTATATTCGGTGCAAAGGTCAGAAATTTTTGAGTGCCGGTTCATGACGAAAAACAAGACTAACTATATCGACTTGACAACGTCGAATGGTGGTGCTGCGGGAGACCAGAATGGTGCAATAACTGGAAACTGGTTTGCAGCAGACGCTATCAACGCAACGAGAGTCGCAATGGTTGGTACTGGTTTTGTGTTCAACGGAAATTACGATACCGTCGGCTTGGTCGACGGCTCAGCTCTTGACTAAACGTTCTTGGGGAACGTTTTTTCAGGGTGCGTGCTGCCATAAGGAGACCGTATTTTCCCCACGTTATGCGGTCTCCTGCACTTTTCGAGGTTTCTATGATTCTCAAGGTTGATAAGAACGACTCAGCAAAGTGTTGTAGTATAGTAAAACTACAACCTCCGATGTACTTTGCCGCCGGAGTTGTTGAATGCCTTTGGCGAACTCGTGTTGGTATAATGCCGATTATGACGTCTGGTGATGATGGTGGTCACGGACCTGAGTCGTTGCATTACCAAGGACTTGCATTTGATGTTCGCACAGGAGATATAGTGGTTTCACAAGCTAGGAAACTTGTAAAGCACCTTCAAAATCTTCTTGACATGCACGGCTTTGATATCATTGACGAGATTGAAACAAAAGCACACATACATATTGAGTTTCAGCCAAAGAACTCAAACGAAAAGATTTTTCATCTTGAGAGTACTAGTTAATGAGCGAAAGCAACTGGGTATTCAAACTTCTCATGTTCGCGTCGGCAGCTATCCTAGCTACTTGGATTTCATTGCCCGCCGCTGTGCGAGTCCTGTGCATCCTGATGATATGCGACTATGCCACTGGAATGATTGCTGCTTACCAAAGTAAGAAGTTGAACAGCAGCATTGGTGCTAGAGGTCTTTTAACAAAAGTTGCTATTCTGATTTTGCTCGGTGCCCTACATCGAGCTGCGGAGATTGTTCATGTCGGAGAATCGTTTAATGAATGGTTCAGTAGTGGCATCGCCACTTTCTTTGTTATCAATGAGTTGATTTCTGTAGTAGAGAACTGTGTCGTAGCTAACGTGAAGGTTCCGCCTAACTTGATTTACGCGCTGGAGAAGGTGAAACATCTTGGTGGGTGGGATGGGAAAAGGGAACGTCGATTGGATGACATGTCGGTATCGGTTGAGCGTCGTACACCTCCCGAACAACTTGGGACATCTCAAAAAGAAGTAGTTAGAACGGAAGGAGAAAAAGTCAATGATTGAATTGTTAGTTGTGTTAGTGATTATCGGAGTGATACTGTATCTTGTTAATACAGTTATTCCGATGGTTGGGTGGATGAAAACTGTTATAAACGCCGTAGCGGTTATCGTAGTGCTCTTGTGGATTTTACAAGGCTTTGGCTTGATTGGACCACTACCTCGGTTTCGCTAACTGTTTGATTTTTTTGTGTCGAGGCTGCGTTTAATGGGACCAATTGGAACAATTAAAGCTCTCTTAGCGGCTAGAAATCTACAGACAGCTGTAGAGAACTCAGAATGGAGGTCTGGTATGGGGTGGAAAACAATTACAGGTGCGTTACTTCTTGCACTTGGTACAGCACTAAGTGCTTTGGATGACGCTGGGATACTGATTGGTGGGAAGGCGATTGCTGCCGGGCTACAAGGTATTGGAAGTGCCTTTGGGTTGTACGGTCTGCGGAGCGCGATTGCAAAAACACAAAAGTAGGTTTTTGCATGGTTATAAAGTGGTAGTAATGCGTCCGTGTGTCGAAGAACTTCCGCCGTTTCCACACACAGAGAAAGTGGAGACTCAGATCAGGTACGTTACTGAGGACCCTAAATGAAAAAAGTTTGTCTGTTGTTACTTCTTGTTCTTTTTTTCACCAGGCTGAGTTTTTCTCAGTTTACAACTCAATACGTCGTTTCACGTGATACCACAGGTGTGTCACCTTCAAAACGAGAAATTGGGTCTGGAACAACTGTTAGATTTATCTCATGGAACATTTCAGGTGGGACTTTTTCAGCTTGTTCTGTAAAAGCAGAACAAAGTGCTAATAACCTTACTTTCTCTGATTTAGGAACTGGAAATACTTGCACTTCTAATGGAGTTGGTCCGTTTGTTACTGGTGTTGTTAATTTTAGTCGCATCTCCTTCACTTTGACTGTTGGTAGTGGCACTCCAGTACTTATAGTTAATTATGTTGGTTATGATAGTATGGCTAGTGGCCTGCTTAATATTCAAGGTACAGCAAACCAGATTACGAGTTCTGGTCCTGGAGTTGCCCCAATACTGAGCCTGCCAAGTCCTGTTATTCTTCCTGGAGCCATCCAGACTCCACAGTACATGGACTTCGATAACATCGTTACTCCTTCGGCTCCCGCGTCTGGAAGGGCGAGAATTTTCGCGCAAGATGCTCAGGGCGTGACACGTATGTTAATGGAAACGTCTCCAGGTAACGTACTGTCCTTTTTTCGGGATGCAGTTGCCAGAGGGCGAAACATAACCGGTGGCACAATCAATAAAGGCGCAGCGGTCTATATTAACGGTTCAACTGGTACAGTACCAACCGTTGCGAAGGCTAGGGCAGATGTAATATCAACCGCTGGAGCGATTGGATTAGCAATATCAAGTATTGCCTCACCAGCTTTTGGTACTATTCAAACCCAAGGACAAATGTCAGGAATTAACACAAGCGCCTACACAGAAGGGGACCGGTTGTACCTCTCTGCTGTCACCGCCGGCGCGTTGACGAATGTGATCCCAGTAGCTCCGAATTTGATCCGACAGATTGGATTTGTAATTACCTCACATGCGGTAAACGGGGTGATATTTATTGACCCTGACTGGGGTGCTCCTAGTGGTACACTGACTTCTGGTTCGATTCCATTCGCCGGTACTGATGGGTTGCTGAACCAGAACAATTCTAGTCTATTTTGGGTTGACGCCACCGGGGTGTTAAAAAGTACAAGTTACGGAACAGTTGCAAACTGTGCTGATGGTACAGCTACACCAGCTGACTGTGCTTCTGCTCCTGATGGTCATGTTATTATTTCCGCAGGAGCTACCTCTGTAGTTGTAAATACAACTAGGGTAACAGCGAACTCTGAGATATTTATTCAGGAAGACTCAAGTTTAGGAGCGTTGCTTGGTGTTACTTGCAACACTACTATTGTTCGTCTTTATACAGTGACAGCAAGAACTGTTGGAACTTTTTTCACAATTACAACAAGCGCAGCTCCTATAATTGATCCAGCTTGTTTAGGTTATAAGATTGAGAACTAAAAGTTAAAGTAGGAGTTCTTAATGGCTTTTACAAGACCTTGGGATGACACATTCCCACCTGATACTCAACTAGCAAATTTGCTAGGTCAGGACATACGTGAGTTCAAAGAGGATGTCGCAGAGCGCATTGCTCAACTCGCCACTGGCACTTTAGCAGAGCGTCCAACTCCGGAAGCTGAGTTTGGAGCGGCCAACATTGGGGTTCAGTATTACGCATACGATGTTGGGGTGCTTTATCAGTGGAATGGCGCGGCTTGGACAATAGTAAAATATGACGGAACCTTCTCCGATCCAACGGTCGCTGATCTAGTAACTCCTGTTGTTGAGACAGCAGCAAACACTGTTATCATTCCAGCAGGTTCGTTGGCTATCGGTTGTCAGATAGATATTATCGCAGCAATTGAGGCCCTCGATCCAGCAGCAAACAATACTTTAAGTTTGTACATTCAAAGTGTCACTCCAACGATTCAACTAAGTTGGGTCGGAACTGGAAACCCAGGCATTATCAAAGCATCATTGATTGTTATGGGAGACAACAACTTTGCTGGCATTTTCATGTCGGGCATAGCTGCTGTTGGAAATGTTCAGACGAAGCCTGTGCAAGCGATTGATGTCGCGTCAGCTTGTGCTATCGGGTCGACGGCAATTGCGACGTCAGGAAACATTCGGACAAGAGGACTAATTGCTAGAGTGAGTTTGTAATGAGCAACCTTGACACTTTTCGACGTATGCAAGAACAAGAGTTCTTGGAGTACCCTTTTAGGGGTCCGTTTGGTGGTATACAATCAGAGCTACCACTGGATGAAATAGAACTTTTTGGATTCTCTGATTGTGTTAATGTGTTGCTACGCAACGCGGTTATGAGACCAAGGCCGGGTCTAGACTTCGTTGATCCATTGCCATTTGCTCCGGTTGGGATTACAGACTTCTATGATGTTAATGGAGTTCGGCATTCGGTTGCTTGGACTCGTGAGAAGATGTATGAATACATCGGGATTACCCCAACTGAGCTAACAGGAGTGTTAACTGGAGCAGACACCGATCTAATGTCTTGGGCAGTTGTTAACAACAACATACTCTTTTCACAAGGAATAGACGTTGTCCAGGCTTGGGACGGAGTGACGGCTGGGTTCGCTGATGCGTCAGTTGATGCAGTTCCAGCAAGGTTTCTTCTTGAACTTGCAACTCATTTACTTGTTGCTAGAACCATTGAAGGTGGCAATGAGTTTACTCAACGAGTTCGTTGGACAGCTCCGGGGGATTTCACGGACTGGACAGGGTTTAGTGCTGGGGTGAACGACATCCTAAATAGTCTTGGTCCTATTACTGGGCTAACAAAGATTTTTGAAAACGGCTTTGCGTTACATCCAGACGGGGTTACTCGAATAGTTCCGACTGGTATAGGAACCCGGCCATTCGATTTCATTCCATATAACGATCGTACACGTGGATGTTTCTTCCCACATTCTGTCGCGTCATTTGGGGACAATGGAACAGCTTACGTCACACGAAGTGATGTTGTGATGTTTAATGGTTCTTCATTCCAGTCCCTTGGGGCACAGCCTGCTGACGATGGACGCAAACGGGTTGGGGCTAGAAGTCGTATAATCTCAGACCTTTTGTTAGCTGACCCAACACAGGTTTACGGATTTGGAACGCAAGCTATTGGCGGTAGTTATTTTCAGGCTTATTGGCTCATCATCCCGAACGTCTCGATGTGGGTTTACAACCTTGATGAGTCAAACTGGACTCGCTTCGCGTTTCCAGATGTTCCAAAGGTAATGGGTAGGATTTCGATTAGCACCGGAGTTCGTATAATGGACCTAATCGGGACGATTGCGGAGCAAAATTGGACACCAGCTACACTGTCTAGCGAAACTTTTTTTGACTCACCTGCTATCGGGTTCACTAATGGTGAGATTGGAATGCCCAACTTTGGGGTTGCGATTGAATCAGGTTATCAGGTTGCTAGTGGAACCTTGGTCATGAATGACAGACGTCATAACAAGAGAGTTGAAAAAGTTCGCATTTTGTACCAAGATGGATCGCCAACTCCGTTGACTCTTACTCTCTTAAATGATCGAGGAGAGATTCGTAACTACGACTTCACACTTGTTGGTAATGGAACAGGTTTCCTACGTCAACAAGTCATTCCAGTTGATATGTCTGGTATGTTTATCCGGTGGCAAATAACTGGAATACCAAATACCCAAGCTATTATCTCAGAGGTTACTCCTATCTACAACATTGGAGGGGAGTACAAGAATTACTAATGTCACGTGTTCCGACATATATTGACAGTCCGGAGAAAGAGAGACCTCCCACAAGACCGGACATTGTTAATGAATTCAGACGTTTTAGGGACGCATTAAATAGGACTTATGTACAGGTTGCACGCATTCTTAATGGAAACCTCTCGTTCGGGAACGGTGTTGATCGTGATAACTTGGATGGGGTTTGGGTCTCTGTTCTCACACCAACTCCTGGAGATACTGATTTTACCGTTGTTCACAACCTTGGCAGGGTTCCTGTTGGCTACTTGCTTATGCGAAGCGACCTACCGTCTCTCATTTATGACGGATCAGTTATTGCAACTACAACGGAGTTAACTCTTCGCAATGCTACAGATGGTGCAAACATTGTTCTTTTCATCATTTAGTTTGTTTGAACACTTCAAGACTTGAATTGATAGAACGGAGAGAAAAATGCAACTTGGAACAAGACAGTGGGAAATTCTGGCAGCGGACGTTCCGACAGGAGTGATTCACCAAGGACTTGTATATATTGAGGCGATCACATTTGTTGGGTATACAAATGCTGCCGACAATTTTTTGATCCAGGACCGAGACGGTAACACCGTTTGGGAAGGCAAAGGCCACACGGATTTGTCTCCTGTCGACAGTGGTACTCTTACGACTGTCGCAAACGGTATTCAGGTTCCAACGTTGGATACTGGAAAACTCCTCTTTTATATCCGATAGGAGGCTAACGTGAGACGACTGCTTTGGTTATTGTTAGTTCCTTGTGTTGTCTTTGGTCAAGGAGGACGATATGACAACATCGTCATTGACCAACAGGGGAATGCGGTTGCTGGTGCAACGATTCGTGTCTGCACCGCAGGTGTCACTAACACACCTTGTTCACCTACGGCGGCGGTTTTTAGTGACTTAAACCTAACGGTTGCTAAGACAAACCCGTTTGCTGCGGACGCACGTGGGAACTTTAGTTTTTATGCAACTGGAAATGCTCGTTACGTTGTTCAGATTTCTAACCCAGTTATAACAACGTTTACAATGCAGGACCAATTTATCCCAGTTGCAACTGGGGCAGCTAGTTGTCCTATTTGTTTCGTTGATGGTGGTAACAATTTTGCTTCTGCATCTCCAACTTTAGGGAACCAGAACAACAAGAACCTAAACTACATAACTAACAATATAACTCGTCTAACGATAACTAACGGTGGTGTTTTCAACTTCACAGTAAACTCTGGTCCTTATAACATAGCTAACACAGGAGCCACTGGAAGACTTCAGTGGCCAGTGGCGTTTGTGAAGGAAGACACGAGTGCTCACGGTGAACTGATTGGTACTGGTGATGGAGGAACTACCAATTTCATGTTCACTGTTAGACACCGACCAATAGTTCCGGGGTCTGTTATAGTTTTCGTGAACCTAGTTTCAATGGGAACTGACAACGGAGTAGGTGTGTTAACTGGCGCTGGAATTATGTCTGGTACGATCAATTACACCACCGGAGCAATAGATGTCACTTTTAACGCTGCTCCTGGAATAAGTGAGTCAGTAGAGATAACGGATGTTATTTCAGGAAATGTTTTTGTTGGAACGACCAACACAAATGCTTTCTTAGTTGTTCCTAACGACATAAAAATAGACGGAGACCGAGGTCTTGGCGCACTATTTACAACTACCGCTTGGAACGAGGTTGTTACTGACAGACTTGGTAGCGTGTTTCCAACAGACTCAAGACTTGGAACCATTTCATTCTTTGCTAAACCAACAGCTATTGATCCTCTCGGAATGAAAAAACTGTATTTTGTGGACTCGGATTCGAACGAGTATCAAGTTTGTGACACTACAAGTGGATGTGGTGCTGGTGGTGTGGTAACTAATGTCACTGGAACTGATCCAATTGTTTCAACTGGCGGAACGACTCCGGTGATTTCGTGTCCAACATGTGGAATTGACCCGACAAAAGTAACAACTGGTGGGATAATTGGTGGGTTCACTAACAACACAGCATCTAGTTGGTCAGTTCATGGTTCTTCTCGAAGCGCGTCGTTGATTCTTGCGGCTGCTCCCACTCCAACAGGAGGCTATGTACGGAATGAAACTCTTACTACTGGGCTAATCACAGCGTTTGTTGCTTCTAAGACTCAGATAGTTTCTCAGGTTGGAATGATCGCGGCTGACGTAGCCACCAGAAACGCTCTTACTGTTTTTTCTCCTGGAATCAATACGTCGAGTTCAGACTCTAGTGGTCGTTTCATTCGGGTTAACCAAGGTGAGAACTACAATTTTGGTAATAGATGCACAAACGGAACATGTGGAACGATAGCTGGTTGGAGTGCAGAATTTGTTTCTGACAATGGTGGCTCCATCGTTGGAAATGTTACTCCAACAGGAACGTTGACAGCAGGAACGACCTTTTATAATGCTCCATTCGACTCGATTACGATTGCACAAGCCACTGAATTGATTACTGAGTTTACAATTCCGTTTGCGGCGACTCTCAAAAATCTTGTCATCGTTACGGATGGAGTACAAGTCGGTACCGGTACCTGTGTCGCTCGTGTTAGGGTAAACAACGCTGATTCTACTCTTTCAATTACTATTCCAATAAATGGGGTTGCTGGGGTTTACAGGAATGTAACAGATTTTCCGACTATTTCAGCCTTCGACGAAGTGAATCTTGCTCGTACCAACAATGGAGGGACAGCAAGTTGTAGCATTCTTTACTGGGCGTTTGAGGTTGTTCCAACGACACCTGGAGATTTCTTAATTGGTGGGTCTTCTAATAATCCAATTAGTGTAGCAGGAATTTTTCCTGCCCTGTTTAGCCAGAGTTCGTTGGCTGCGGAAACGACTGGTCAAAATGCTGCACCGCGAGCACTAACTGTTGATTTGTGTTCTGCTACTATTTCAACTGCGGGAGCCGCAGGTGGTACGGTTACTTGGACGCTCCAGAAGGGTATGGCAGATACAGCAATTACATTTACCGCAGCTACAAATGCTACTGGGCAATTTTCCGACGTTGTGAATAGTGTAGCTTACGCAAAGGCAGATTTATGGGGTTTGGCTGCTAGTAGAGTTGCTGGAGGAGACCCAACAATGGGGACTTGGAGTTGTCGGGTTAGATAGCTAACTCTAGCTAGATAAAGGAGACCTAATGCCTGTTGTAGAAAATCCAAGTCTGGTTCCACCAGTTGGTGGTGGTGGTGATAACGGTAGTGGTGTTGTATTTCCACCAGGAGGTGGGGGTGGAATACCTCCAGGCGGAGTACCAGGTGGCGGCGGTGGGAGTGGGCCAAACTTCACTTTCACTCTTAACGACATTGTTCCTTGCGTACTTCGTAAGGTTGAGAACCGAACTACTGACCAAGCACTCGCACTTGACTGGCTCAAGGACGCGTTGCTTGAACTGTCGTCAAATGGTGATTACAGAGACGATTTCATTGACCTTGAACTTCTTGGCCCAGCGTACAACCTAACTGCTGGAACTCAGGAGTACAGTGAATCAGTCATTCTTCCAGTCGGGCATTTGAACATTGCAACCCTTGACATTCGTCTTTGGATAGACCCTCCAACGAATAGTCAATGGATCAAACTTCAGCCAGCCCACTACCAAAAGGTAGACAAAGCGTCTCAAGGGCTGTCGCAACCTAACGAGTGGTACAGGTTTGGTTACTATATAGGTTTCAATACTGTGCCTGACCAAGCGTACCAAATTCAGGCCAGGGTTTTGAAGTACCATCCAATTTCGTTCAATGCAGGTATTGGAAGTACAGTAATCCTCCTACCGAGGGATTGGAATGAAATTCTCTGTTGGGCTGCTGCACAACGTGGGTTTATGGAGCTTGAGCAATACGAAAAGGCCTCAAACATTCACAGACTTCTGTATGGTGACCCGAAGATGCCTGACAAGCCAGGACTTGTGGCAGGTCGGGTTAAGAAACGAGCAAACGAAGCCTGGAGACAGCAAAGACCTTTAAGTCCTACAATCAGACAAGTAAGTTACAGGAGATAACATGGGATTTGGTGCGGCGAACCAGTATATGCAACTTCCCTCACTTGAAACTCCCGGAGTTCCAGGTGTCCCTGGTATGCCAGGTGTTGGTGGTGATACCGGCCCGACCACAATCGCAGGACCAACTGGAGTCTCTGAAAACTCTTTAGGAGTTCCTGGGGTTCCTGCCACCGGTTTCACTGGACGTGAGGCTTCTCCATTTGTTAGTGGTGAGGGAACGTTTAAGACTATTTCACCATACTCTCCAGACTTCTACAATCAGTTTATAGACTATATTGGGTCAAACCTCGCTGGTGGTGCGTCTCCTTACAGTCTGCCTGCTTATCAACCAAGCACTGGTAGGTTCACCGAACCTGGGCAATTGACATCTTCTCTTAGTCCATTGTTACAGAGTCTTCAAGGGTTTTTCATGGGTAAAGGTACAGGAGGAATACCTGGTCTTCAAGGTTTACAAGAGACAGCTCAAACAGGACTACCTAGTAGCTTTGCTGAAACAGGAGAACCAGTTAACGTTATACCTGCTTGGCAGTCGATGGTTGATGCACAAGAACGAAACCTTGGAAAAGGAGCAGCCAACCTTAGAGAACAGTTTGGCTTTAGTGGAAACTTAAAAGGGTCCCCCTTTGGACAGGCTATGGTTGACTACGAGACACAGGCCCGAAAAGACCAAAACGCAACTCTTGGTGAACTGAACGTTGCGGCACTTGAGAGTGCTATGGGACGTAAATTGACGTCTCAAGAGACTGCGAAAGCACGTCAGTCTGAAGCGATTGGTATGTTAACTCAAGGTGCTTCACAGCTTGCCAGCGCGTTGCAAACACTCGACCAATCTTCGATCCAGGCTACGCTTGCAGAGTTCGTCAGAACTCGTCCTGAGTACGGACCTTTGTTGAATATCATGTTCGCCCTCGCAACAACCTTCCCACCAGTTGTTGGAGACAAAGGTTTTGGCCTTGGTGCAACAGGAGCGGCGTTGAGTGGTGCTGCTGATGTTGCTGGTGTTATAAATGACATTTTCAACAAAGATAAAGATAAATAAAGATAAGCAGTAGCCAGTAGGAGGTATCAAATAATGCCAGTTCCACAAGAACAACCAGCGGTTCAAACACAACCAGGACAGTCGACTGGACAGGTTAACCCTGGGTTGATGCAGATTCTGCATGACTTAACAAGTAGGGTCGGGAAGGCATTCACTAGTGCTGGTAAACAACAGGAGAGTAGTCCGGCTCCTGGCTACGTCTCACCAGGAAGGGTTGGTGGTGCTCCACAACCGTTGGCGGGGACGCCGACTGGGGTTCCTGGTATTGCTACCACGGGTCAAGCACCAATAGCCTCTAGTAGCGCACGTGCTCCTGGTACACCTATGCCACAGAATGAGTTCGTTGGAATGCCTGAACCGTCTGCACCAGGAGGTTTTGAGTTCGGAACCCGGCAAGGACGAAATGCTGCAACGGTTACCGGGGTTATCGAGAACCTAACCAAGGTTGTTAACACATACAAACAACGAGAAGCGCAGAAGACTGAACGTCGGGCTGAAGTTTTGACGAGGTCTTTATATGACGCCCTTGGTCGTGGTGATGAAGGAACAATTAACGACATTTTGTCAGACGCGAAGAACGTCAAAATCCTTGAGAAAGCGGGGATTGGTGTTCCTCCAGAAATAAAAAAGGTTGAACCGCCTTCGGCAGAACAGAAAGGTGTTCAGAAAGCTGTTCAATGGGCTATCGGTGCAAAGGCCACACCACAATCTCAAGCTCAACAAATTCAAGGACAAGCCGACATCACAAAATCTCAAGGAAACCAATTGGTCCAACAACAACGTCTTGAGGACTTACAGAAAAGTCCAGAAGCTCGTCGTCTTGAGTCAATGGGGACAACCTTAACACCAGAAGAACTCAAACAGCATGAACGTTGGTTAGCTGGCTTTGAAATGAATCCTGTGATGCGAGAGTCGTTTACGTCTGACATGCGCATGAAAGATCGAGACCTTAGCATGAACATGGCGAAACTTGTTGGAGACATGAATCAGTTTCGTGAGACTCTTGCATTTCAGAAACTCAGTTTTGGTGTTGGGGCATCTCAACAACAACAACAGTTTGGTAAAACTCTCGAAGAAACCAAACGGATGAACAACGCACAGGTTGCTCATTGGGATATTCTTGCCAACCTTGAGAAGGAACGTCTTAACGTCGAGAAAGCAAGAGCTTCTGGAACCGACGCAAACGAAATCTTCAAAGCGTACTCTGCTATGGTAGAAGGGTACAGTGCTCAATTAGTCAACCTTCGCACCCAAATGACTGAGCTTTTGAAGACCCCATACGGAAGCGAGGAAGAAAAAGGTAACTTGCTGTCGATTTATCGGAAGACTGAACAAGACATCATGTCCTCAGTTGACAATGCAAAGTCTCTCGTTGAGCTTCATACTGCTAACAAAGAGTGGCAAAAGATCATGGAAGAAGTTACTGGTGGAAAGAAAGTTGTTGAAGAACCAAAGACTGAAAAGAAGGAGTAGCTTGTGGGTTCTTTTCTTCAAACCCTTAAAGACCCAAAAGTTCGGGCTGTCTTTGACAAACGTCCTGAACCAACCAGACGTCTGATTGCTGGCATGGCGTGGGAACATGAAGTGAAGTCACGTCTTCCACAAGGTATGCAACAACACGAACTAAAAAACGCGAAAGAAACTTTCGTTGATCGTTTTATTGGATCACAATCTCGTGGGCCAATAGAACAAACTGAAACACCAACGGCAGGGGCTTTCGCGGGTTCTCTTGGTCAAGCGACCGCACCAGCGTTTGAGGGTGCGTTTGATGCAATGGCAACTGGTTCTGAATTGCTACGAAAACGTTGGGGTTACAAAGAACAACGAAGTCCCTTCCGTAACGTTAGTGAAGCTGCAAAAGACGTTGGAAAAGAGTTTACAGAGGCTCATCCGGATATCGCAGGGGCACAAAGACTTTTACCTCAGATGCTTGCTGCTGGTCGTGTTGCATCAATAGCAGGACCTGTTGCTGGTGCGTTGGCCGGCCCAAAGACACAACTTGCTGCTGAGGCGTTTACAGGTGGAGTGTCACAGATACCGTTCGCTGAAAAGACTGAGGATATTCCATCTCAATTCGCTGTTGGAGCAGTAGCCGGGCCAATTTTTACTAGAGGAATAATCCCAGGTATACAAAAACTCTTTGGTGGTACCTTTGAGTCAGCCAAAGCTGTTTTGAATAAGGTTCGTGGTTCATCGGTTAAAGGTGAAAGCCTAGCTGACCTTGAACGTCGTGCAATACTAGAAAGTATTGGGTTGAATGAGGCTGGTAAATCTGTTTCAGAAATCATATCAAAACTACCTGCAAACAAGCAAACTGAGTTCAACAAGTTGCAGAGCGCGGCAGGGCAAAGCAAAGTGGCGGAGGTGGTGACGAGCGAGAAAAGCGCAAGGGCCGCGCAAGCTATTGAAAAGAAAGCACTTATAGAAGAGGCAAAGGCACGGGGGCGTTTGGATGGCTTCCAAGCCAAATATGGCACTCCGACCCCTGAGCAGGCTGAAAGGCTCAGGAAGGGCGGCCCAGAGGTCGCCTCAGTCTACCGAGAGGTCGAAGCTATACAAGAAGCAACGAATAAAGCACGAACTTCGTTGGCTGCTATTCGACTTCGTAAGGCACGTGCTGACTCAAAAGGGCAGTTGGCTACTGACCAAATAAAAGCCATCATTGATGACGTCAACAAGATGACATTGGATCAGATAAATCCTGAGTTGGCAGCGTCAAGGGTGAAACCACTAGCTACAACAACTACACCAAAGGTTGAGAAACCCATTGGTGAGGTTCCGGGACCGGCTCCTCAAAAACTAGTCGAAGCCCAACGTAATGAAGAACTCATAACCCCGAAACTTGTTGAGGAACGTCCTGATGTTGTTGCTGCGGTTGAAGCTGTAAAGACGTTGTCTCAGCCTGCTGCTCCGTCTGTTGCTCCTTCACCTGACTACGTCATAAAGGTTCTCGATGAGCCATTTACGTTGCTGACCGACGTTGAAGCTCGTTCTGGCAGTGGAGCAAAGCTGGCTCTTGACAGACTTATTGAACAAAGCAAAAAAGAAATACTTTCGATGAAAGCCAGTGGAGCAAGTATTGAGACAATGAAACGTGTTGCTGGGAAGTATACACGTTTGAACAAGTTCTTGTCTCAGGAAGGAATGGACGAGTGGCTAAGTCGTGAGGGTGTTGAACCGTTAAATATGGTTGGAAAGCAAGGCCGGCCAACTAAAGCAGAGGCTTCGTCTATGACCTCTGCACAACGTGCTGACGCAACAGCTAAACGTGAAGCATCAGCACTTGAACAAAAACGGAAAGAAATTGCTATAGGTAGTGGTGGAAGCGGTACCGGTGAGATTGCAGAAAGAAAAGCTGCTCAACGAGCCAACCAGACGAAACAAGACAACGAAGCAATCTTTCGGGATTTATACAAACGAGAACCAACAGAGTCTGAAGTTATCAGGTTAGATACAACACATAACCCAGCAACAGCAGTTGATACAGATTTACAAGTCGAGTTTGAGAACTCTCACCCGGAGTTGTTTGAGTAACCGTTATGGGAAGCATCGCATCAAAAATCACCACAAAGTGGGCAAAAGGCATTGCCAAGGTCGGCGTTGAAGAACTAGGCAAAGCCTTTCCAATAAGTGGTGGAGCAGTCTTAAAAGGACTTGGTCCAAGGTCACAGGCATTTTACGAGGCAGTTAAGACTGGTACGGAAGCTGGGGAACAGCTATGGTCATTGCCAGTACATGACGTTTATAATGCTGTTAAAGGTATTCCAGATGGAGTCATTGCTAAGGAACTGAAGTCTGGAAACATCACCCTTCCTGCATCAACAATAGTGAAGATGAAACAAGAAGATGCCTACTTTGCTGCTAAAGACCTTGGGATAGCTAAGGAGTTTACTCCAAATTATTGGGCAAAAATGTTTCCTGACGGTCATTTTGATGACATTGGAAACATGAACAAAGCTATCAAACATCTTGTTGATACTGGAAAAGCTCGCAACGCAATTCATGCAGAAAGCATTATTAACTACCACCGTGGTGGTGGTAAGATGGCCTACAACATTGAAAAGCGTCGGCTTGCTGACCTTCCTGGAGAACGTGAAGACAACATGGTTCCAATTGACTACCTAAAACAAGTCTGGAATCGAGTTGCCCAAGTAAAACAGTTTGGAAAGAACGACGAAATCCTTGAAGACATGTTGTTGCAGGTTAGACAAGAGGAAGGACCAGTTGCTGAGACGTATGCTAGGTTCATGGGTGAACACAAACTTGGCAGGTCGATTGGTTCTGGACCAAGCAGCTACGCTGGCAAAAAGTACTCACCACTTGAACATAACATTTCTAGTGTGGAGGCATTAACCAAACTCGGCTTGGCAACCATTTCACAAGCTGGACAGTTCGTTAACGTTCCTATCTTTCTAAGAGGTATTGCACCAACAATTCGTGGTGCGGCACGAATGGTTGCGGACTTTGGTGACGCTGAAAGGTTCACTGTTGAGGCTGGTTCAACTGCTTACCAAACGTACCGTCAAGCAAGAGAAGTTTTGTTGAAAGAAACAACTTTAGGTGGGCAGGCACTAAAGTATACTCGGTTCACATGGATGGACCGGATGCTTCGTATCTTTGCCAGCAACGCTGGTCGAGAGTCTGCTGAAGCGAATTTCGCAACGTTGTTAAAGAATCCAGACAACGTAGGTGCTCGCAGTATGCTTCAAACACTTGGAGTTGACTTCCGTGAAGCACTAAAAAAAGGTTCTCTTAGTCCTGACGACCTACTCACCGCTGCAAGGCGAACGAGTGACATAACACAATTTACTTCGTCGATAGAAAACCTTCCGCCTGCCTGGAAAACTGATCCTCGAATTCGTGTTGCAACGATGTTTAAGACGTATGGTTTTCAGCAAACGAAGTTTATGAAAGACTACGTCTTTTTACCAGCAACAAGAGGAGATGTCAAACCTCTTATGATGGCGGCTATCTTGTTTCCGACTGTTGGTGAGATCATAAAAGATACCTCAGAACTTGCCAGGCGTGGTACTCTTAAGGAAAGACCAGACTGGAGTCGTCATCCTTACGATAGACTCTTAGAAAACGCGATGGCTGTCGGTGTTCTTGGTATCACTTATGACACAATGAGGTCACTTTCATACAACGATCAGACACCTTTTTGGCGTTTTCTAGGTGGCCCGGTCCTGGGTGACGTTGTTGACGTTGCAAAAATGCTCACGTCCTTCGACTCACGACGTTCTCATCCACTTGACAGAATGACCGATCAAGCCAAACAGAAATTAACTAGGAGCATTCCTGTTGTCGGGCCAAGACTGTATGAAGAGTGGTTTGGGAGGTATCATAAACAACCACCTTTCGGGTTTAAGGCTGGTGTTGTTACTAAGTTTGTTGAAGACTTGACTAAGACGAAAAAGAAGTCAGTCTTTGATGTTGAGTAGACAGGAAAACAAGTTCCGATTGAGTTGTGTCCTACCAATTCAATCCTTAGATCAGTAGGACAAAACACGTGTTTAAGGAGTACCATATGGCAACCCAAGACAACAACCGAAGTTTGGCAAGTGTTAAGAGTGACCTTTCCAGCATCAGCATGTCTGTCTGCGAAGGCAACATGAAGGGGCAACCGTCTTCACCGATCTACAAAGGCGGTGGTACAGGTGGTGGGTCTGAGATGAAAGGACCCAAAGCCTCGAAGAAGACTGGAGGGACCTCAAAGGAGTACTAACAGCAAAAAAAAGTGCGTGTCACAGTCTCGAGTGAAAAAGGAAAAAGGGGACGGTCAAGTACTGTCCCCTATTTTTTGTTTGCTAGGCTACGCAGCAGAAAAGTCAAGACTAGCTTCCTCAACAGTGGCGTCAATTTTGCAGAGGACTTCCTCAACTGTGAGAACCCGGTAGGCAGGACGTTGTTTGAATTGAACCAAGGTTCCGGAGTACATACCGAAGAGGATACGGTCTCCGACTTCAAGAATCGTTCTATTACCTCCTTCAAGAAAAGGGACATCTGGCCCGACCGCAATAATCGTCCCGGTCGTTGGACGACGCTTCACGTTGTCTGGTGTGACGATCAGTCTTGAAGACTCTTTGAACGGGTCTTCTTGAACCACAACTCTAGCACCGCATGGGATAAGAAAACATTGCATTTCCTTTTTCGTTACCTTATCTGTTTCTGTCATTTCGTTTTTTCAACTCCTCTCGGATGATGTAGACTTCTTGACACCAGTCCTTAAAGCCAATGAAACAACTTATCGTTGACTGAGGACTTGGTTTAACTCCAAACTCGTCGTACAAAATACTTCCGGCCTTCGGGTCACGAAACAAATCAAAGCACAACCTACGACGCTTACGAGCAAAGCGAAGTTGTGTTTTAAGTTCAGCGATTGTCGCCACTTCCTTGAATAACACCACGGTTGGCCCGGTCCTTTAGCTTTGCCATGTTGATCTCAAACAACTCTTCAAGGTGGACTTCCCTTTCTGGACAAGCGTTACAATATTGGACAGAAATTTCACGACAAATTTGTGTTAGGTACCAAAGAGGGTCACTAAGTTCTTTAACAAGGTCTGCAAAGAACTTATCATCGTCAACTGCATCACCTAAATATCCACCTCTGTCACGAACAAGTTTCTTGATCTTCTCAGCGACCTCACCGGCTTCGCCGCAAAGTCCGAGAGCAAAGTACATAAGACGCTCTTTGTGGGACATGTCACGAACTGAGCCACTTTCTGTGGTGCCAACGAATTCTTCGTATTCTTTCAACATTTAACCTCCTCTTTCAATTTGTGTTATATCTTTGAACATTTGCATAATCACAAATCGCAGTTCCATCTTTATGCCAGAAAGAACGAACGATTAAATTGCCTTGTGCTTCCTCTTTCGCAACCAAAGGCTTATGACGAACACTACAATACATTTTAATCTCCTGACGTCCGCATCTTTTGGTAGTATAACATCTGTAGTAGCCAAGTTGTGTTAGCAGCTACAATAGATAAACCCCCAACGAAAGATAGCCACTGATTTAGATGGGGATAGTAATACAAATTCCAGAACCCCCAAGATGCAAACAGTGCGGTTGGACCTATACGAACGCCTCTAAACTGTTTGTCTCTATGCAATGCCACTACGTTGAGCCACACACCAGTAGACCCAAAGAATTCAAATAGCCCGTTTATCACATCAGGCCATGTCAACATTTAACCTCCGTTTTCTGTGGTTATTGTATAACCTGAACCAAAAACAAGTTTGAACTTATTTGAGTTCTTTAGAAGGAGAACTAGTTTTCGTTCAGCCTGCTTCGCGTCTTCGGAAGTACCAAATAGAGCAAGTAGTTTATAAGTAAGAGGTTTATACTTTCTTGTTGCTTGAGCACCACGACCTCTTAAATGTTGATGAATACGATGATGTATGTTACTAGATACACCAATGTATATCACATTCTCACTACAAAATATTTGATACAACCAAAACATAGTCAAGAATCCTCGGGGCGTCGGAGCTTCGCTCCTAGCCCCTGCGGGGGGGACTTTGTGGGGACAGGAAGGGCCGCTTCTTAGTCGCTTAATGGTTCACCGTCTAGGTTAACTGGATGTGGAATTTCATCCTTTGTTAAGAACCTGCCTAAAAGAGGTCTAGCAGCCTCTTCCTTTTCTTTGTCACAAACAACAACAGCAGTGTCAAAGTGTGAGTTGTTCTCTCGTGGAATCTCAAAGAAGTAAGTACCAACGTGGCGCTTACCAGGTTTTGCGTGTTTGTCGACTATCGAGACTGCAAGGATCATGTTAGTACTTTCCGTTATGCGTAATCGCGGAGTTACAATCCATACGTGCTTCTCGTATCTTGCGAAGCGCAGCCGAGCGATCCGGACACGAGGGAACGTGTTTGAGAACCTCTAGGAATGCGTCCTCTAGTGCTTTTCTAACAACAACACCGTGGTTTTTCTGTTCATCGTTCCACGGATGGTACTCAAACATGTCTCTGACTACATCAAAAACTTCTGATGTTAGTTCAGTCGCTCTTGTAATGTCCATTTAATCCTCCCCCTTTTCTTTGTCAAAGTAAACACCATTGGAGGCTCACCTGCTAGTTTGTAAGCCCGTCTGTCCCCCAGGACTGAAGTCCCCACAACAGTTGCCTGGATTTGAAACGGACTGCACCTAGACAAGTAAGCCTCCAATGTTATTCACCAGCTCTTCGCAAAATGTAGTTACGATAAGACTGTATTACCATAAGAACCATTTGAGCATAGTACGCAATACTTGGATGGTAGTTATGTTCATCCACTATTGCTCTCTTGTATAGCCGTTCAAGAACCTTCAACCTTTGTTCGTCTGTCATCTTCAATAACCTTCGCTGCGTCGTCTTGTTTTTGTTGTACCGGAGTTCTGGAAAGGCCACGCCACTTGCGTAGTTCCTCACAATACATCTCAAGTGTCTTTGCAAATTCTCTTATCATAGAGTCTCTTAAGTTGTTTGAGGAGCAAAGTGGGCAGGTCGGTGCTCTATACTGAATCAAAGTATGACCGAGAGCACAGTCATGAATGTTTGGGTACAGACACTTACAAGGAACAGTTTCTAGTCCGTGCTTACCTTGGATCATGACTACTTGAGTGTCGTTACACATGGTGCACATCAACGTTCTCTCGATTCAATCTTTGCTTCGTTTAGTATTCGTTTGTTTTGATCTTCCTGCTCACGTCTCTCTTGGTTTGTCCGACGACTTTCTTTGATTCTTTTTTCTGGTGACATTTCTTGGCTCCTTTTTGATCGTGTCGTGATGTTGACAATCAGTGTCGTGATGTATAAGAGCTGCCATACCCCACATAACTTTGGCTAGGTGGTTCTCCGAACGGTCACCCAACAAATAAAGATTCATATGTTCACGTGCGTGGTCGAAGACGTCTCGTCTGAACTTTTCAAGGTCTTCAACAACAGTCCAGTTGTCAATACCGTATCTAGCGTCGCCTTCTTTGTGAATGTTAGCGAGCTGTTTTTCTGCCGTTGGGCAAACTGAGGAGTAGTGCGGGATATCTTTGTTTTCTCGTGTGTATGCTTTTCTTTCCACAAACGTCTCCTACGGAATCTTTTTGAAGGTGTAAATTGTTGAGGTTCCAGACATTCCCTCTCCAAGTAGTCCAGCACCAACCAACGTTGACAGAATTCTTATTGTATCGTCCTTTGATGAGTGACGCCAGGTTGCTTGTAAGATATGGCTAAAAGTTGCTTTTCCTCTTCGTTCAACGAAGTTCAAGATATGACCGGCTGCGACTGTGTCACTGCTTTCACCAACTGTTCTAAACACTAGACCGAGGTCTTCTTCAACTTTGTCAGTCATTTTGATGGCGAGGTTAAGGTCTTCTTTACGAAGTAGGAAACTGTCGTCCCTACTAATGCTAAGAATCATACATAACTTTGTCGTGTTAACCCACTTAGATGCCTTGAAACCAGTCTTTGACTCGTCATCAAAGTCGTCAAACTTCGTTGCTTGTGTATATGCGTCGAAGGTCTTGATAAATTCTGGTGTAGCTTTGAATTGTCCACGAAGTCCATGAATTAACCGTAGATCATCTATCAACTCATCGCGTCTTTTACCTGTGCCATTCAATGATGGATGCAGTGGTTCCCATGTTGGCAGGACCGGGTCACTCTTTGTGTAAACGAAGTTCACTCGTCTCGTAAACCCACCACCGACAGCGTCATTAGGAACAGATTTAGCCAACCAACTAGGAGGACTGCCACCGAGTAAACTGACACAAGGATTCTTAATTGTGTACATGCCTCTCTGCCTTGTTCCGTAGTCAAAGTCTGGCAAACAATCCCAGAGCTGTGCCAAATCTGCAAGAGCGTCGGTAGACTTACGAAGAAAAACAGACAGCTCAGAAGCAAAAATGATAGCACTACTGTCCACTGCTGTTGTGATTTGCCCACCAATGATATTCGTCGACGGGAACCCTGTGGAGAGTCGTTCAAGGACGTATTCGATTGTGAGTCTGTCTGAAAGGACATTTGCTGTGTTTGCCTCCTTCAAAAGTGCCATTGCTGGGTTTATCGAAGTGCCCTTTCCAGTCGCAGGCCGGCCAACCAAAACTGTATACAGGTTTGGGAACAGCTTCCAGTTGCCTCTATCAAT
>Ga0137445_1000009_pt1 | contig 26883 bp, 47 predicted proteins | sample EasRivERMGT338_2_FD_104647 | JGI IMG/M metagenome (GOLD analysis project Ga0137445, IMG submission 104647) | Soil microbial communities from meander-bound floodplain in the East River, Colorado, USA - East River MetaG ERMGT338_2 | ecosystem: Environmental > Terrestrial > Soil > Floodplain ...
ATGGCTTGCAGGCGTATCTCAACGGCCAGCCATACAACTGGCGGTTCGCATTCGAGTGGCGATGGCCCAAGGCGGTCATAGTCCGACCCGCCGAGCGCCGTTTCGCCGTGGCGCTGAACCGCTACCCGGGCGTCGTGATCGGTGTCGTCGTCCAGTTCGGCACCCGCGCCCTGTCGATCCTGTGGGGCCGCCCGGGCCGGGTCATCGAGGTAGGCCCACATGGCCGCTGAACTCGCCACCTTCGCTGAGATCGCCGAGGTTCTCGACACCCTGCCGGTCATTCTGCGTAACGCCCGTCGCGCCCGACGCCTATCGGTGCGCGAGGTCGCACGGCAGACCGGCCTGTCGTTCTCGACGGTCAGCCGGATGGAGAACGCCGAGGAGTTCACGTCGGTCAGCCTCCGGGCTGTGCTGGCGTGGCTCGATGCGCCCGCCGACGCTCAGGCTGAGGTGGGCTCATGACCTGCCTCGACACGTGCATCACCCCAACACCCGCGCAGTGTCACTGCGCCTCCTGCCATCGCACCTGGGGCGGCATCACCGGCTTCGACGCCCACCGCCGCAACGGCGTGTGTGTGGAGCCGAAGGGCTACGTCGAGGTCAAGGGCGTGTGGCGCCAGCCGGCTCCGGCCAACCCGTTCTGGGCCGGTGTGTGATGACCGCTCCGTCTCCGATCGCGCTGGTACTCCTCCGCGAACCCGGTCCGATCCAGGAGCAGGCCACCCGCTACCGGTGCCCGCACTGCCGCCGGTCGTACGCCCACCAAGGCCCGGCCGCGAAGCACATGCTGCGCTGCTTCTCCTCGCCGTTCACCCGGGCGTGCAAGTCGTGCAAGCACCACACCCCACTCGGCTACGAGTGGCCCGACGAGTGCGCCCGGGACGTAGACCTGACGGTGCCCCGCTGCTCAGCCTGTGGTGACGAGATGGATCAGGGAGCGGGCTACTGCCCATCCGCCCACGACGCCCGTCCGGTCACCGGCCTGCGGGTCCAGTGCGACCTGTGGGAGGCACCCGATGCGTAGCCACGACGGGTACGACCCGGAGTCCACCCTGACCCAGATGCGGCTGTCCCGGACCGAGAACCCGCTGTGTCAGGAGGCGGCTCCGGCGATTGACCGCGCGGTGGCCGGCGCGAAGGAACTGTGGCCGGACCCGGCCGAGCGGGAGACTGCCGGGTTCGGGGCGCTGGTTGCTGCGGCCACGATCGCCGCCGTCACTATCGACGGCGCGACGGCCATGACGGTCAACATGATCGGCTTGTTCGGTCAGGCGCTGGTCGATGACGCACGAGCCGAGGTGCGCCAGTGATCCCCGACCCGTGGGAGAACACTCCTCGTCTGCTGTCTGAGCTGTGCGAGGGCCACGGCCAGTTCATGTTGGAGGTGTACGCCCTGGACTACCCGTCTGGGAGTCGGACGTGGGTGTGTAAGTCGTGCTGGATTGATCTGTGGCACCGGTACGGGAAGCCGCCTCAGGGTGTGCGGGAGGTGGGCGCCTAGTGCGTATCCGTTCTACGAAGCCGGAGTTCTGGGCCGACGAAGACCTGGCCGACCTCGTCCGCGATGCCCGCCTGCTCTACATCGGACTGTGGAACCTGTCCGACGAGCACGGGCGTCTGCGTGGCGACGCCCGGTACGTGAAGGGCCAGCTCTTCCCGTACGACGACGACCTCACGCCGGCCGCGATTGACGTCCTGCTCAAGGCGCTCGACACGGCGGGCAAGGCGGTCCGGTACGAGGTCGACGGGAAGGCATTCATTCACCTGCCGAACCTCGGTCGGCACCAGCGGTTGGAGCCCGGCAAGGTTCCGTCGAAACTGCCCGCCCCGCCGGTTGTCGTGTCCGAGTCGTCCCAACCTGAACCCCGCGCGGACGAGTCAGCGCCGGATCTGAACGAGTCGGAGCCGGACGCAAACTCGAATGCGCTTCTTTATGGAGCATGGAGCATGGAGCAGGGGACGCGTGCGGGCGCGCGAACCGACCCGTCCGCGCCCGACCCGCCGATCCCAGAGCCCCCCACAAAATGTGATCAACACCTGAAAACCCGGAACCCGCCCAAGTGCGGGGCCTGCGGCGACGCCCGCAAGGCCCACGGCCGGTGGCTCGCTGACCGAGCGGCCCGGTTCGCCTCGGCGCCGAAGTGCCCGGCCCACCAAGGCCAGCCGGCCGGCAACTGCGGCGGCTGTCGTGCTGACGAACTCGCCCCGGCGTACCCCCCGAAACCCTCGAAGCTAGGAGAGCCGCATGACCCGCCCAACCCTGAGCGACCTCTTCGGCGAGGGCTGTGACTGCCTCGGCGGCCCGCTTCAGCAGGCGCTCGACGACGGCTACGTCCGCACCCAGACCCACCCCGACCTGCCGCTGACGATCTACAACTACACCGAGAAGGCCGCCTACGAAGCGGCCTGGACGCCGGTCACACTCGCCTGCCGCGGACTCATCGTCGATGCTGCCGGATCGATCCTGGCCCGGCCGTTTCGGAAGTTCTTCAACTACGGCCAGACCGGCGCGCCCACCTTCGACCTGACCGGCAAGGCCGTCGTCACCGACAAGCTCGACGGGTCGCTCGGCATCCTGTACCCGACGCCCGACGGGCACGCGATCGCCACCCGGGGCTCGTTCGCGTCCGAACAGGCCATCCGCGCCACCCGGATCTGGCGTGACCGGTACGCCCACCTGTACGGGCCGCCGTCGGACTTCACGCTGCTGTTCGAGATCGTGTACCCGGAGAACCGGATCGTCTGCGACTACGGCGACCTGGACGATCTGCTGCTTCTCGGCGCGGTTCACATCGAGTCCGGCCTGACCGCCGGCCCGAACGCGATTGACTGGCCCGGCCTGCGCACGACGGTGTTCCCGTACGAAACCCTCGCCGAGGCGCTCGCGGTCGAGCCCCGACCCAACGCCGAAGGCCTCGTCGTGCACCTGCTCGACGTCGACGAGCGGATCAAGATCAAGCAGGAGGACTACGTCAAACTGCACCGCATCGTCACCGGCCTCAATGCCCGGACGGTGTGGGAGCACCTGTGTTCCGGAGCGCCTCTGGCCGACCTGATCGAGCCGCTGCCGGACGAGTTCCACCCGTGGGTCCTCAGCATCGTCGACGGCATCGGAGCGGGCGTGGCGGCCGAACTGGAGCGGCTCGACGGTTGCTACCGGGCCACGGTCGCGCAGATGCCCGAGGAGTGGGACCCGGACACCCGCGACGGCCGCAAGGTCTACGCCGCCGTCGCGGCCGGCGACCCCGACAGTTGGGCTCTGTTCGCCCAACTCGATGGCCGACCGCTTCACGGCGAGCTACTCAAGCGGGCCAAGCCCGAGCCTTACATCACCCCGTCCGGCCGCATCTTCACCGAGGACAACGCATGACCACGCTCATCATCACCCGCGGCCTGCCCGCGTCCGGCAAGACCACGCTAGCCCGAGCGTGGGTGCAGGAGGACCCGCAACGGCGGGCCCGGGTCAACCGGGACGACCTGCGTGCCATGGCCCACGACTCGGTGTTCGTCACCCAGACCACCACCGACCCGGGTACCGAGCGGTCGATTCAGTCGGTCCGCGACGCGGTCATCACCGCCCTGTTGAAGCGGGGCGTCAGTGTGGTTTGCGACGACACCAATCTGCCGCAGCGGGTCGCGCGGGACCTTCGTCGGCTCGCCACCCTGACCGGCTCCGACTTCGAGGTGTGGGACCTGACCTTCGTGCCGCTGGAGGAGTGCCTCTGCCGCAACGCCGAACGGACCGGCCGGGCGCTGGTGCCGGACGACCGCGTGCGCGAGATGTGGACCAAGTACGTCCGCCCGCTCAAGGGCGCACCGATGCCGATGCCCGAGGAGGCGGACGACTCGGTTGAACTGAAGCCGTACCTGCCGGTTCCGGGCACACCCAAGGCCGTCATGGTCGACGTGGACGGCACGGTCGCCCTGATGGTCGGCCGGTCACCGTATGACGAGACCCGCGTCCACGAGGACCGGCCGAACCTGCCCGTCATCGCGGCCATTCGAGGGCTGGTCGCTGCCGGCCACGAGGTGGTCTTCTGCTCCGGCCGCACGGAAGCATGCCGGGACGCCACCGAGGCGTGGTTGGCCGAGCACATCTGGCACCGCAACGTGCTGCTCAGCCCGCTGTTCATGCGCCCGGCCGGCGACATGCGCAAGGACGCGGTGGTCAAGGCCGAACTGTTCGACCGGCACATCCGCAGCGAGTGGGACGTCACCTGCGTGTTCGACGACCGGGACCAGGTCGTGCAGATGTGGCGGTCGCTGGGCCTGACCGTGTTCCAGGTCGCCGACGGCGCGTTCTGACCCCCTGTCTCACCTGATACCCGAGGAGAAAGAATGATCACCGAAGCGAAGGTCAAGATGTCCATCAACGGGCATGTCCGGCTCGACCTCCTCGACGCCGAGAACTTCCTGCTGGCCGAGGACGCGCACGACCTCGCCGTCGACCTTCTCGAAGCCGCCTACCAGTCCCGCGCGCTCAAACTGGTCGACGACGTCATGGCCAAGCACCGTGGCCGGTACGTCGAGGACCTGCTGGAGTACCGGGTTCTCGACGAGGCGTGGCGGGATCTGCGGCTGGCGCTCGGGTACGACGACTCGCCTACTGGCGGTGCGCTGTGATCAAGGACCAGGGCGGCACCGAGGAGGATCCGACGTCTCCGGGCCGAGGTGACGTCGTGACCTCTGTGATCAACTTCGATCTGCTGGCAGAACTGCGCGCCCGAGGCGAGCACCCGCACCAGCGTGGCGCGCAGCCCGACGTCGAATACCCGAACGTCGGAGTGGCCGAGGTTCTCGACGAGGCCGTGGCCTGCCAGCACCTGCTCGACTTGGCCGGTATCCCGAACGACAAGGGCTACAAGGGTGACGTCGACGCCCGGACGTACCTGCTTGTCGTCAAGGCCAGCAGTTTCGCCGATCGGTTGAGCCGGATTGCCTCGTGGCATTCGCGGGAGACCGGCCCAGGTGGCATGGTCGGGGACTTTTGCAACGAGTGCGGCAACAAGTGGCCGTGCGATACCCGCCGCATGGCCGTCGGCATCTACGTCGACGACGAGACCATCCTCGATGAGGAGGCGTGATGCCGCCCTCTATCCACCCGCTACGAGAACGCCTCGGCAAGATCTTCGCCTGTCGGTGCGATCCGGCCTGGACTGAGCGCAGGCTGCACGCTCCGGACTGCGTCGAAGTCCTCGGCGAGGACGCAGCCGACGAGATGGCCGCATGGCTCCGGGACGAGGCGACTCGGCTCCGCCGCGACCTGCCGCGCGCCGACGCCTACACGGTGGCCAAGCAGGTGCATGCGGCCGCAGAGTTCGACCGGCTCGCCGACTCGATCAGTCCGGAAGCCACCCCATGAGCACCGACAAGATCAGCAACGGCGGTCCGATGGCGTACGAGTGGGCCGGCGGCGACGAGACGTACATCCGCGTCGAGTTCGAGGACGACGCCGGAAAGCGGGATCGGGAACGTCTCCAAGCCCTCCGCGACGGGCTCCGTGAAGCCGCCGACGACCTTGACGCCCTTCTCGCCGAGAGGCTGAAAGATCCCACCTTCGTCGACGCCTACATACAGGCCGGGCTGATCACGGGGGCGAGGGCTGAGGGCTACCGGCTTGGTCGGGCTGAAGCCATAGCCGACCTCCGGGCCCGCGCCGACGGGTCGGACGGTCTGCTCATCGGCTACATGAGTGCCGCCGCGTACCTCGAAGCGAAGGGACACCAGCCATGAGGCGGGCATGGCTGTGGTCCCAGTTGCTCAAGATCCCGCCCGTCCGGCGTGCCATGGCGTCACATCGAACTCATCCAGCGGTGATCTTCAGGTGACGACGGATGAGGAGCGCAGCGTGACACGGCACGTCAACAGTTACGACAGAGACGCCAAGCTCCCGACCATCGGCAGCCGCTGGGTCTGGGAGATCGACAGCCCGGGCGCGCGAAGCCTCATCGAAGTGATCGAAGTGATCTGGAACGGCGAGGAATGGTGGATCAGAACCAACGCATTGATTCCAAACCGGTTCCCGTCGCCGGGAGTCTGCCTTAACGACCTTTCGCGGTTCCATGAGGCATGCACGCCTGTCGGCGGAAGCCGCAAGGGTCTATGGACAACACATCAGGTCCGCGACGGCGAGGAGTGGCGACAGGACGAACGCCTCGCTGATTCCCTATCCCCAAAGGAGCCGACACCGTGACCGACGAAGAGCACGACGAGAACGCGTTGGAGCTGGTCATGCCGTTCGTGGTGACCACCTCCCACGGCGGACCGTACGACGACGTCCCGTTCGTGGCCGGCTACGAGGCTGGCCGGATGGATACCCGCCTCGCCGCGATCGCCGCGGTCGAAGGGCAGAGCCTGACGGCCACTGTCCACACCGGCCTGCTGCCGCAGTTGGACCTGATCGCTATGCGGCACGGCTTCAAGGTCGAGCACGAGACGTCCGAGGAGTGGCCGGAGTGGTCGACGTGGACAGCGACACGAGCATGAAGACCTGCCCTCTCTGCTCGGCTGACCTGTCCTACGAGGTGGACGGCCAGGAGTGCTCCCGTGGTGTCGGGGTGGAGATCGCGGGTGTCTACGACGGGGTCCTGTTCTGGCTGTGCCCGGACTGTGACGGGACGTGGCACCGGTGGCCGGTCGGTGACTGGCTGTATGCCAAGGCCGCCGCGGTGATGGCGACGTGGAGACGAGCTGAGGAGAAGACACCATGACCGCGATCATCGACGGCCAACCCGCAATCGCCGGAGAGCGGGAGACCGACCTTCTCCCGGACCTGACCGACATGTCCCTCGCCGACCTGCTCACCGCCGCCGCCGACAATCCGGTTCTCGCTGCCGTTCTTGCACGTGTGGTGGCTGAGGACGACGGGTCTCAGGGCATTGTGGCCGGTTTCCAATCAGCAATCTAGAAGGAGGAGCGATCATGAGCGAGACCAAGGTTGTGCTGACGCCAACCGCAGGCGAACCCCTGATCCGCAGGTGGGGGTGGAGCCGCGAACCGGTGGTCGACCACGCCGCCGAGGCGGCGAACCCGACCGGCTGGCGAATGATGAAGTCGGGCCCATACGCGGCGATCGACCTGTCCGCGTACGGCGTGATCAACGGGGAGTCTCCGTGACCGGCCAGCCGCGCAAAGTGGAGGAAGCGATGAGGGATCGCGACGACCGCCGTCTGACCTTCGTCTGCTCGGTACTGTGGCTGGCCATACACGTCGCCGCCTACCTCGGCCAGCCGTCCGTTATCCCACCACTCCTCGTACTCGACATCGGCCTCGCCGGCCCCATCGGCCTGTGGTGGCTCTCAGGCAAGGTGTTCCGCCCGCCCGGGGTACCCGCCGCGGTCACGGACCCGGCTGTGAGGTTTGAGCCGCTTGCGGTGCCGCCGCCTGTCCGCCCGGCGGTGCCCAACCCGCGGCGCATGGCCGAATCTGGCAAGAAGCCAGCCGAAGACAAGAAAGATTTGATCATGCAATCCGTCGATGTCTCAACCTGAGGTGGAGGAGACCTAGGGTGGCTGTTACCACGATCAACAGCACGCGACGGAAACGTCTGCTCAGGCTGATCCCGCCGCGGCAATGCGTGGCGATCGCTAACGCCGGCGAGCAGTGTCAGCACTGGGCGATGATCGGGGCCACGGTCTGTCACAAGCACGGCGGCAAAGCGCCCCAGATCATGAAGGCCGCCGCACAACGGATCACTCTCGCCGAGGCGTTGCTGAACGGCGACCATCGGCATCCGCAAGAGGTTCTCTCGGCGTCGCTGCACACTTCCGACGTCCTCGCTGAGCGGACAGTGGATGCCATGGCCGAGGGGGCGACGGCTGAGCTGGTTGAGCAGTTGTTGGACGCGAACCGTACCAGGGCCACGATGGCGAAGCTCGTGCTCGACGCTGCGGGGGCGGAGGGTTGGGCGGCGCAGGAGGCGTACCGGCAGCAGGGTGACGCGTTGGCCAGGATTTGTCGGGAGATGGCCCGCAGGTTGGGGCATGATCCGGCCGATCAGCGGGTGGCTGATGCGTTTGAGGCGGCGGTGGCGGCGGTTTTGTATGGGCGGCGCCGGCCGCGGGCGGGGATGAAGGCGATCGAGGGGAAGGTGACCTGATGGTGATCGGTCGAATACTGGGAGTGACGCACCATAACAGAAGTTCTGGTGTAGTCATTCTGCCCCGGTATGTGGTGGTTCCGAAGATCATTCTTGCCGGATTTCCCGGGCCGAGACCCGAAACCGGCTTAGTGTCTTACGTTCTGCGGGGTGGCGGACGTAGTGTCTTACGTCCCCAACGTAGTGTCTTACGAATGAGTCCCCGGCCCGGCCCCCGCCGGCCCACCCTCACCTTCCGCCTCACCCCCGAAGCCATCCACCGCATCGACCTCCTCGCCGAAGCCGAGAACGTCCAGCGGTCCGAGATGCTCCGCCGCATGCTGGCCTACGCAGCCCGGCACATGCCCAAGGGATGGCAGCAGCCATGAGCGACACGAACCGACGCGCCATCGTCCTACTGCCCTACGAGGCAGTAGCGACCATGCTCGAACTCCCACCCGGCCTGACAGTGCACGCCATCTACCCGGACCCGCTGCGCGACGCATTCGCCGTCAAGGTCACCGGCGACAGCCTCGCCGACGTCCCGGCAGGCGACCAGGCACCACTGCTGGCACAGGTCCATCTAGTAGTCGACACGCAGCCCATCCTCGACGCACTTCGGAAGATGCATACCGTCTCTGCCGACAGCAAGACCTGCCACCACTGTGAGTACATCTGGCCGTGTCCGACGATCCGGCTCGCAGAGGATGAGGCGTTGACGCATCCCCTCCAGATGCGACGCTTCAAGGTCGAGTGGCCGATATGACCTGCCCCGCCCAGGACCTTCCCCGCCCGCCCCGTCACTGTGCCGGCGACCCCGAACCCCCCCTGCCGCTGTGCCGGCCCTGCCTCAACCACGCCGCCGCCGCGGTGCCGCTCCTCGTCCACGACTACCGCGACCTCGAACAGATCATCCCCAAACCCATGTCCCAATGGTCCGACGGACAACCCCGCGGCTCCGGCGAACCCCCCATCCCCATGCAACTGCACGTCGAAGCACTCCAGGCCGAAATTTGGTGGCTCACCACCTGCTGGGCTGAGGTGTTGACCGACGTCCACCACCTCGCCGACCCACCCCGGCATGTCCGGCGCGGTTTCGACGTCCAATGGGCCGTCCAACTCCTCACCCCACGCATCGAAGTCCTGGCCCGTGTCCCCCTGGTGCCGATGCTGTTCTACCCCCACACCGCCGAAACGCTGTGTGCCGTGACCGGAGGGCAGGGCCTGCTCGACCTCGCCTCGGCGCATGACCGGGCCCGCCCCATGTTGGGCCTGACCGAACCGACCTACGTCCTACCCGGGCGTTGCCAGGCCAGTGGCTGCGGGGCGGCCGAACTGCGGGTGGCGGACGGGTCGGACACCGTGTGGTGCGACCGGTGCCGGGCAGTGATGACCCGGGATGACTACGACCGGTTGGGCAACGTGTTCCTACGAGAGGCAGCAGCATGAGCAGCGTCTACAGGCTTCTGTGCCTGTCCCACGACCCGGCCATCCCGGTCGAGCACCCGGAATGGCCCAGCTTCCAACCGGCATTGGCCGCCGCGAAGGACCGCACCCTCGTACCGACCGAACACAAAACATGCGACCTGCTGATCGGCCAGTATTCGTACCCGCTCATCGAGGTCTGCTGCCCGGCCAGCAGATCCATGGGGACGGCACATCCGGGCTGCCACAGTGATGACCGGTGGATCGACGCCGGCTGGCTGCGGCTGCTCGCCCTCGCCGACCCTGCCGCAGTCGGGGCTGCCCGTGTGCCGGACTGCTGGACGCGGGATGTGGCTCTGCGGCTGCGCTACGAACTCGGCTTGGTGCTCCCTACCGGCGAGATGGTGGGCGAGGCAGCATGACCCACCCTGATCCGCTGAAGCGCCAGTGCGAATCCTGCTCCCACTGGACCACACTTCGCTGTTCTCTCTGTGGCCGCGCCTTGTGTTCGACGCACGCGGCCTGGAACCGCAGTACGCAGACCCATGACTGTGGCGCCCTGCCCTGCCCGCGCCCGGAGGCAGCATCTTTGAGCCAGAACCAGGAAGAGCGGATCGGCGAGCCGGTCTGCAAACTGTGCGGCCACCACGCCGACAGCCACCTGTTCCGCATCGAAGCCCGAGGCGGTCCGATGTGCAAGAAGTGCCCGGACCGAACATGCCAGGACCTGATCACTTGGTTGCGCGCCCAGGGCGACGATGACGAGCGGGGTGAAGCCGTGATTCCCGACCTGCAACTAGACCTCGCCAGCGCCATCGCCCGCATCGAGCAGATCGTCGCCCTGGACGACGACGATGCCCTCCGCGCACTGCTCATCGCACGCCTGCGGTACGACGCCCTTCGTCTTCGCCGCCATCTCACCCCGGAGTGGACAGCCAAACTCGAGGAGGCAGCAGCATGACCCCGGAATCAGGACAGCGGATCGGCGAGGTCATCGCGCACGGCACTTACCGGCAGTGCCCGACGTGCCGGGTCGCAGCGCCGATCATCGGTGGGATACCGGCTGACGGGTCGCTCACCGTCAGCCGAGGCCGATTCGAGGAAGGCGGACGGATCCATCCGCTGACGTTCACGCCGCACCACGCCAACTGTCCGGAGGCAGCATGAGCAGCATCACCGACATGGTCATCTTCATGGGCCTCTACGAGTCGGAGGCCATGACCCGACTCAACGCCTGGTGCGCCCAAAACGACCCTGGCGTGCAGCAGTTCGAGCCGCTCGACACCGACGCGGCCGGCGGCCGGAAAGTGTTCACGGCATCCGTCTGGGCTATGGCCGGCAACTACTTCGACTGGGAGCGGCTGGCCGAAGCCCTGCCCACATTCGGCTGGAACTGGCCTAACGAGGTGGTGCTGATCGTCGACGATGAGCACGGCAACGCAGTTCAGGTCTTCCGGGCCAGCCAGGCCGGCGAGGTTCTGGGTTACGAGTACTGCAACCCTGCCACCGGTGAGCGGCTTCTGCTCGACCCGCGTGAAGTGAACGTGGTGCGGCATGGCTGACCCCATCATCCCGCCGCCTGTGAGGAACCCGCCGCCGATGCCGCCGATGCCCAACGGTGGTGGGGCCGCACCGGACCTGACTGCCGGCCGGTGGCTGGAGCTGGTTCCAGTGGAGGTGTTCGGGCTCGTCTGTGAGGAGCACGAACTTCCCCAACCAGTCGGCTGGGGACTCTGTGACGCAGTCCAGGCCTGGTCAGACTGTAACCGGGCCGACGGCCGGATCTACCGGGTCGACGACCTCGACACCGCCCACCGCCTTCCGGGCGAGACGGCCCGAATCTGGGTGGCCGACGCGGACCTGCCGTTTTTCGAGCGCCAATGGGGCGACGGCTACTCGACCGATCCGGACGTGGTGGACATGGTTCCGCCGACAGCAGTCCGTGAGCCGCTACCCAAACCGGAGCTCACCGCCGCCCTGATCCGCGACTTGGCCCAGATGCACTCTGCCGTCAACCTTTCGTTCATCAAGGAGGACATGTGGCGCTGGGTTCTGTCGCCGACGATGGTCAACCTGCTGCGCGACTACGCCGCCGTCATCTCGGGCGACCTGCCCGATGTGGCGATGGAGTGTTTCGGTCTCCCGATCCGCGTCGACGAGCACGCCACACACCCGATGCTGGAGCTACGCCGATGACTGACAACGCTGACAACGCCCAGCGACGTTTCCTTGCCGACATGGTCGCCGCGCGGCGACGTGCCGTCTTCGTCGCCGAAACATATGGCCACGGTCTACGCCGACCGGCCCGGCTACCTGGAGGAGTGGCGGCCGTGATTGAGCCAACGTCGCAGCAGTGCACAGACAACGCCCCGATCCAACTCGACGACGGCCAAACCGGCTACGCCTGCTGGTACCCGCAGATGGGCGGCTACGTCTCCCACTGCATCGTCGTCGGTGCCGGCGGGGGGGAATGTTTCGAGGCCTATGTCTGGCACGACGGAGATTTTCCGTTTTCCGACGACGATGTGAGCCCGCGCGAATTGCATCACTGTGACGCTGGCCAGTTCATCAGGTTCGGCGAATGGGTGCAGTCTTTGGGGGACCGGTGACCGATCATCGTTGGCGCGTCGGTGGTGGGAGCGGCACCCGTTCGATGCGGACGCCTTCCTGTTCGGTCTCCGATCCTGCCGGTAGCGCCCGCCCGCTACCGTGCCAGCCATGGACGTCCCTTGGCATCTGCTCGGCCTGCTCGGATTCGTTGGGGCGTCGGCGTGGTTTCTGATCTGGCTGGTGCGGGGCAAACGCCGGGCGTAGACCTCAGGCGGCGGCCGTGAAGCGTCGGCTGCGTGACTGGTACCAAGACCACCGGGTCGACGCCAACGCCTTTCTCTTCGGCCTGATCGTGGCGACGGTCGTCGCGCCAGTGGTCTTGGCGGCGGTGAAGTTGGGCCGTCTGGACATCCTCGACGCGACGGCCCCTCAGCCGGCTGTGACTGCCGCTCTCGTCGGTGCTGGCCTGCTCGCCTTTGCGTTCGGCATCGCTGTGGGCTGGATGCTTCGGGGCTGGCGATGACCGACCCGCCGAGTGGCCTGCCCGACCTGGCCGAGGCGAACAGGACCGAGACCACAATCCGCCAGTTCGACGCTGACGGCGTGGTGGTTGCCGAGACCGTCACCGTGATCACCCGCAGGGAACGTCACCCCGGCGACCTACCCACAGGGATGTACCTATGACAACCGACTGGTGGCTTCGTGAGCAGCTGGCCCGGTTCTCCTACCGTCCCGGCTGGAGGTTGTCCATCGAGCCGGGGATCTCGCTCTACACTTCAGGCACGCTGCTCGTCCGCTATCGGGCACCCGACTCCAACCATCCCGAACGAACCATCCCGATCACATTCCGGACTGCGCTGCCGCCGGCCGACGTGTTTGGTGGTCGAGAGGAGTTCTTCGCCGAATGGCTACAGTCGACACTGTACGATCTTGAGCGGCACGAGTCGCGGCGGGAATGGCTGCGCCGCGACGGTGAAATCTACGACGACCCCCACGGCCCCGGGGCCCGGCCGTGAGCGGCGACCTGCGCGGCGTCGTCGATATCCGGGCCGGGGCCACCGCTGAGGATCTTCTGCATTCAGCCGTAGAGGCCGCTGGCGTCATCGCCGCCGAGCGCGGTCTACATGCGGTCAACGTTCGCCTCGTCGGTTTCAGTCTGGATCCGGCCGGCGACGCGTTTCCCGGGTACGCCATGTTCGCGGCGGAGGCGATCGCCATATGACCGATCCGTTGCCGGAGGGTTGGGTGGGCATCGCCCACGACTCGCGCACCCTGCACCACTGGTGCACGGTCCCCGACCGCCGCATCCCGGCGTGCGCTGGATGCCGGCGGTGGCTCACGGACTGGACCCTGATCAACCCATGCACCGGGGCCCGCCCATGACCGATCTGAACCTGGCTGAGGTAAACGTTGCGCTGACGCGGGAGCGGGTGTGGCGATGATCCGACTCCACGGTCCGCGCTGGTATGTCCGGCCAGCTGAGGTCCGAGAAGCTCGTGCTACGGCCCTGCCGGGTAGTCGCTGGCTGTGGTTCAGGTCCGGCCCGTTCGGTGCAACCGTATCCAAGGCCGGCTGGTGGCACATTCCCACCAAGCAGCGCTGGTGTGTGCACCGGTGACCGACCCGTGGCCGTGGCCGGAGGACCTGCCCGTCGACCGGGCCCGCCGCGTCGCCAACTCGCTGCTCGGCCTGATCCCCACCCACGAACGGCACATCGCCATCCGCAAAGCCCGGGCGGTTGGCGAAACGTGGCTGGGTGCCGAACTGCTCCGCTTCGACACCACCGACGTCATCACCACCGCCGAGGCTGCCGAGCTTGTGCACGTCGGCGCGTCGACCATCCGCAAATGGCACAGCGATGGCCACCTGCCAAACCATCTGGGCAGGCAGGGCCGCTATGTGGTCGCCTTGGTGTTGGATTGTGCTGCGGCCCGCCGCCGGGTCGGGTCGGCTTGACCTTCGTAACGGCCGGTGCGATCATGCGGCGAGAGGAGTCGGCCCAATCCGGGTGCGGCTCCGTTTCTCCGTTTTCAGGGAGTGATCATGACTGAGCCTGACGAGTCGCCCGCGGCCGAGCCCGTGGAGGCTGCCGACGTCGACGCTGCCGAGCCTGTGGCCGTCGAGGAGTAGCACCCCTCTTGGCGGAGGTGGGCCGTGTTGGATGCCACCTCCGCCGCCTTGTGGGGGCAGGCTGCCAGCACGTTCTCTCGGTCGGCGACGGCCAGGCAGTTTTTGAGCCCCGGCGACCTGGCCGCGGAGATGGATCCGCGGTCGGTGCGTACGCCGGCGTTGGATCTGATCGATGAGGCGTTGGTGGAGTGCGCCGACGGGCTGTGTGACCGGCTGATCATCAGCATGCCACCACAAGAGGGCAAGTCGACCAAATGCACGCGAAGGTTCCCGCTCTGGCTGTTGCGGCGCAAACCGGACACGCGTGTGGTGGTTGCCTCCTACGAGCACGGGGTGGCCCGGCGTTGGGGCCGGGCGGTGCGCAACGACATCGCCGAACGGCCAGATCTGGGCCTTGCTGTCCGTCAGGACACGTCCGCGGCGCATGAGTGGCAGTTGGATGGGCACGAGGGCGGCATGTTCTGTGTCGGCATCGGCGGGGCGCTCACCGGACGTCCAGTCGATGTACTTCTGATAGATGATCCGGTAAAAGGTCCGAAAGAGGCCGAATCGCTCACGTTCCGGGACACAGCGTGGGACTGGTGGGAGTCGGTCGGCTCGACCCGACTCGCCCCTGGTGCGTTCGTCGTGTTGGTCATGACCCGCTGGCACGAGGACGACCTAGCCGGTCGGCTGCTACGCGAAGAGCCGAACACGTGGCGGCTACTCAATATCCCAGCCCAGGCCGACCACCGGCCCGAGCTCGGCGAGGCAGATCCGTTGGGTCGCGAGCCGGGACAGTTCATGGAGTCGGCACGCCGGCGCACGGTGGAGCAGTGGCAGCGGATCCGCACCCAACGCGGCACCCGCACCTGGAACGCCCTGTATCAGGGTCGGCCAAGCCCGGGTGAGGGTTTGGTGTTCCGTCGGGACTGGTGGAAGCGGTACGAGCGTCCGCAGTGGATCGAAACCGACGGCGTCTGTTCGGTGCTGTCCTTCGACGAGGTCATCCAGTCGTGGGATATGGCGTTCAAAGACACCGACGGTTCGGACTTTGTGGTCGGGCAGGTGTGGGGCCGTCGCAGCAACGACGCCTACCTGTTGGATCAGGTCCGGGGCCGGATGTCGTTTGTGGACACCTGCATGGCGGTGCGAACGTTGTCGGCCCGCTGGCCGCAGGCGCACGCGAAGCTGGTGGAGGACAAGGCCAACGGCACGGCGGTCATCAACCAGTTGCGCACGATGGTGCCTGGCCTGATCCCGGTCGAGCCTGAGGGTTCGAAGGTCGCGCGGGCGAGCGCGGTGTCACCGTTCGTCGAGGCCGGGAATGTGTGGCTGCCCTCGCCTGAGGTGGCGCCGTGGGTGCAGGCGCTGATCGAGGAGGCGTCGAATTTTCCGCTGTCGACGCATGACGACCAGGTGGATGCGTTGTCGCAGGCGTTGAACCGGCTGCTGCTCAACGCAGTCCGCCCCCGCGTGAGGTTCATGTGAGGAGTCCATTGTGGCCAGTGCGGGACAGATCGACATGAAGGTTCAGCTGACGGCGACGGTGCTCGCCCCGGGCGACACGCTCGTGGTGGCCGTGTCACGGCGGCTGACCGACTGGGAACGGGATCAGATGGCGGCCGACTTCCGCACAAACCTGCCCGGCGTGAAGGTGGCGCTGATCGAACAATGCTCCGGTCTGGCCACCTATCACCCCGACCCGGACGTGCCAGACCTGCCGACGCTCACGTAGGGGGGCTGCGGTGGCCGCTCGGGTCCTGTTTGCGGGAGCGTACCGGCCGGCGGATGTGGTTGAAGCGCTGCTGGAACAGTGCTTGGTGGCGCGGACGTACAAGCGGGACAAGAATGGGCGCTTCGGCGGCGGTGGTGGGTCGGACGTGCGGGATGCGCTGGCCGGCGCCGGATCCATCGACGACCTGAACGGCGCAGCAGCCGCCGAGATGAAGCGGATCAGCGGCCAGGACGTCCGGGTGGACATGCAAGGAGCCAAACTCGACGAGGCCAAGGAGCACCTTGAAGGGGTGTGCCGAGGACTGGAGCGATACCCAGGCGCCAAACTGAGTCGCGTGGACACATATGGGACTGGAAGCAGGGATCCCTCTGCCCACGCCGACTACGCCGACGCATTCGCGATCACGTCGCGTGGTGACTCGATCTCGTTCAACAATGACAACGAGACCGGATTCACGTATCGGGATCGGCTATCCGGGCAGGAGAAGGCCGGTCAGATCGCCGTTGGTACGCCGATGGGCGTAGGTCTGCACGAGTTTGGTCATGTAGTCGGTAACGCGAGTCTGGCGGATGGCCCGGCCGGCGTCATTGCGTCCCGCGCGGCCAAAGCCGCAGGTTCGTATTCGGGCGCCCATGTGACCGAACAGATCTCGCGGTATGCAACCAGCGATGATGGCGAACTGCTGGCGGAGGCGTTGGCGGACGTGATGGCGCATGGGTCCGCCGCCTCCCCTCTGTCGCGGTCGATTACCGAGACCAACGACGAGCTGTACACGCAGTACGTCGGTCCGGTTGGAGGCGGCTCATGAGATCTCTCGTCGCCGACCTCCGCACCCGCCTTCGCCGCCCCGGTTCGAAGCACACACTGCTACAGGTGGCCGGCTTCGGCTGCCTCGCCGTGGCGGCCGGCATGTGGCTGCTGCCCGTCGGCATCGCCGTCGCCGGGGTGTCGCTGCTCGTCATGTCCGGACTGCTGGAGTAGCGCCGTGCACTGGTCGGGCCGGTTTGCCGACGAGGTGACGGCGTCTCGGGCTGCGGTCGGCCGGGCTCAGGCACTACTCGAGCAGGTCCCGCGTAACCACCCCGGTCACCCGGACCAGAAGTCCCACGGCCGCAAGGGCGGCACGAAGGCCGACGCGCAGACCGCCGACCTGCCGCGGGTCGAAAACCCGGGCGACCGGCGGGCACAGGCCATGGGCACCAACCCCGGCTATCTCGGACCGTACACCGGCCCGGTCACCCCGAAGATCAAACGGGACGGCGGCGCCAGCTACGCCGAGAACTGCAGCCGGGTCGTCATCGCATATGAGATGCGCCGACGCGGCATCGACGTGACCGCCGGTGCAGGATCTCCCGTCGGCGACACGATCGCCGCCTACGTGCACACGTTCCGGCAGGATGGAAAGTATTCGCTTCGGCTGGCGGAGGATCTGTCCCGCGACATGTCGGTGCGGCAGGTCGCCACCGAGGTGGAGTCCTGGCCGCACGGGGCGCGGGGCATTGTCACCATTCAGGGCCACACCCTCAGCGTCGAACGGGACACAAAAACGGGCAAGGCCGTTTTTGTTGATGCGCAGACGGCGAAGAAGAAAAGTCCGGTTTTGACCCGGGCGCAGTTGGAGGCCCGGATGAAGTCGCGCGGCGCCCCGACCGACAAGTGGACGGCTGTGGCCCGCGTGGACGATCTTGACCTGTCTGACCATGGCCTGCGCTATGTCGAATCGCCGAGGCTGAGCCTCGGCGACGGGCAGGTGGGTAAGACGTCGTTCCCGCAGGACCCGGACAGTCCGACGTTCTCGAGCTTTGAGCAGATAGCGGCCCTGCCCCCGGACGACAGTTACCCGTAGAGGGGCTGGGATGGACTTCGACGCTGCCCGCGGCGTGGTACGCCGCCGCCTCGACGACCTGTATGCCGGCGAGCGTGAACATCCGGTGGTGTTGCCGTACGGGTTTGACGCCGGCGGCTCGTGGGCGCCGATGGTCGACTGGCGTGGTGTGGCCGGCGTGTACGTCTATCTGGTCGACAAACAGACGGGTGGGTTGACGCCGGTCAGCTTCCCGGAGTTTGTCGACCTGCCCGACCCGGTCCGGGCCGGGAAATGGCCCAACGCCGGGCCGACGGCTGCTGCAGGAGTAGCCGTGCGCCGCTGGCAGGGCCGGATGGCCGATGATGTGCGCGCGTCGCGGGTGATGGTGGGGCGGGCACAGGCTTTGCTCGAAGCGGTGCCGCAGGCGCGCACGTACAAACGCGACGCCGACGGACGGTTCGGCTCCGGCGGCGGCGTCCGTGAGTCGCTGGCGGCGGCGTCCACGACGGCCGAAGTCGGCGCAGCCGCATCGGCCGAGGCCAGACGGATTACGGGCCGGGACATACCCTTCGACTACCAGGACATCGAGCCGCAACTAGCCCGCGAGTACTCGGAGGGCGTGCTCCAGGGGCTGGAGCGCTTCCCGACCGCACCACTCGGCGCGGTCCGGGCCACCGACTTCCCGGCCGATGGTGAGGGCGAGTTCACGTGGGCGCACGCCAAGCGGCCCGAGAACGGCACGGTAAGTGGCCAGTATGAGATCGAGTTCAACCGACAAGGCGAAGCATCCGAACGGGCCAACGAGATCCTGGACATGAAGCAGGCACGCGGGGTATACGTCTACGGTGACGTGAGAGGCCTCGCCCTGCACGAGTTCGGCCACGTCATGCACGAAGGCTTCGGCACTGCGAGCGCGGCCTCTGAATCGGCATGGAAGTGGGCGAAGCAGAAGGCTACGGCCGACCAGCCGGCCCCAGCACCCGCCCCCCGCAAGCCATGGTGGCGTCGCGACAAAGGCGATAGCACCGAGGCGAGCCCCGGCCCAAGCGGTGACGATCAAAAAGTAGTCCTGATGCGGGAATTGTCGTTCTACGCTGCCACGAACCGGCACGAGTTGTCTGCCGAAGCCTTTGCCGACGTGATGGTCAATGGTGATGGTGCGTCTGAGGTCTCGCACCAGATCATGGGCCAACTGGAAGCGAAGGTCCACAGTGGAGGATGAGGGGGCCTGATGCGTTCCCTGCTCGCCCCCTTGTTCAACAAGGCCCCTGCCTATGTCGGTGCCCAGGCCGGTACTGGCCTGTTCTCCCGGCTGATGGGCCGCAACGACGCCGCCGCCCAGATGGCCGCCATGGGCAGTGTCGGCACCCTGTTCAACATCGTGTCCACCACCAGCCAGGCGACGGCCGAGGTGCAGTGGAAGCTGTGGCGTAAAGCCAAGTCGGGCAAGACGGAGGACCGCACCGAGGTCACCTCCCACGCCGCCTTGGACATTTGGAACAAGCCCAACAAGTTTATGACGGGGCAGGAGCTGCGCGAGTCGGTGCAGCAGCACATCGACCTGACCGGCGAGGGCTGGTGCTACGTCGGCCGCAACGACCGGGCCCGTAGCCTGCCGCTGGAACTGTGGCCGATCCGCCCGGACCGCATCGCCCCAGTCCCGTCGGTGACAGACTTCATTCAGGGCTACATCTACACCACGCCCGACGGGCAGGCGGTGCCGTGGGAGACCGACTCGGTCCTGATGCTGCGCATGCCCAACCCTTTGGACCCGTACCGCGGCATGGGGCCGGTGCAGTCGATCCTCACCGAGCTCGACTCGTCGAAGTACAGCGCCGAGTGGAACCGCAACTTCTTCCTCAACAGCGCGGAGCCGGGCGGCATCATCGAAGTCCCGAACCGGTTGGACGACGGCGCCTGGCGGGAAATGGTGGACCGTTGGCGCGAACAGCACCAAGGGGTGGCCAACGCGCACCGGGTGGCGGTCATCGAGCAGGGCAAGTGGGTCAACCGGACCTTCAGCATGCGGGACATGCAGTTTGTGCAGCTGCGGACGGTGGCGAAGGAAACCATCCGGGAGGCGTTCGGGTTCCCCAAGTTCGCCGCCGGCGAGGTTGAAGACGTCAACAGGGCATCAGCGGACGCTTCGTCGGTGTGGTTCGCGAAGCGGCTGACCGTGCCGCGGCTGCAACGCTGGAAGGGCATGGCCAACAACGATTTTCTGCCCCTGTTTGGCGGGGATCCCAATCTCGAGTTTGACTTCGAGTCTCCCGTCAGCGAGGACGAGGAGGCCGAGAACGCCGAACGCGGCAGCAAGGCGACCGCGGCGAAGACGTACATCGACGCCGGGTTCACCGCCGAGTCGGTAGTGGAAGCGTTGGACCTGCCCGACGCGTTGGTGTGGGAGAAGCCCGAACCGCCCGCCCCGCCGCCCCCCCCACCGGGTGCTCCGGCCGGCCCGCCTGTGCCCGGCGAAGACCAGCCGCCCGCGCCCGACACCCCGCCGCCAGCCAGGGCTCCCGCCGCCGATGACGCCGTGGCGAATTTGACCCGTGCGGTGCTGATGTTGGCGGAGGAGCGGGCCGGGCACCGCGATGATGACCGGTCGCCTGGTGGCCGCACGTTTCGCGACTACTGGGGCTGACAACCGCACCTACAAGCGCGACCGGGACGGGCAGTTCTCGTCAGGCGGCGGCATGTCGTCCGAGGAGTTCGCCACAGCTGTGGGCCAGGCCGCCACCGGCGCCGACGCGATGGCGGCGGGCGCCCTCAAGCGCGTCCCGACCGCGGCTGAGGTGTCGGCGATCGACTCCTACGGCAGTGCCAGCATCACGATGAACAGTGGCCTACGAACCGGCGCGACGCTGAGTCAGGCCGATCGGGACACGATGGCCGGCATGGACTCGGTGATGGCCACGGCCTCGCTGAGGGCGGACGTAGTGGTGCACCGCAGGGCGGACCTGGCCCACGTCTTCGGGGCGCACGCCGACGGCGACCTGACCGGCATCGAGTGGCGGGACGACGGCTTCGTGTCGACCTCGGTGGCAGATCGGCACGGCACGGCCCGCCTGCGCATCCTGGTGCCAAAGGGCACGAAGGGTTTCAGCGAGGACTACACCCTCGACCCTGACGAGATTGTCCTGGACCGTGGCCTGACATTCCGGGTCGTCAGCGACCAGACCGGCGCCACTGGTCGCCGCGTTGACGTCGAGGTGATCCCCCAATGAGCGACCGTTTCTTCGACGACGGCCCCCTGGTCAAGATTCTGCGCGGCCCCGACAACCAGACCGCGGCCGGTCAGCCGACCAACCTGACCGCGACCGACGTCGACCTGTCGAAGGTGCAACGCGACTGGGAACGCCAGTTGGACCAGTTGCTCAAGCAGTGGTTCGTCGTCACCGAACACCAACGCGACCAGATTTTGGACAAGGTCCGGGCCGCCATCAACAACAACGACCTGGCCGCCCTGGCCGCGCTCAACGTGTCGTCGGCGGAGCAGGCCAACATCCTCACCGAGGCTATGACGCAGATGGCACTGAATGCGGCGCAGCACGTCGTGGACGAGGCGGCGCGGCAGGGTGTGCGCACCGACCCGGTGGCCACCGACACGCACCGGTTCGCCACCACGGCGGTTGCGTTGGCCGCACTGTTGACGGCGACGCTGACCAATTCGGCTGGCCGGGAGGCGCTACGTCGTTGGTCGCCGAGCACCAGCGGTGACGACGTGGCCCGTGCGGTGGGGGGGCATCTCGCGTCGCTGTCGACGTCGTTTGTGGAAGCGCATCTTGGTGGGGCGTTGACGGCGGCGCAGAACACGGGCCGGTTGGAGACGATGCTCGCGGCGCCGACGGCAGCAATATATTCGTCAGAAATGATGGATAAACGGACATGTAACCCATGCCGGGTCGTTAACGGCAAGTGGATCGGCAACTCAGATGACCCGGACATCGTCGCGAAGATCGAAGCCGTCTACCCGAACGGCGGCTACGTGAACTGCGAGGGCGGGGTGCGCTGCCGTGGCACAACCGTCTATGTCTGGCGCCCCGAGCAGGTCCCTGCAGCAGGCGCCTAGCTTCTTCGGCCTGGTCGCCACCGCCCGGGCACGGCTGGACATCCTGGACCGTCAGTACAAGCGCGACGCTGATGGGCGCTTCGGGTCCGGCGGCGGCATGCACCCGGCCGTCGCCGCCTGCTCGACCACCAGCGAAGTCGAAGCCGTCCTGTCGACCGAACTGTACGACGTCACCGGCCGGCACGTCACCGTTCACATGGACGGCCTCGGCGTCGAGGTGGCACGGGTACACGCCGAAGGCGTCTTGCGGGCCATGAAACAGTTCCCCGACACCGACCTGCAGACCGTCAGCACGTTCGGCCCGGGCGGCCAACACAGCAGCGATGTCGTCGCCGGCACAGACCACAGCGGTTCCTACGCCGTCACCACGCACCGGCCCGGCACCCGTGGTTCCGACATCTACTTCAACACCCGCTACGGCGACATCGACACGTTGACCGACATGGTGCGTCAGAACGACGACCAGGGCTGGCTGTCCGGACAGTCGGGCGACCTGTCCCGGATGGCCTCGCATGAAGTCGGGCACGCCTGGGGCAACACACTCAAGCCCGGCGCCGCCCGGCAGGCCGTCGGGGAACTGGCCATTGACCGGGGCCTCGTCGATGCGGTCGTGGTGCGAGAAGTGTCCGGCTACGCCAGGAAAGACCTCGGGGAACTGATCGCCGAGTCGTTCAGTGACGTCGTGTCCCGCGGCGACGGCGCGTCGCAGCTCAGCAAGGATGTTGTCGACACCGTCGGCAGCCAGTTCGAGGCCGGCCTGCAGTACCCGAACAACCAGTCCCGCTTCTTCCACCTGTTGGCGGCGGCCCGGAACCGCACCTACAAACGCGACGCGGACGGACGGTTCGGATCCGGCGGTGACGGCGGGCCGCGCGGCATCCGCGACACGTTCGCGCAGGCCAAGACGATCACCTCGCTGGAGTTGGCCGCCGAGGGCGAGCTCGGCTCGATCCTGGGTCAGCGCGTCGCGGTGAAGCTCGCAGGTCTGGAGATGGACGCGGCCCGGGCGCACGTGGAAGGCATCGCCCGGTCGGCCGACCTGTACCCGGGCACCGATCTGATCAGCGTCACTTCGTACGGGCCTCGCGGCCAGGTGTCGGACATTCCCGGGCAGCAGCCCGGCGTGCACGACAAGGTCTGGGGTGTCACCTCCTCGGTGGCTGGCCGACCCGGGGCGGACATCTACCTGAACACCCGCATCGACGCGCCGAAGATGCGGCGGGTCACCACCAACGCGGTCGCCGAGGGTGTGGTGGACGGCGACATGTCCGACATCACGTGGACCGGGTCGCACGAGATGGGCCACGCCGCAGCGTCGATGATGCGCCGCGGCGACCCGCAGCAAGGTGCGGTCAGGATCGCCACCGAGACGGCTGGCGGTAGCGTCGAACACGTCTACAACGAGCTGCGCACGACGGTTTCGCGGTATGCGCTTACTCCCGGCGGCGACGAACTGATCGGGGAGGCTACCGCCCAGGTGGCATCATTGGGTTCGGCGGCGTCGCCGATATCGAAGGCTGTCGTCAAGGGCATGCAGGACAACTGGGACGAGTGGAGCATCTGATGGTCAGCCGTCCGATACCGCAATGCCTGACCTGCGCCCACTGGCAGTCGCCGTTGGGCCGCACCGACGAGGATGCCCGCGGCGACAAGCCGATCCAGGTGTGCAAGGCGTTCCCGTTGCCGGCCGGTATCCCCGACGACATTTGGTGGAACCGCACCGACCACCGCACCCCGCATGCCGGCGATCAGGGCATCGTGTGGGAGGCCGACGACGACGTGCGCAACGGCGGCAAGATGAAGTTTCCCGACTGGGCCATGAACACCACCGACACCGCCTGACCTGCTACCGTTACCCGCACAACGCAACGCTAGGAGGCTCGCGCGGAGTACACGCGCCGACTTTGCCGGCGAGGCACTGAACAGACCTGGAGTTCTGCCGTGTCCATGACCCCGGAGCAAAGAACCCTCCGCGCCCGCCTCGCCGCCCACAGCAAGTGGGCCCAAACCCCCAACCGCACCGCCGCCACCGCAGCCGCCCGCGCCGCCACCGCCGGCCGATGGGAACGGCAGGTCGACCCCGAAGGGCTACTCGACCCGCAGGAGCGAGCCCGGCTGGCCGACTCGGCTAAGAAGGCCTACTTCGTGAGGCTTGCGCTGAAATCGAGTGTGGCCCGTGGCCGCATCAAGCAACTGACCGCCGAAGCCGAAGCGGCAGAGGCCGAACTCGCGAGCGAGCGAGCGGGCCGACCCGCGTCCTGACCCAGCCAACCCGTACGCGGTACGGTCATCACGGCCCCGAGCTGAGCTCGACGCATCCGGTCAGGCCAACCGGCTAACCGCACCACCCTGCAGCCCGGACACACCGTCCGGGCTGTTTGGCATGCCCGAACGGAGGCGCCCATGAAGACCAGCACCGTCCCGGGCAAGTCGTGGTTCCGCATCGAGAACAAGGCCGGCGAGGCGGCGTCCATCTTCTTGTACGACGAGATCGGATCGTTCGGCACGAGCGCCGATGATTTCGTTAAGCAGCTCCGCGACGTCAAGGCCAGCGCCTTGGACGTATTCGTTAACAGCCCTGGGGGCGAGTGCTACGACGGGCTAGCTATTTTCAATGCGCTGCGCAACCACAAGGCCCACGTCACCGTGCACATCGACGGCCTCGCCGCATCGGCCGCAAGTTTCGTGGCCATGGCCGGCGACCGGATCGTAGCCGAACGCAACGCCAGCTTGATGATTCACGAAGCGCACGCAGTCGGGGTGGGCGCGGCCGGCGACATGCGCAAACTGGCCGACATGCTCGACCGGATGACCGACACCATCGCCAGCATCTACAGCGAACGGGCCGGCGGCACCGTCGCCCAGTGGCGGGCCCGCATGGCCACCGAAACGTGGTTCTCGGCCGACGAGGCGCAGGCGGCCGGGCTGGTCGACGAGGTGGCCTCAACCCCGGCACCGAAGGGCATGCCCCGCAACACATGGGATCTGTCGATCTTCAACTTCGCTGGCCGGGACGCCGCCCCCGACCCGTTCGCCCCACTCGCCGAAGCAATGCCCATGCCGCCGCGCAAGAAGAAGACGCCCGACATGCCGGCCGGCGACATGCCCGCGGATATGCCGATGCACGCGGTCGGCGACCGCGTGCAGGTGGCCGGAACACCACACGAGCCCGGACAGGCCACCGGCACCGTAGCCGAGGTCGAGCACGGGCCCGCCTACGGCATCCGCTTCGACGGCGGCGGAGACCCGGGCGGCGACGAGATGGGCGACGTGCACCGCTGGTATGTCGCCGCCGAACTGGCCCCAGCGGGCGCGGCGGCCACAAACCGCGCCGAGGCAATCCCGGTGGTGGTCGCGGAGGATGTCCCGCTCGTCCTCGCCGCGTTCGACCCGGCCCAGTTCCGCGACGCCGTCAACGCCGCCTCAGTGCTGCCTTTCGACCCGGCCGACTTCCGCGACGCTATGGCAGGCCTGGCCTACGAAGCCCCCGCCCCACCAGCCATCGTCCCCCAACCGGTCGACCTGGGTCCGCTTCCCGAAGCACCACCCGAACCGCCACCACCCGACCCGTGGCGGGTGGTCCACGACCACATACAGGGCGTCGCCTACGAAGCCCCCGCCCCACCAGCCGCCCAGCCGGCACCCGTCGACCTGGGGCCCCTACCTGAACCGCCCGAACCGGCACCCGAACCGGCCGGCCTCACCCCGTGGGACCAGCTGCGGGCCGCCGTCCGCAACGCCGCCAACAACGCACCCGCACCACCACAACCCAACAGCACCACCACCGAAAGCCCGGCCGAGGAGCCGGGCTTTTTTATGGACGCGCCAGCGTTCCGGACTGCTCTGAGGAGGGCAAAGCTGTGAGCAATAGGATCCGACTCTCCGCCGGGCAGCGCGACGCGCTGACACGACGGGGCATCAACCCGGCCGACGCCGGCCGCATCTTCAACCGTCAGGCCGCACCGCCGGCCGACAACGAGACGAAGGTGACCATCCCCACCTCGGCCGCCGAACTGGAGGCGATGCTGCAGGACGGCAAGAAGATGCAAGCCATCTTCGGCACGCCGCACTTCGGCGAGTTCATCACCAACTATGCGAGGACCGTGCACGAGCGGGACCTGTCCATCGCCACCCAGGTGCAGGAGGAGACCCAGCGGGTCCTGTCCAACTGGCTGCGCGAAAACCAGCCCGAGGGCATCGAACGGCTCGACCTCACCCCCCGGCAGGTCGTCGCCAACGGCAACGCACGCAACCACGTCCACAACCCGCGGGCCATGGGCGCCGCCATCGACCGCGACTTCACCGGCCCCACCGGCGCCGCCGACTTCTTCCAGACCATCTGGCACAACACCAACAAGACGGCCGACGTTCAGGCCAAGCTGCAGCGGGTCCGCAATGCTTTCAGCTCGACGGTGCCGTCCGAGGGCGGATTCCTCATCCCGGAAACGCTCCGTTCCGAGATGCTGTCGGTCGCGCTCGAACGGTCCATCGTGCGCCAGCGCGCCCGGGTCATCCCGATGGAGACGCTGCGGGTCCCGTTCCCGGCCATCGACGCCACCTCCAACGTGTCGTCCGTATACGGCGGCGTCGTCGGCTACTGGACCGAGGAAGGCGGGGCGCTCACCGCATCGCAGGCCGCGTTCGGCCGGATCGTCCTCGAAGCCAAGAAGCTCACCGCCTACACCGAAGTCCCCAACGAGCTCATCTCCGACAGCCTCATGTCATTCCAGGCGTTCCTCGACCAGATCTTCCCCGAGGCGCTCGGCTTCTACGAGGACATCGCATTCATGAAGGGCTCCGGCGTCGGCGAGCCGCTGGGTGTGCTCAGCACCAGCAACACGGCCACCGTGTCGGTGTCGAAGGAATCCGGCCAGCTGGCGGCCACGATCGTGTGGGAGAACATCGTCAAAATGTTCGCCCGGATGTTGCCGGGTTCGCTGGACCGGGCGGTGTGGATCTGCTCCATCGACACTTTCCCCGAGCTGGCCACGATGGCCCTGTCGGTGGGCACCTGCGGATCGGCGATCTGGCTCAACAACGGCGCTGTCGGCCCGCCCATGACCATCCTCGGCCGGCCGGTCATCTTCACCGAGAAGGCACCCGGC